>Ga0209536_100006434_pt1 | contig 17974 bp, 18 predicted proteins | sample DeeMarSeWOR28_12_FD_187461 | JGI IMG/M metagenome (GOLD analysis project Ga0209536, IMG submission 187461) | Marine sediment microbial communities from White Oak River estuary, North Carolina - WOR-2-8_12 (SPAdes) (version 2) | ecosystem: Environmental > Aquatic > Marine > Intertidal zone >... | reverse complement strand
AATTCAATTCTCTGAGAATGATAAAGTCTTCTGTGGTTTCGTTACCACTAATTTCAATTGAATCGACTATTATACTGTATTCACCTTTATAGAAGAGAGTATCGCTTTGTGCATTTAAATTAAATGCAAGTAGTATGATAATCAGAATAGTCTTCAAAAATAATTTGTTAATTATAGGTCTTAAAATTATTGCGGAAATGTAGCTAAGTGTTTGTTTCAGCTTAAATTTATTTTGATAGGAAAAATTAATCATTAAGCTGAAATAATAAAGTCAAATTAATTTCTTACTGATTAACGGTTTCTTCTATATACTCTTCAATGGGCAAGCAACTGCAAACAAGGTTCCGGTCTCCGTATGCATTATCAACCCTGCGCACAGATGGCCAAAACTTACCCTCGCGTGTAAATGGTAAAGGATATGCGGCTTTCTCCCTGCTATATGGGTATCGCCATTCATCTGAAATAACCGAAGCTAAGGTATGGGGAGAGTGCTTTAATACATTATCCTCAGAATTATATTTTCCTTCCTCAATCTCTTTTATTTCTTCTCTGATTGATAAAAGGGCTTCACAGTATTTGTCAATTTCAGCTTTAGATTCGCTTTCAGTCGGTTCAACCATTAATGTCCCGGGAACGGGGAAAGAAACTGTTGGAGCGTGGAATCCGTAATCCATCAGTCGTTTAGCAATATCCTCAACCTCAATGTTAAAATGTTTAAACTCGCGCATATCAAAAATTAATTCGTGTCCTACTCTTCCATTTAATCCTGAGTATAGGACTTTGTAATCGTTTTTAAGTTTCGCCATCATATAGTTTGCATTTACAATTGCAGCTTTAGATGCTTCTGTTAATCCTTCGCCTCCCATCATTTTTATATAAGCATAAGATATAATTGTGATTAAAGAACTTCCCCAGGGAGCAGAGGAAACAGCATTTATAGATTTATCCCCACCAATAGAAATCACTGAATGACCAGGAAGATATGGTGTAAGGTGTTTATTAACTGCAATTGGTCCAGCACCGGGCCCACCTCCACCATGAGGAATGCAGAATGTTTTATGAAGATTTAAATGACAAACATCTGCACCAATAATAGCAGGATTAGTAAGTCCAAGTTGTGCATTCAAGTTTGCACCATCCATATAAACCTGTCCACCGCAATCGTGGATTATTTTACATATTTCAGTAACGCTTTCTTCAAAAACGCCATGAGTTGATGGATAGGTTATCATTAAAGCAGACAGATTTTCTTTATTTGTTTCGGCTTTGCTTCTCAAATCATCAACGTCAATATTTCCCTGATCGTCACATTTTACAACAATAACTTTCATCCCTGCCATAACAGCGCTAGCAGGATTGGTTCCATGAGCGGATGAAGGTATGAGAACTATATTTCGGTTAGCTTCTCCCCTATCTTTCTGATATGCCCTGATAACCATCAAGCCAGTATATTCACCCTGTGCACCTGAATTAGGTTGAAGTGAAACTGCATCAAAGCCGGTGATTTCAGCAAGGTCTTTTTCAAGTTCCTTAAATATTTCAAGGTAACCTTCAGTTTGATCTGCAGGAGCAAATGGATGGATGTGCGCAAACTCATCCCAGGTTAGAGCAATCATTTCGGTTGTAGCATTTAATTTCATTGTGCAGGAACCAAGTGGGATCATTGAGTGAGCTAATGACAAATCTTTATTCTCAAGCCGTTTCATATACCTGAGCAATTCAGTTTCTGTTCTGTACATTTTGAATACAGGGTGAGTAAGATAATCTGAAGTCCGAGGAAGTAACTCCACAAATTTTTGATCAGCAATTTTAGATAGTTCTCTGAACAATTCATTATTAATCGATTTACCCGAAACCGTCGCAAAAATTTCCAGAAGAGCCTTAACTTCTCTTTCTTCAGTTGTTTCACTTAATGATATTCCGATATGAGTACTATCCAGATATCTGAAATTAATTTTTCTGCTTATAGCTTCAGCTTTTATATTTTGAGTTGTTTTTTCATCGATTTCGATTAGAAGGGTATCAAAATAATTCTTATTTAATTGATTTATCCCGAAATGCTTTAAGGAAAGATCGAGTATGCGAGTAAATTTTCTAATCCTCAATGCAATTGATTTTAATCCCTCGGCACCGTGATAAACTGCGTACATTCCAGCCATCACTGCTAAAAGAACCTGTGCAGTACAAATATTACTAGTGGCTCTTTCTCTTTTAATATGCTGCTCCCTTGTTTGCAAAGCCATCCTGAGAGCTCTGTTGCCATCAGCATCAACTGAAACTCCTATAATTCTTCCAGGTATACTTCGTTTGTATTCTTCTTTTGTTGCAAAGTAAGCAGCATGCGGACCACCAAATCCCATTGGTATACCAAATCTCTGAGAGTTACCAACAACCGCATCTGCACCAAATTCTCCCGGTGGTTTAAGTAATGTAAGGCTTAGTAAATCAGCAGCAACAACCTTAAAAATTTTTTTCTCTGTTGCTTGTTGAAATAGTGAAGTATAATCTCTCACTTCTCCATTACCAGCCGGATATTGAACTAACAATCCGAACACATCATCTGATAATTCAGCATTTTGTGCATCACCAATTCTTAACTCAATACCAAGAGGATTTGCTCTTGTCTTCAGGACATCAAGAGTTTGAGGAAAAACTTCTTCCGAAACAAAAAATACATTTGCACTCTTTTTCTCTTTTGGTCTTAAAGAATAGAACATACTCATAGCCTCACCAGCGGCAGTTCCTTCATCAAGAAGAGAAGCATTAGCTATTTCCATTGATGTAAGATCAGAAACTACAGTTTGAAAATTTAACAACGCTTCGAGTCTTCCCTGAGCAATTTCTGCCTGGTAGGGTGTATATTGAGTATACCATCCGGGATTTTCTAAAATGTTCCTCTGAATTACAGTCGGAAGAATTGCTGGATAGTATCCCATTCCAATGTATGATTTGTATACTTTATTCTTTTGTGCAGTCTTTTTTAAATCCTCCAGAAAAATGTGTTCATTCACAGGAGTTGTTAATGTTAAGGGTTTCTTAAGTTTTATATTTGAGGGAACAGTCTGATAAATAAGTTCATCAACTGACTTTGCGCCACAAGCTTCTGCCATTAGCTGGAGTTCCTCGGGAGTTGGTCCGATATGCCTGTTTACAAATTTATCCGGGTGATCGAATTCTTTCATTAATTGCTCTCTTTGGATTAAATGTGAGTGTTAAGAACAGATAATTTTTGAAACCAAATTTAAGGAAATAAATAGTTTCTTTTGAGGTCAAAAAAGGAGGAATTAAATAAGAGTTTCGTCTCCTAATGATTAAAAGTCAATGTTGTTGCAGCTTTTCTAAGGCAGTCTTTGCTGCAAGTTGTTCTGCTTCTTTTTTGCTTTTCCCTTTACCTTTACCAAAAACTTTCTCACCAATAACAACTTCTACGGTAAACGTTTTATCGTGGTGAGGTCCTTCTTCTTTTAATATCTGGTAAACCGGAATTGAAAATTTATTTGCCTGTGCATATTCCAAAAGCTGACTTTTATAATTTTCATCTACAAGATGCTCACCTTCCTTAAACATGGGTTCGACTATATTCTTTAGGATAAAATTCCTGCAAGTCTCAATCCCTTTATCTAGATATAGAGCACCAATTAAAGCTTCAAGTGCATCCGAGAGTATGGATTTAGAATTGTGTGTTACGGTTTTGGGAATGTTGCTGCTCATTATCATAAAATCTGCTATCTTAATATTCTCTGCAACAGTGCTAAGAGCATTTCTGTTAACCATTTTAGCTCTTACTTTTGTAAGGAATCCTTCCTCCTCTTTTGGGAATTTGTTAAAAAGAAATTCCCCAATAACCAGGTTTAATACTGAATCACCTAAGTATTCAAGACGTTCATTCGAAAATTCAAAGTGTTCATTTTCTTCCAGGTAGGATCGGTGTATAAAGGCTTCTACGTAAATATTCTTATTGCTGATTGTTGTTCCCAAAATTTTTTCCAACCTGGTAAAATTCTCTGCAGGAAATGATATTCGAATATTCTGGAGTGTAAGATTTTTCTTTTGCGGTCTAAAAAGATCACGTAGCCGTGAAATATTAAAACCCAAGATTACTTCTCAAATTTTTTGAATAGCAAGGAAGCGTTATGCCCACCAAATCCAAAAGTATTACTTAAGGCATAATTGATTTTTCGTTTGGTAGGTTGTAGTGGACTATAATTCAAATCGCACTCAGGATCCGGATTTGTTAGATTAATAGTAGGCGGCACCAATTCATTTTCAATTGCAAATATCGTAGCAACAGCTTCAATACCCCCTGCAGCACCAAGTAAATGCCCTGTCATCGATTTTGTGGAACTGATAATAAGTTTGTAAGCATGTTCACCAAACAGATTTTTTATAGCTTTGGATTCATTTTTATCATTAAGTTCAGTAGAAGTACCGTGCGCATTTATATAATCTACTTCTTCAGGTTTAATTCCTGCATCCCTGATTGCTTCTTTCATTGATCTGAATGCACCTTCTCCCTCAGGAGCAGGTGCTGTAATATGATGTGCGTCTCCTGTTAAACCGACGCCCACAATTTCACCATGTATCTTTGCACCTCTTTTTACAGCGTGCTCATAATCTTCCAAAATCAATGTTCCTGAACCTTCGCCCATAACAAAACCATTTCTATCTTTGTCAAAAGGTCTTGATGCTTCCTTATAGCGGTCATTCCAGGTGGAAATTGCTCTCATTGAATTAAAGCCACCAATAGATACTTCCGTAATCGCAGCTTCTGATCCACCGCACATCATCAGATCAGTACTTCCTCTCTGAATTAGAAAGTAGGCATCGGCAATGGCGTGCGAGGCTGTAGCACAAGCTGATGTTGTAGCATAATTAGGACCTTTAAGACCAAACCTTATTGAGATTTGTCCTGCGGCAATATCCGAAATCATCATCGGAACAAAGAAAGGACTGATTTTATGAGGATCGAGTCCATTAAAATAAGCAAAATGCTGTTCCTGCAGTGTTTTCATCCCGCCTATTCCACTACCGTAAATTACTCCAAATCGATCCTTATCAACTTTTTCCAGATTTATACCTGAATCCTGCATTGCCATTTCGGCAGTAGCTATTGCGAATTGAGCAAAAGGATCTAATCTTCTTATTGACTTCTTATCAAGATAATCTTCAGGTTTGAAGTTTTTTACTTCAGCGGCAAATTTTGTATCGAATTTAGTTGTATCGAAATGCGTGATAAGATCTACCCCGTTTCTCCCTTGAATTAAACCTTCCCAATATTCATTCAACCCTATACCAATAGGTGTTACAGCTCCCATTCCAGTTATAACAACTCTACGATTATTCATATAATTCTCCGGGGAAATGAAATGAGTTCATCTTAAATCTAAAAAACTGGAAAAACAGTTATTAATTAGCCCAGCTTTTCTTTTAGGTAGTTGATAGCATTGCCAACTGTACCTATTTTCTCCGCATCTTCATCGGGGATGGAAATTGAAAAGGCACTCTCAAAACCCATTACGAGTTCAACGATATCTAAAGAATCAGCGCCTAAATCGTTAATGAATGAAGCGTTGGGCGTTATTTGAGATTCTTCGACACCCAATTTGTCCATAATTATTTCTTTTACTTTAGCTTCAACATCCATTTTCTTTCTCCTACGTTAGTTTAAGTTTAGAGTTACTTTTTATGTATTAATAGTTAATTATTGTTCAAATTTAAGGAAATTTGGTTTTATTAAACAAACATTTTCTAACGCTTGTTTTTACATTGTCATACCGCCATCAACAGCAATAACCTGCCCGGTAATGTAATCTGCTTCGGGACTGCAAAGAAATCCAACAACTTTTGCAATATCTTCAGGTTTGCCCATTCTACCCATCGGGATAATATCAGTGAGTTTTTTTCTCTGTTCATCGGTTAATTTATTTGTCATATCAGTTTCAATGTAGCCTGGTGCTACAGCATTTACTGTTATATTTCTTGAAGCCAACTCACGTGCCATCGATTTTGTAAATCCAATTACACCTGCTTTGGAGGCTGCATAATTAGCCTGTCCCGGATTGCCGATAATTCCAACAACAGAAGCAATGTTAACAATTCTTCCGTACCGCTGCTTTATCATATGCTTGATAACTGCTTTTGTATAATTGAATACGCTTTTAAGGTTCGCATTAATAACATCATCAAAATCTTTTTCAGTCATCCTTAGAAGAAGATTATCCCGTGTTATACCCGCATTGTTGATAAGTAAATCTACACCACCTAATTTTTCAATCGCTTCCTTGACGGTTGCCTCTGCTTGATCCAACGAGGTTGCATCGGCTTTGAAAGCTAAAATTTTGGTAGCAGGATTATTAATCTCCTGTTGTAATTCGTCTGCGCATTCATCACAAGAGTTATAAATAAAAGCTACATCTGAAAAAAGAACTCCACAGCAACTTTTGGAAGCTAATTCTTTAACTATTGCTCTACCAATTCCCCTGGTACCTCCGGTTACAATCGCTCTTTTATTTGGAAACATTTTCCTGCTCTCCAATATTAATTTCGTTTAAATATTCTTCGCGATAATTTTCCAATTCAGCAAAACCTTCTTCACCAAAGAAATGTCTTAATTCTTCTTCACAAGCTTCAAACATAGTAAGGCGTGTATTAGAATCAATATTGCAATAACGTAACCTGTCAATATGGTCTGTGTCAAGCGTAAGAACACCTTCATAAGTCGTAAGCGGAAATAGAATACAATAAAGCGGTTTATATTTCCATTTGTATTCACCTTCCTGGTATGCCAATTTTTGAAGAGTGCACAATCCATCTTTATCCAGGAAAGCACACTTGCCATTAATCACTTCGGTTCCAACTGCAATACCAGATTCAAAATCCTCATCTACCTCTTCAGGTTCAAACCACTTACTTACATCCTTACTTTGGGATTCATCCATCAGACTTATTACTTTATCTTTTATCGATAAAATAGTCTCGTATTCTTTATAATCTGTATAAACACCGTAGTGACAGCATTCACCTGGACAGTTGCAAATAAATTTATAAGTGAATATTGCCGGGTCTATTAATAGACCGTTAATTTTTTTTGTGAATTTATCGGCAAAATTGTCTGTTTCTTCAACCATTATAAAAATTTCTCCACATCTTCAAATTTATCAATTCCAAATCTTTTAACATCAGGATTAATTCTTTTTACTAAACCCTGAAGAACATTGCCTGGTCCGATTTCGTAAAACTCTTCAACACCATCGTTAATCATATTTCTGATTGTTTCATCCCATTTAACCGGTGCAGTAATTTGATCGTTCAATAATCCCTTCATTTCCTCTATAGTATTGACAGGTTTTGCAGTTACGTTTGTGTAGACAGGGATTTTAGAACTATAGAAATTTGTTGTTTCAAGTGCAGATTTCAATTTTTCCTTAGCCGACTGCATCAAAGGAGAATGAAAAGCAGCACTAACCACAAGCTCTTTTACAATTTTAGCGCCTGCGCTTTTGCATAGATCCATTGCTTTTTTTACACCGTGCAATGAACCTGAAATAACTATTTGTCCCGGCGAGTTAAAGTTAGCACATTGAACAACACCCTCAGAAGAAGCTTCAGCACAGAGCATTTCAACTTTTTCAGGCTCCAGGCCAACAATGGCAGCCATAGTTCCTTTATTAAGATCACCAGCTTCCTGCATTGCAACTCCACGGGTTCTTACTAATTTAATAGCTTCATGGAATTGGATTGCACCGGTTGAAACATAAGCAGAGTACTCTCCAAGAGAATGACCAGCTGCAGCATCAGCATTAAGTGTTCTTAAGATACTTGCTAAAATTACACTATGCAGAAAAATAGCTGGTTGTGTAAATTGAGTTTGTTTCAATTCATCTTCTGGTCCGTTAAACATTATATATGAAAGATTAACACCCAAAATATCATCTGCAGTTCTAATCATCTCTTTCGCTTCAACAGATTTCTCAAAGAGATCTTTAGCCATACCAACGTATTGAGATCCCTGACCGGGGAAAATGAATGCTTTTTTACTCATTATTTAGTCAATCGCCCATACTATATAAGTTGCACCCCAGGTATACCCTGCACCAAAAGCTGAGAGAATCAGTTTATCACCTTTTTTAATTTTACCTGCCCTGTAATATTCAACCAAACAAGATGGAATCGTTGCTGCAGTTGTGTTCCCATAGCGGTCAATATTAACCATCACTTTGTCTTTGCTTAATCCCATTCTCTCTCCAGTCGCATCAATAATTCTCTTATTTGCCTGATGAGGTACAAGATAGGCAATATCTTCCGATTTTAGATTGTTCTTCTGCATAAGTTCGACAGAAACATCCGCCATTCCTTTTACAGCAACTTTAAAAACGGTTTTACCATCCTGATATATATAATGCATTTTTTTATCTACAGTTTCGTGAGATGGAGGATTAAGACTTCCACCACCTCGCATATGTAGTGCATCTTCACCTGAACCATCGACTCGTAAAATATAGTCTTGTAGGCCTAAACTCTTATCTTCGGTTGGTTCCAAGAGAACAGCAGCACCTCCGTCACCGAAAAGGATACAATTATTTCTGTCAGTATAATCTGTTATTGCACTCATCTTATCGGCACCGATAACCATTACTTTTTTATATTGCCCACTTTCAATCAGTGCAGAACCTGTTTGGAAAGCAAATAAGAAACCTGAACAGGCTGCTTCCAAATCAAAACCCCAGGCATTAGTAGCTCCAATTCTTCGTTGAACAAGACAGGCTGTAGGAGGGAAAAACATATCAGGTGTTACAGTAGCGATTATAATACAATCAATTTCTTCTGCTTTAACATTATGCTTTTCCATTAAATCTAGCGCTGCATTTGTAGCAAGATCACTTGTAGCACCTTTTTCAAGTATCCTTCTTTCCTTTATACCGGTTCTAGAAACAATCCATTCGTCATTAGTATCCACAATCGATTCAAAGTATTTATTATCGTAAACTTTTTCAGGAAAATACATTCCCAATGCAGTAATAGCAGCATTGTATTTTTTTTCTTGCGCCATTTTAATCCGTAATTATTTTTGAACTGAATATTCTGAAAGAGCCTTAATCATTTTAGCAAGCAGATTCCTGCTATGCATTTCGTTCGCTCTTAATACCATATTTTTTATTGCACGCACACTGCTTGATCCATGACCAATTATGCTTATTCCATTTACTCCAAGCAGCGGCACACCACCATATTCCTGGTAGTCGAGACTTTTTAATGATTTTTTAAGGGCATTCTTAGATAGCCCAATTAATATCTTGTCAATGAAACTATTTTTTGCAGTCTTTGTTAAAAGTTCCTTTAATAATTTTGGAACAGATTCGCCAAATTTTAGAATTATATTACCAACGTATCCATCACAAACCACAACATCAACGTTACCAGCAAGAATATCCCGTCCTTCAACATTTCCAATAAAATTTAATTTAGATTTTCTAAGTAATTTAGCTGCTGCTTCCGATACTTCATTTCCTTTGCCCTCTTCCTCGCCCATACTTAAAACACCAATTTTAGGATTCGAAACTCCTCCCATCTCTTTAGCAAAGATATTACCCATAATCGCATACTCAAACAAGTGAGATGGTTTTGAATCCTTACTTGCACCAACATCATAAAGATAACAAATTCCATTAACATTTGGCATTTCAGCACCAATCGTTGGTCTACCTAATCCCGGTATTCTACCAATTATTAATGTTGAAGCTGCCATCATCGCACCAGTGTTACCTGCACTTACAAACGCATCAGCTTTTTTATCACGCACAAGCTGAGACCCAATTACAATTGAAGAATTTGGTTTTAACTTAAGAGACGCTGCAGGGCTATCACCCATTTCAATAACTTCATCAGCATTGATGATAGACTCAGTTTTCAGAGATAGTTTGTTTGCAGTCAAAACTTCTTCAATTTGTTTTTTCCTGCCAACGAGAAAAAGATCGATGCTCTTATTTTCATTGTAAGCTTCAACAGCTCCAAGCACAGCATTCGCAGGAGCAAAATCTCCACCCATTGCATCAACCACGATTCTACATCGTGAAGGGTTGTTGCCAGAGTCGTTCATTTAATTAATGTTGAAGTCTCAGCTCTTCGGTATGAACATCGAACGCCCGCTGTAGTAACCACATGACGGACAGGCACGATGTGTTAATTTAATTTCACCACAATTTGAGCAAACACCCATAGAGGGTACAGAAGCTTTATAATGAGTTCTTCTTTTATCTCGTCTGCTCTTAGACATTCTACGTTTAGGATTCGGCATATCTTTATCCGTTATTAATTTAACTTATTTTTTAATTTCAATTTTTGTAATGGTTCCCAGCGTGGATCGATTTTCTCTTCTCTACAATCACAAGGACCATTATTAAGATCCGCACCACAATTTGGGCAAAGTCCCTTACAGCTTTCAGAACATAACCTTTTCATTGGTACCGCTAATAATGCATAATCTCTTATATCTTCAGTTAAGTCAATTTTGTCTGTTTCCGGATGCAAGTAAACTACATCTAATTTTTCATTTTCCGAATGCTCAACTTTTTGTGTGAACAAATATATCATTCGGTATTTGCTCGTTATTACTGAATGAAATTCTTTGTTACAACGGTCACATATCAAGTTAGCAATAATATCAGTAGCAGCATCAAGTATTATCTGATTGTCAAATTTTGTTAAGCCAAGTTTAGTCTTATAATTACCTATATAAGGATCTGAAACCTCAATTTCACTTATTTTTCCTTCAAAATCATAATCATAGTACCCATTTGACAGGTTTGATACTTTAATTTTTATCATTTTCGAATGAAATCAAATAAAAAATGGCTACAAATATATTCATTGAATAAAAGATAAACAAACAAAAGAAAGGGTCATCTTTATGCTCTCAATTATGTACTAAGTCAATTTTCCAGAACAGAAAACAGCAATATTATTAAAGTGAATTAACTGGACTTGTCAATTACCTTAATGGATATAATTTGTAAATAATATGTTGGGCTTAATTTGTTATTTTAGACCTTAATCTTTAAGTAATTTTTATCCAAACTATAAATGTTAGTCGTTAATAATCTGGTTAAAAGATTTAATTCTACCCTGGCAGTCGATGATCTTTCATTCACCGTTAAATCCGGTAAAATTTTTGGATTACTCGGACCAAATGGTGCAGGTAAAACTACAACAATAAGAACTATACTAAACATTATAAAACCTTATTCCGGTGAAATAATATTTGATGGAAAACCAATAACCTATGAGTATTATAATATCATCGGATATTTACCTGAAGAAAGAGGCCTTTATAAACGAAGTAAAGTAATAGATGTGTTAGTCTATTTTGCCTCATTAAAAAATGTAAAAAGAAAGGATGCTATTCAGCTATCAGATAAATGGTTAAATAAACTTAATATTTCAAACCTAAGGGAAAAAAGAATAGAACAACTTTCAAAGGGAAACCAACAGAAAGTGCAGTTAATTGCTGCGATAATTCACAATCCCCGGCTTTTAATACTTGACGAACCATTTACAGGATTCGATCCAATTAATCAACAGGAAGTAAAAGATTTGATCCTTTCATTTCTCTCTGAAGGTAAAACTATAATACTATCTACCCATCAAATGGATTTGGCAGAAAAATTATGTGAAGAAATTTTACTTATAAACGATGGCAAAGAGGTTTGCATTGGAAAGCTATCAGAGATAAAGAAAAGATTTGGAGGCAATAATATAAGACTTGGTTTTAGAGGTAACGGGAATTACTTAAAGGAATTTCCTGAAATTTTGAAATTCGATAGTTATAGCAATTACACAGATGTTCAGCTAAAGGATGATGTTAATCCATCAGAATTCCTTAAAAAGTTAATTGAAAAAATTGAGGTACATCATTTTTCAATTATTGAACCTACCTTAAACAAAATTTTTATTGACTTAATTAAGGAAAGCTTACCCAGATGATGAAGAAAATAATAGCTATCGCAAGATGGGAATATCTGGAAAAAGTAAAAACAAAAACATTTATTATATCACTTATAATTACTCCCCTTTTAATTATTTCGTTCTCAGTCCTACCTTCTATCTTATTTCAGCAAGAATCTACTAACGTGCAAGTGTTGGGAATTATTGATGAAACCGGGACATATTTTCTTAAGCTTGAAGAAGAGCTCCAAAAGTATTTTCTCCCTAATGGGCAGAATAAATATGTGTTGATAAATTTAACACAGAAAAACCAGAACCTTGAAGAATTGAAAAATCTTGCCGATAAAAAAGTTTTGAAAAACTTACTTGAAGGTTATTTAATTATTCAGACCAAAGAAAAGGATTCAATTCTGGCAGAATACAGAAGTGATGTGTTTGGGAATAATGAAATAGTTTCTCGTTTAGAAGAAACTCTTAACTCAATACGTATAGAAAGCATACTTGAAAGCGAGGGAATGCAAAGTAAAGTTATTAGTCAAATTCAAGACAGAACTATTGTTCAGCAAAACAAAATTGAGGAAGAAGGAAGGATAACTAAATCAGATTTTTTAACAACATTTTTCATTTCAATAGTTTTTATACTTCTGCTAATGATGATGGTCATATATTCAGGACAACTTCTTGTGAGAAGTATGATCGAAGAAAAATCAAGTCGTCTGATTGAAATGCTAGTTTCAAGCAGTACTCCTGACGAGCTACTAGCTGGCAAAGTACTGGGGCTTAGCTTGCTTGGTCTAACTCAAATGGTAATATGGGCTCTGATCGGTCTTGGATTAGTTGGCAGTGCACTGGTACCACAAACTGCTTTTCACAATGTTTTACCTATGCTTATTTATTTTATTCTTGGTTTCCTGTTTTACACTACTCTATTTGTAGGCATTGGATCAACGGTAAATACGGAGCAACAAGCACAGCAAATTACAACTTATCTTAGCTTAATATTAATGCTTCCTGTAGTAATTGCAATGCCGGTTATTCAAAACCCGGATTTTATTGTAACAAAAATTTTTTCTTATATCCCGCTTACTATACCAACAGTAATGGTATTGCGTTTAAACGTCCAAAATGTATCGACTCTCGAAATAGTATTGACTATATCGATACTTGTTTTATCAATTCTTATCGTGACTAAAATTAGTGCTAAAGTTTTCAGGATAGGTATTCTATCCTATGGGAATAAACTTTCTTTTAAAGAAATTATTAATTGGCTAAAGGAATAAACTTGGAAGTTGTATTATTATTTTAATTCGAAAAAATTTAATTGTATATATTAGGATAATCCTTATCCACAAAAAATATCAATGAATAAAAAAACAGTAATACTTCTTGCCGAATCTCCTGTACTAAATCCAACTGTTATAAGACCATTCCAAAATTTATCAGTAAAATACAGTGTTTATCTTAATTCTTTACTAATATCTAACTGGATAGAAATATTAAATGCAATTAACGAAAATTTTCTTCCCCTCGTTTTACTTAGTGAGCAAGACAAAGAATATATTCCTAAAAATTTTTTCCCTGACAATTTTTCCAGCATTTTTTACAAGAGCTCAAAATTGGATAATATTCGAGAAGAATTGATTAAACCACAACTAATAAATGACTCAAAAGTCTTAATCATTTTTTATAATTCAATTGGACTGAAGCAAAGTGATATCATTCGTGTTTTCAACTTAATTCATGCTGAAGAAACGACATTGGTAATTGCAAAATCGAATCGTGGCAAAGTTATATTGACTTGTTCTTATGAAATTGAGAAAGATCTAATTAACCCATTATTCAGTTCCAATAGGAATTTCCAAGATTACCTTAACTTTATCAGCGGAAAGGATATTTTTATTCATACCCTTGAAGGTTTTTTTTCAATTGATGATTTTGAAGACATAAAAAAACTTTATATTGAACTTTCAAAAAAAGAAAGCCTTTCATACTGTAGTCCAAAAATGCACGAGAGCTTCAATGACCTTTTCGTAGAATACAAAGAGAAATTAAATGTCTAAAGTTGGAATTTTTGGTGGAACATTCGATCCTATACATTTAGGGCATTTAATTACTGCCCAATCTGTAAGGGAAATCAGAAATTTGGACAAAATTATTTTCATTCCGGCATTTATTTCCCCGCACAAAAGCGAAGTGAAAACAAGTTCCCCTGAAGACCGACTCAATATGATTAAACTGTCGGTAAATGATATCTCATTCTTCGATTATTCTGATCTGGAAATAAAGAAAGGCGGTGTATCATATACAGTTGATACTCTCAGAGAACTTAAAAAGCAATATGACGAATTAGAGTTTATAATTGGTTACGACAACATATTCTCATTCCATACATGGAAAGATCCGGATGAAATTTTAAAGTTAGCCAAGATAATCGTATTGAAAAGAAAATCATCACATCCTCCACCATTTAAAGATGAATATTACCGCCAGGCAGTTTTTGTAGAAACCAGAGGTATAGAAATTAGTGCAACAGATATTCGTGAGAGAGTAAAAAATGAAATGCCTATCAATTTTCTTGTTCCGCTAAATGTAATGGAATATATTTATAATCATAAATTATACACTGAATAATATGAAAATACTTGTTACCGGTGGTGCAGGATTCATTGGTTCTCAGATAGCGGACGCACTAATAAATAATGGACACGATGTTAGTATAATTGATAATCTTTCAACAGGAAATGAAAAAAATATAAATCCTAAAGCAAGTTTCTTTAAATTGGACATTGGCCATCCGGATGTAATAAAATTATTCAAAAAAGAAAAATTCGATGTTGTAAATCACCATGCAGCCCAAATTGATGTGAGAAAATCTGTTAGTGATCCTATTTTCGATGCAAATGTAAATATCATTGGCACAATTAATTTATTGCAAAGTAGCATCAAAACCGGTGTGAAAAAATTTATGTTTGCATCAACCGGTGGTGCAGTTTATGGGGAGCAAGAATACTTCCCAGCAGATGAAAATCATCCCACCAATCCCGTTTCACCTTATGGTATTACAAAACTAACAATTGAGAAGTATTTATTCTTCTATTGGAATGAATACAGATTGAACCATACGATATTAAGATATGCAAATGTGTATGGACCCAGACAAAATCCTTTAGGTGAAGCCGGGGTAGTTTCAATCTTCACTAATAAATTACTTAAAAATGAAGATCCAATAATTAATGGTCACGGAGAACAAACCAGAGATTATGTATTTGTTAACGATGTCGTTAAAGCAAATTTTCTTACTGTAAACGATACGACTTCCACAATTTATAATATTGGAACTGGAATAGAAACTAATGTGAACGATCTATTTGCAAAGCTGAATTTTATATCAGGAGGAAGAGCAAAAGAAAAACATGGTCCTGCTGCAAAAGGTGAACAGTTAAGAAGTGTAATTACTTCTGACAAACTATATAAAAAATTTAACTGGAAACCTTCGGTAAAAATTGACGAAGGATTGCAAATAACTTATGACTACTTTAAATCTAAAATATAACTAGAGAATTGCTTAATAAGGATTTAGTTCAGAAAGTTTTTAAGAATGAACGAAGACAAGTTGCGAGAGCAATTTCGATTGTAGAGGATTACAATTCAGAAGCTTCCGAGTTATTAAAACATATCTATTCCAGAGTTGGTAATGCATATCGAATTGGTATTACCGGCCCTCCCGGTGCTGGTAAAAGTACTCTTACAAATCAACTTACAAAATTATATCGTAGAGAAGGTAAGAAGGTAGGAATCATTGCAGTTGATCCTACGAGTCCATTTACTGGTGGCGCTTTGTTAGGCGACAGAATTAGGATGAACGAAATCGGAAATGATGAAGGCGTTTTCATTAGAAGTATGGCTACACGTGGTAGTCTTGGAGGTTTGAGTAAAAAAGCAACAGATGCAGCTGATGTTCTTGATGCAGCCGGATATGATTTTTTAATACTTGAAACTGTTGGTGTTGGACAATCTGAACTTGATATTGTTCAGGCTGCGGATACTACCATTGTAGTACTTGTTCCAGAATCGGGAGACTCAGTTCAAGCAATGAAAGCCGGACTAATGGAAATTGCGGACTTTTTTTTACTTAATAAATCCGACAGACCTGGAGCTGACCAGGCAATTGCATCTCTGCAAACTATTTTAATGATGAAAGACCATGATGAAAAATCGTGGATGCCCGGAATAATTAAAACAGTGGCTTCGGAGAATAAAGGTACTAATGAAATATTGCAGGAAATCGAAAGACACAAAGTTTTTATGAAAGAACAAAATCTTTTTCTTGCAAAAAGAGAAAAACAAACAAAGAATAGAATAAAAGAAATTGTTGAGTATAAAATCAAAGAAAAATTATGGAGCGAAAGTGGTGAAAAATCTTTAAATTCAACCTTAGAAAAAGTTATTCTTGGTGATTTATCCCCCTACCATATTGCAGAGGAGATAATTAATAACTTTATCAATAAAAAAAATACTTAAGTGAATCCCTCAATCATCGAAGATAATTGTGAAAGGCAATGAAATGGAAACTATCAGCCAATCATTTCTAACCGAACTTACCGAAAATCAAATACTCATACGTGATACCATACGAGACTTTGCACAGAGTAAAATTAAGCCTAAAGTAATGGAATGGGATGAAGCTCAACACTTCCCAATGGAAATATTCCGTGAACTGGGTGAACTCGGTTTTATGGGAATTATTTTTCCTGAAGAGTACGGAGGTGCAGGTTTAGGTTATGTAGAGTTTGTAATAATAATAGAAGAACTAGGCATAGTTGATCCATCCATTTCATTATCAGTCGCAGCACACAATGGACTTTGCACAAATCATATTTTCAGATTTGGGAATGACGCGCAGAAGAAAAAATATTTGCCTGACCTTGTATCCGGGGAAAAAGTTGGTGCGTGGGGATTAACGGAATCATCATCGGGAAGTGATGCTGCAGCTATGAAATCGATAGCAGAGAAAAAAGGTAATAAGTATATACTCAATGGAAGTAAAACATTTATTACTCATGGAGGTTCCGGTGAGACTGCTGTAGTAACAGCAATTACTGATAAAGAGGCTGGTAAAAAAGGTATTTCTGCCTTTATACTAGAAAAAGGAATGCCCGGGTTCATTGCTGGAATAAAAGAAAACAAGCTTGGTATGAGAGCCAGTGAAACTGTTCAGCTTACATTTGAGAATTGTGAAGTACCTGCAGAAAATTTGCTCGGTGAAGAAGGTATGGGCTTTATCAACTCAATGCAGATTTTAGAAGGAGGAAGAATTTCAATTGCTGCTGTAAGTTTGGGAGTTGCTCAGGGCTGTCTTGATGCATCGTTAAAATATTCACAGGAAAGAGTACAGTTTGGAAAACCGTTGTCAGCTTTCCAGGCAACACAATTTAAACTGGCAGAAATGAAAACCAATATAGAAGCGGCAAAACTTTTAACAATGCGAGCAGCAAAAATGAAAGATGACGGTTTACCAAATATAAGAGAAGCAGCAATGGCTAAACTTTTTGCGAGTGAGATTGCAGAAAAAGCTGCCAGTGAGGCTGTACAAATTCACGGTGGATACGGTTATGTAAAAGATTATCCGGTTGAAAAATATTACCGCGATGTAAAACTGCTGACCATTGGTGAAGGAACATCGGAGATTCAAAGGATTGTAATTGCAAGAGATTTGCTAAAGGATTAACTTATTTTAGATTACAAAACTGATCACTTAAATCATTTAAGAAATGAAATCTATAGGAAATAAAATAAAAGAAGATGAGGCTTACTTAAAGCGAGCTGACTTTCAAAAAGAACTTTTAAGAAAGCTTGAAGCTGAAAAAGAAAAGATAAAACTCGGTGGTGGTCCAAAAGCAATCGAAAAGCAAAAAGAAAAAGGTAAAATTCCCGCACGTGAACGAATTAATCTTCTTATAGATAATCCGAAAGAATTCTACGAACTAAGTACCTTTGCTGCTTACGAAATGTATAAAGAATTTGGTGGAGCACC
>Ga0209536_100006433_pt1 | contig 17976 bp, 15 predicted proteins | sample DeeMarSeWOR28_12_FD_187461 | JGI IMG/M metagenome (GOLD analysis project Ga0209536, IMG submission 187461) | Marine sediment microbial communities from White Oak River estuary, North Carolina - WOR-2-8_12 (SPAdes) (version 2) | ecosystem: Environmental > Aquatic > Marine > Intertidal zone >... | reverse complement strand
CTCACCTGGTCCCCCGATGGAACGCGTATCGCGTTCGTAGCCGGTCCCCAGGGGTCGGGCGACATCCGTGTCGTCGATCTGCGGACCGCACAGGTCGAGACGGTGGCCGGAACCGACTGGAACGAAAGGGGCCCGGTCTGGATTTCCGACCGCGAGATCGGCTACGTGAAGCAGGTCGGAGACGAGAGCGACGTCTGGATCGTCCCCGCGGATCGCTCCGCCCCGCCGCGCCAGGTCACCCGTGGCCTGGGCATCAGCGATCTGTACCAGCGGCTCGGACCGAGCGGCACGATTCCCTGGATCGAATCGGTCGAGGCCGTCGCGGCCGCCCCCGGCGGGATGGTGAGCCCCGGGGCGCACACGCAGTTGCGGGCGAAGATCATGGACTCCGACGGGAACCGGGTCCACCCCGACGCGGCGGGCCTCGAGTGGTTCGTGCTCGAGCCCGGACGCGCGAAGATCCTCGAGCCGAACTTGCTCGTCGCTTCCGATACGGGGACGATCCGCCTCGTCGCCACCGTGGGGGGGTGGCGCGCCGATACGCTCGTTCTGACGTCCCGCCCGCTTGCCGTCGCCGATGCCGAGCTGCTGCTGGAGGAGCGCTGGAACCGCGGGCTGTCGGCCGATACGTGGGAGACGTTCGGAACGCCCGCACCCTCCACGCGACCGGAAGGCGGGCCCGAAGGAGCCGGCCGATTCCTGAACGAGGGCGACGAGAACCACCATAGCGGCGCGGTCACCAGCCGACGCTTTCCGGTCGGCGACGGGATCAGCGTCGAAGCGTGGGGAAGGGCGGCCCTGACAAACCGCCCCTTCCAGACCTGGTTTCTCGGTCTGGACCCGGATGCGCGTCTGAATCCCGCGACCGACGAGCGTCTCGCGGGGCGCGCCGGCAAGATCACGCTGATCTCGTCACCGTCTCCGGGGCAGAATCCCACGGCGATACTCGGAGGAGCGGCGATCGAGCTCCCGGTTCCCGAGCCCGCCGGGATCGAGCAATGGCGTCTGCACACGTTGCAGCTGCACCCGGATGGCACCGTGGAGTGGATCGTGGACGGACAGAGGCACGCCTCGCTGCGGTCCGACCAGCCGGTGCCCGACAGCGTGCACGTGGGCATCGGAGGACGGATGGTGGGCACGACAATCGAGCACGGTCCGCTGCGGGTATGGGGCGGCCTTCGGTACGTGCCGGAGGAAGATGCCCCGTCGACGGTCGGACTGGACCGCGAGTGACGGAACCGAGTAGGATGGGCTGCGCCGGACGGTCCCGCCGCCGGCCCAACCGAGGCTGTGAACAAGGAGAAATGATGAATCTGCGCAACCAGGGCGCTGTGATCGCGCTCGCCGGAATCCTGACGATCGGGCTGTCCGCCTGCGGAGGTTCCGCCGAGGCCGAGACGTCCGCCGACTACGAGGCGCCGAAGCCGGTGACCGAGGCCGCGTACGCCGAAAAGGCGAGCAACGAGCTGCACGGCGAGGAGGCCATGCACGGCGGTTCTCCGGAAATGCTCGTCGTCTACAAGACCGAGTCGTGTGGCTGCTGCGGCAAGTGGGTCGAGCACATGGAGGAGGCAGGCTTCCAGGCCGAGGTCCACAACGTCTCGCAGGAAGAGCTGTCGGCGATGAAGACGGCGAACGGGATCGGGAGGGATCTCGCCTCCTGCCACACCGCACAGATCGCGGGCTATCTGGTCGAGGGCCACGTTCCGGCGGAGGACCTCAAGCGCCTGCTGAAGGAAAAGCCCGCCGATGTGAAGGGCATCGCGGTGCCCGGAATGCCGATCGGGTCACCCGGCATGGAGATGGAAGGAAAGCCGGCCGACGAGTACGAGGTCGTGACCTTCGATGAGGCCGGCGAGACGGAAGTGTTCGCCTCGCATTGAAGTCCGCCCGGCGGCGGTGATCGCGGATGTCGTTCGCGCTGGCGGACACACGCGGTCACTGCCGCGCCGGGCAGCGCTGACGGGAGTCAGAACAGCAGCGCGGCGCTTCCCGCCAGCAGAATGATCAGTCCTGCGGTGGTCTTCAGCGCCACCGCCGCCGAACGACCGAGCAGCGCCCCCCAGCCGGCCCTCAGCGCCGCCTCCGAGTCCCGTACCAGTGTCCAGGTGGCGATCGACGCGCCGACCATCGTTCCCGCGAACACGCCCACCAGCGAGCCGATCACGGGGATGGGGACTCCGACCACGGCGCCCAGGATTCCGCCGAGCAGGGCGCCCCAGAAGGTGCGCCGCGTGCCTCCGTGCCGGCGGCCGAGCCTATCCACCGCGATCCACTCCAGAACTTCCGCCACGACGGCGAGCAGCAGGAGTGCGAGGAACAGCCACGGAGACACGGCCCCGTACCACGTCCCGGCGGCCACGACGAGCAGCATGATCCACAGTCCGGGTAGGCCCAGGGGAATGAGAAGCAGGGCTACCACCATGATCGCGATGCCGCCGAGGGCGAGTCCGTTGATGTCCATGTCACAACATACGGCGATTTCGCGCAGGGGATTCAGGCGTGACGAAGCCGTGACGCCGAACAGTCATGCTACCGTCGGGGACGGGGCCACCGAAGTCGGAAGGGGCCGAGAGATGTTGACTCTGCTGATCATCGAACTGGGGATCGTGATCGTGGTGGCGGTCGTGCTTGCGGCCGACATGGCGGCCAACGGTCATCCGTATCTCGGCGACTGAGCGTCGGGGCTCGATCCGCTCGCCGCGCCGGCACCGGTCGGCTTCCGCCGGAGAGGGTGCAGCCGGGTCGCAGGCCGCGCCATCCCCGAGACTTCAGGCCGCTCGCGATTCCTCCGCGACCGCCTCCACCGCGCGCCACACCCGCAGCAGGTTTCCGCCCCACAGCTTTCGGATCTCATCTTCCGAATAGCCGCGACGCACCAGTTCCCGCGTCACGTTGAAGGTCTCAGAGGCGTCCTTCCAGCCGATCAGGCCGCCGCCGCCGTCGAAGTCGGAGCTGATGCCGACGTGGTCGATGCCGATCAGCTTCACGGCGTAGTCGATATGGTCCACGAAGTCCGACAGGGTCGCGCCGGGATACCGGTCGTCGATCTTCGCCCGCGCCTCGCGGTAGGCGTCCCGCTGCGCCGGGCTGGCGGCCGCCCAGGAATCGAATCCCGATTCCTGGCGCAATTCCTCGATCGCCGCCTGCTTCTCCTCCGATGGGACCTTCACGTACCCGTCGAACGCCACGATCTGCACCACGCCGCCGTTCGCCCGGATCGCCAGCAGTTCCTCGTCGGTGAGATTCCGGGGGCTGTCTGCCAGCTCGCGTACTGCAGAGTGTGAAGCGATGATCGGCGCTCGCGACAGTCGGGTCGCATCGAGCGTCGACTTCTTCGACGCGTGCGACACGTCCACCATGATGCCGAGCCGGTTGGCTTCGGCGATCGCGGCCTCTCCCAGTTCGCTCACTCCGCCGTGCTCCTCCTCGGCGTCTCCCAGATTTTCACGGGGCATCGAGGAGTCGGCGAGGTCGTTGTGGCCGATGTGCGTCAGCCCGAAGTAGCGGGCGCCGCGCGCGTGGTACTCCTCGAGGAGCGTGAGGTCGGTTCCGATCGAATAGCCGTTCTCGATGCCGATCGTGGCGACCAGCTTCCCCTCGGCGTGCAGGCGCTCCACGTCGTCCGGAGTCCGGGCGAATCCGATCTGATCGGGGTACATCTCGTCGGTCAGGCGATGAATCGCTTCGAACTTCCTCAGCGCCTCGGCCTTCGCCTCGGCGTAGTTCTCCGCCGTGCGTTCCGTCTGGCCCACGTAGACCACGAAGAACGCCACGTCCAGCCCGCCCTCACGCATCTTCGGCAGCGTGACCTGGCGTCCGTCGCGCTGTCCGGGGTCGGAGTCCTCGCTGGCGAAGTTCGACGGGATGTCGTCGTGCGTGTCGATCACGATCACGCGCTCGTGGATGGCTCGCGCCCTGGCCTCGAGATCGGTGCCGACTTCCGATCCGCGAGGCGCCCCGCGGTCCTGCCCCGAGGCCTGCTGGCCGGGAGCCGCGACAGGCGTCATGAACGCTGCCACGAGACCGAGTGCAGCAACGATCCGATTCCGGGGTGTCCGACGGGCGCACATCTCATCTCCTGCCTTTGTCTGCGGTGATCCCGGTCCTGACGCCGATCCGACAACCTCCGGTCCGGATCAGCGTCTGGCAACCGTGCCGTTCTTCATCACGAAAATCACGTCTCGGACGGCCGCGATGTCCGCCGTCGGGTCGCCCCGGACGGCGACGAGGTCGGCCAGCGCTCCAGCGGCGATCGTGCCCAGATCCGCAAGCCCCAGCGCCCGCGCGTTGACGATCGTCGCCGCTTGCAGCGCTTCGATCGCGGACATGCCGCCCCGGACCATCCACAGGAGTTCGCGCCAGCTCTCGCCGTGCGGGAATACCCCGACGTCGCTCCCCAGGCCGATCGTCACGCCGGCGGCGTGAGCCGCAGCGAATGCGTCCAGGGTCTCGCGGATCCTCGGAGTCAGCGAGGAGTCGGGCGCATCCGGGTCCCATCCCCCCGAGAGACCGCTGAAGTACTCGTCGTAGGCCGCGGCGGCGGCGAGAGTGGGATAGAACACCACGCCGCGTTCGGCCATCAGGGCGAATACTTCGGGAGTACCGCCGGACCCGTGCTCGATCGTCTGCACGCCCGCGAGCGCGGCCCGACGCATGCCCTCGGCCGAGCTGGCGTGTGCCGCGACCGGCAGTCCGGCCGCGTGTGCTTCGTCGACCAGTGCCGCGAGCTCGGCGGCCGTGAACGTCGGCGCGACGCCTCCTCGCCGCCGGAAGTCGGCGTATACCTTGATCAGATCGGCCCCGCGTCCCGCCTGTTCGCGCACGGCCCGGCGGATCTCGTCCTCACCGCTGACCGGTTGTGCGCCCTGCGGCAGCACGAGGTCCGGATCCCACCCCCCCGGCCCCGGTGCGTAGGACGCCGTGGCCGCCAGGGCGAGCGTGGCCGCGAGCACGCGCGGGCCCGGGATCAGGCCGTCCTCGATCGCGTCCCGGATCCCGAGATCCGCCCAGCCCGCGCCCTCGGTGCCGAGATCCCGGAGCGTCGTGAACCCTGACATCAGGCTCTGCCCGGCGTGAACCGCCGCTCGGACCGTCCGATAGGCCCGCGCTTCCTTGAGTACCTGGTCGTCCCACAGCGTCTCCGAGTAGGGATGCAGAAACAGGTGGGCATGCGCTTCGATCATTCCGGGCAGCAGCGTCGTGCCCGGAAGCTCGATGACTTCCGTTTCGGGAGCCGGCGTGAGTTCGGCGGCGGGGCCGACGGCGGCGATGCGACTGCCCCGGACCAGGACGGCCCAGCCATCGTGAGTCCGGCCGGCTTCGGCGTCGAACACGCGATCGGGGCGAAGCAGCACGGTGGCGGCCGAGTTGCCGCCGGCATCCTGCGCGGTGGCATCCATCGGGCCGGCCGACGCGAGCGCCAGCGAGGCCGCCGCCAGAAGCAGGGCACGGCAGATACGGGTCAGGGACCGCAAGTTCATGGCTTCCCCCACTGAAGTAGTCCTGTTGCGCCGCGCACAAGCTAATCCGGAGTCGATCCCATCGCCTCCGAGGGAGGTGACCGGAGGGTAGGGCAACGGGAAGTCCCGTCTATGCAGGCGGTCCTCCGAGGGAGGACCGGGGGCGAACCAGACGGCGTGTGGGGACGGAGGGGCCGATCTCCGACACCGCCGGGTTGCCCCCGGGTCAGGAGGCCTTATGGACGAGTTGCGACTTCGGCGCAGCCCGCGAGAGCGAGCCCGCTCAGGTCAGTCCCGATCAGGCACGCCATGTCGTCTCCGGGCTCGAAGGCGAGATCCGAGACGCGGTAGTGCGTGACGAGGTCGGTCCAGCCGTCCAGGTTGACGTCCTTCAGGTGGTCAGCCAGCACTCCTTCCACGCCGAGATCGTGGATCGGCGCCGTGAACGGCCCGCCTTCCGGACCGAACGCCAGGGAGGTGGCGTCCACGAGGAGGACGTCGAACTCTTCCGTGCCCAGCAGCGCCACCGGAAGCACGCCGCCGGCATTCAGGGGAATCCGGTCCTGGGTGGAGGCAGGGCGGACATCGATCGACATAGCGGTCACGGCCAGCGCGGCGCTCGCTGCGGTCGTCGCGCCGAGCTCCGGGGTCGGACCGGTGAGAGTGGAATGGGGGGCCGTCGGAGAATCCGCCTCTGCGCATGCGAGCGGAATGGCAACGGCGAGGGCGACTGCGACCCGCCTGACCTTCATGTCTACCTCCCGGTCGTGCCCGCCCTGCAACGGGTAGACGACCCGGGGCGACCGAAGGTCACAATCCGGTACGGGGGGTCAGAATTCCGGGTTGCCGCTCGACCGTGGCGTCAGTCGGTGTCCAGCGATTCCAGCTTCCGATACAGCGTGCGCCGGTCGATACCGAGGATGTCGGCGGCCCTGCCGCGGTGGCCGTCGGTGTGCCGCATGACCGTGCGGATGTACCGGCGCTCCAGCTGCCTGAGGTCCAGTCCCGCGGCGAGCACGGCGGACAGGGACCCGTCCAGGCAGTTCCCGCCGTTGGCCGATCCGTGGCCGAGGTGCGAGGGCTCGATCCGGTCCGCGCCCTGCGACAGAACGATGGCCCGCTCGACGGCATGCTTGAGCTGCCGGATGTTACCGGGCCACTCGCGCGTCATCAGCCATTCCTCGCTCGCCTCGGAGAACGGAATCACGGGGTGTCCACACTCGCGGGCGAAGGCGTCCCGGAAGTGCCGGGCGAGCCTTGGAATGTCGTCCAGCCGGTCGCGGAGGGGCGGAAGGACGACGTGCACGACGTTGAGGCGATAGAACAGGTCGGAGCGGAACTCCCCGTTGCGGACCTTCTCTTCCAGGTCGGAGTTGGTCGCGGCAATCAGCCGGAAATCCACGGGTATGTCGTGCTCGCCTCCCACCCGCTGGATTCTGTGCTCCTCTACCAGGCGCAACAGCTTGGCCTGCATGGCGGGGGTCAGGGAATCGATCTCGTCCAGGAACAGCGTCCCGCCGTCCGCCCGCTCGATGAGTCCCTTCTGGTGGTCGATGGCGCCCGTGAAGCTGCCCCGCCGGTGGCCGAACAGCTCCGACTCGAGAAGCGTCTCGGGAAGGGCGGCACACGACACCGGCATGAGCTTCCGTCCGGCCCGGCGCGAGTGCAGGTGAATGCACCGTGCCAGAAGGTCCTTGCCCGTACCGGTCTCTCCGGTGATCAGCACCGTGGAGTCGGTTCCGGCGACCCGGTCGCAGACTTCCAGGATATCGATGATCGCCGGAGAATAGCCCAGAAGCCCACAGCACCGGCAGCGCTCGTTCGAGCCGTGGTCTCTTTCCCTCGGCCAGCGGTAGGTCGGGCTGCCGTCCTGCCGCGCGCGCAGCGTGTTCACTCGGGTGGACGGGGGAACGTGCGGGTCCGTCGCGATGAGACAGTCTCCCGCGAATTCCGGAAGAACGAGGAAGAACAGGACAGCTGCGGCCTTGAGCATGGTCCACACTCCATCCACTCGACAGAGTCGTTCGAGGGGGGCTCGAACCGTGGGGCCGCACACCTGACAAGATGCGGTCGCACCACCCCGGAAGCAAATCTTCTCACGACGGAAGTCACCATCTGCGACAGCCGATCTGCCCACACGGGTCAACCCGCGACATCGCATTCGGCCGCTCCCTCGGGGTGCGGTGCTGCAAACGATTCCATCACAACGAGGTGAAGCAGCAGCGGTGGTCCGCGCAGCGTCGGCCCGTCCCTTGCCTTACCCGGCGGCAGAGGCAGCGCAGGGATCGCAAGCCGGGCGTTCCCTCGTGCGGCCCCCGCCTCTTTCGCCGGGGCGCCCCGGCCTCACTGGCGTCCCGGCGCATAGATGGAGAGTGAGCGAACGGGCCGGCGGTAAAACGCCGAATGTGAACGAGGAGGACCTCTGCGGAGGTCCACGTAGCGCGGAGGGGCGCATGAAACCGCTACACAAGTACCTCGCCTGGTTGCTGATTCCTCTTCCAATCCTGTTCATGGCGTGCGCGGATGAGCTGCCGACCGAGCCGGCGGGTGGCTCCGAAAGTCCGGTGTACGCACCGGGCGGTGGAGGCGGCGGTGGGGGTGGTAAGCCCGGCGGCGAGACCGCGGGGAACAATCTGTCCTATCCGGTTCTGTGGGCGGAGGGAGTCACGAAGACGCTCCGGGGGACAGCGGGTGTGGGTCCGCTGCTCGCGGGAGAGTGGTGGTACCAGTGGGGGACGAACGGGACGGACCCCGACGTCACGCCCGCCGCCTGCGCGCCCGACCCGGACAACGACGCGTTCTGTGACGACGGGCTTCCAGGCACGTACGGTCCCGAGCCGGGAGTGCCTGCCGCCGACAACCCGCTGCCGCTCGCCAAGGCCTACGTGCAGAAGGACGCGTTGAATGAGTGGCAGGCGGGCTCGATGGACGTGAGTGCCGAACGATTGAACGTCCACTGGATTGACTGGGGAGACAACCTGGAGTCGGTGGACTGGTACACCCGCTCGCAGGTGCGCACCGAGGTCGTCCTGTTCCAGGATCTCCTGGAGCCGATGCTCGAGTACCAGATGCGGCACACGTCCGGCTGGGGCATCGACGAGGTGCACGGCCTCGCCGCGGATCTGGATGGCACCGCGCTACTGGGTCCCGGCACCAGTGCCACGGTCTACTCGCCATGCGCGCGACTCACGATCCAGAAGCTGACTGTGGAGCGCGGAGAACCGGAGCTCGATCGGCTCGTCTGGGTTCCGACAGTCGGCTGGACGGATCCGGGCGTGGAGCCCGAGGACGTTCTGATCCGAACGCCGATCTTCAACAAGCCCGTCTACGAGGCCGGCGACGGACCCGGCTACTACAACGCCGAGATCAACGTCAAGGGCCGGATCATCTACGGCTACACGTGGAACGTGAGGCAGCTGAACGATGATGGCGCCGGCGACTACCGGATCACGTACAGCTTCGATCAGGCCTGCGGGACTGTCGACCTGAACACGTTCTTCGTGGACGGAACGACGCAGATCATCGTACCGCTCGAGGAGGAAGTCCTCGCCGCAGCGGCGGAGGCGGAGTCGGAGCCCGGCGGCGGCGCCGTGGGTGTGCTGGTGCCGGCGGAGTTCGACGAGCTCGGCAACCTGGTCGGCGGCAACCTCACCTACATCGACGTCCGTATCCTCGAGCGCGGCGGCGGTGGTGGCGGTGGCGGAAGTGCGAAGAAGGGAGGACGAAGATAGCAGACGCAACCCCCCTCTGACACCCCGCCGGGCGCGGCCCCCGGCGGGGCAATGGAAGCAAAAAGGAGGCAGAAATGGGAGCGAAGGGAAAGGGCCTCGGAACTCGGCCCGGCAGGCGGCTCAGCAAAGGGGCCGTACTGATTCTGCTGGCGGGTGCCTGCACGAACCCCCCGCCACTCGGACCGGACGACGACGAAGTCGCCGCGCGCGGCCGCTCCGGCCAGGCTGACGAGATCCGGTTCACGGGCACTGTGGACCTGGTCTGGCCCGGCGGAAAGGGTTTGAACGCGCCGGACGACGACCGCTACGCACAGGCCTCGATCGCGGCGTTCCACGAAGCACCGGCCGGCGATCCCGGACCGGGGAGCTTCTTCTATCGCGTGCTGGCCTCTGACGGATCACTTCACCGGGAAATCGGCGTGAAACTCTTCTGGGTCCGCGTGGACGCGGACGCCGACACGGTACGGTTTCTCGGTGAAGTGATCTCGGACACGAAGCCATGCGGCGGCTCCGGACACGGGGAGGGGGGTGGCGATCACGAGGAGGGCGGCTGCTCGCATGACGACGGTTCGCACGAGGAGGGCGGCTGCTCGCACGATGACGGTTCACACGACGACGGCTCGCACGACGAAGGCGGCTGCTCGCACGACGACTCCGGAGGGGGCGACGACCATGGTGAGCCCGGCGGACCGGGCGGGCCTGGCGGATCCGGGGGACACGTGTCGGGCGCCGACTGCCGGATCGGGCAGATCGTGATCGGCTGGGCGCTGGATGGCGGAACTCCGGGCGTGGGGAACGACCGCCTGTCTTGGAAGTGGTTCGCGCCCGACGCACCGAAGGTGCTCGACATCCAGGCCGCGATCGCAGCGGGCGAGGAGATCGTATGGCCGTGCAAGCTGTGTGAAAAAGAGATCATCGGAGGCAACCTCCAGTCACTTCCGAGGTAGACCGACTACACGGCCCGGCAGGATCCGCGTGCCGGAAACGGCCGCGGAGGGACCGCCCGCCCTGCTCAATCCTGTCGGGCCGCACTTCCAGCGTCTGATTGACCCGGACGCACCCGGCTCTTTCCCTCGCGATCCGGATATCCGAAACTGACTCCTCGTGGAGCCAATCGAAGCTGCGCGGAGGACGGCCGACGGAAGCGATGGGCATGGATGAACTTACGAACCTGGTGACGCTGCCATGATGGTGGAGCAGGCCGAGAAGAGAGACTCCGAGCGCTGCCCGGTCTGCCATCGGACCGGCACTCTGTACGAGCGTCTGTGCAAGACGATCTGCGCCGGGTGCCGGTCCATCATCCGGACGTGCAGCGACCTGTAACCTCGACCGACCCCCGCCATCGGGCGTTTTCCGCGTCCGATTACTTGACGCCCGCATGACGACGCCCTGACCGCTGCTTGACCTCCCGAATGCAGCAGGAACCCAGAGGGACGATGGGTTCGATGCTGCAGACCGGGAGGATCAAATGTCGAATAGAGGAAGTGCCAGACTCGTGAGCGGCCTCTTGCTGTTCGTGGCGATCGGCAGTTCGGCGGCGTGCCAGAAGTGGGTTCCCCTCGAACCGCTCAACCTGGGTCTCGAATCGCAGGCGTGCATGCCGCTTCCGGACAGGAATGACGTTCGGCTGTACGTCGCCGACGGCAGCGTGCGGGAAGGGAAGCTCGTCGCACTGTTCGCGGATTCGATCAGGGTGGGTACCGGCCCGAACAGCTGGGAGACTGTTCCGATCGATCGGATCCGGAGCGCCGAGGTGCGAAAGCCGGATGGAACGAAGACCGCGCTGACGAGCCTCGGAATCGCAGCGGGGGCCCTGGCCCTGGGCGCCACGGTTTCCTCGATCGGCGGCGAAGCGACGGAATCCGCCGATCTGCTGGCCGAGACCGGGCGGAATCCGTAACGGAGGCCGGGTGCACGACCCCGGCCTCCCGGAATCGGTTCTTTCAGCTGGCGGTCAGCGCCTCCGCGGGGTGAATCCGGCTCACCCGCCGGGCCGGCAGGTAGGTGGCCAGCAGGCCCACCAGCGCCAGCACAAGCACCACTCCGCCGAAGATCACCGGGTCGCGCGCATCCACCTCGTAGAGGATGATCTGCAGCGGCTTCGTGGCCAGGGCGGCGAGGCCGATGCCCAGCACTACCCCGATGGCGAGCTGTCGCAGGCCGCGTTGCATGGCCAGCCGGATCAGACGCTTGTCCTTCGCACCCAGCGCCATCCGGATTCCCATCTCGCGCCGGCGCTGGCTGACACTGAACGACATCACGCCGTACAGACCGATCGCCGCGAGAAACAGCGCCGCGAATCCAAACGCCATGAACAGGGTGCCGAACACCCGGTAGAACCAGGTCGCATCGTCGATCACCGCCTGCATCGACATCGCGTCGTACACGGGCAGATTCGGGTCCATCGTGGCGAGGGTCTCCCGAACCCGCGCGGCCATCGTGTTCGGGTCGCCATCGCTTCTCACTCCCACGCTCACCGTGTTCCCGAGAATCTCGGCGAACTGCTCGACGGCGATGTAGTAGCCCGCGGGACTCTCGTTGTTGTTGCCGATACCTTCCATCTTCATGTCCGGCACAACCCCTACGACGGTCATCCAGTCGTAGACGTCTTCGCCCTGGTGGATCCGGAACCGTTTCCCGATTCCGACCCCGTCCTCGAAGTACTCCCGGACGAAGCTCCGGTTGACCAGGGCGACCGACAGATTGTCCTTCGTATCGGCGAACTCGAACGCGCGTCCCTCCAGCACCGGCGCCTGGAAGGTGGCGAAATAGCCGGGAGTGACGATGCCCTCTCGGGCCCGCGGGTAATCGCGCTCGGTCGGATACTCGCCGCCCTCGATCTCGAAGGTCCGCATCCCGTTGCCCCGGGCCGGCAGTCCGTCCGACAGGGTCGCGGCTTCCACGCCTGGGGTATCCTGCAGCCGCTGAAGGAACTCGCGGTAGAAGTCGGTCCGCGCTTCAGCGTCCGCGTAATCCGTCTCCGGCAGATTGAGCCGGGCGGTGAAGATGCTCTCGACCGAGAAGGGGAGGTCGATGGTGCGAAGCTGCGCGACACTCTTGATCATCAGTCCGGCTGCGATCAGCAGTCCGCAGGAGACGGCGACTTCGCCGATCACGATCGCCGAGGTGACCTTCCCCATCCGGAGTCCCGTGGAACCGCCGCGCCCCTCTTCGTTCAGCGCCGTATTCAGCCCCTTGCCCGTGGCCCGCAGGGCGGGGAAAAGACCGGCCGCGATGGCGGCCAGACCGGAGACGGTGACCGCGAACAGGAGGACCCGGCCATCCATGTCGAAACTCATCCAGAACGGCGGCGGGTTCGTCGCCACGGCCCGATTGAACCAGGCGACGCCGCCGAGGCCCAACAGTACGCCGATCGCGCCCCCGATGGCGGAGAGCACGCCGACCTCGACCAGCAGCTGGCGGACGATCTGCTTGCGCTTGGCTCCGATCGCGGACCGGACGGCCACCTCCTTCTCGCGCACCGCGGCGCGGGCGAACAACAGGTTGGCGACGTTGGCGCAACCGATGAGAAGCACGCCGAGCGCGGCGCCGAGCATGGTGAACAGCAGGGCGTGCAGTTCGTCACCGATGACGAATTTCGTGAACGGCTCGACGATCGGAGCGAATCCCTCGCTGGCATCGGGATACTCCTGCTCCAGCCGCATGCCGATCGTAGCGAGGTCAGCCGCCGCCCGATCCAGCGAGACTCCGGCCTTCAGCCGCCCGAAGCCCGGGTACTGGGGGCCGTCCGCCCGATCGTGTTCGAGGGGATTCACCTCGAGTGGAATCCACATGTCGGCTTCGATCGGGAACTTGAAGCCTTCCGGCGCCACTCCCACGATCGTCCGGGTGCGCCCGTTCGTCTGCACGGCCATGCCGATCACGTCAGGTGATCCGCCGAACTTCTCCTGCCAGACCTCGTAGCCGAGGATGATGACCGGATCGGCATCGGGCTGCTCCTCTTCGGGAAGGAAGCCCCGGCCGAGGACGGGCGCCACGCGGAGGATGTCGAACATGTTGGCCGTCACGCGCGCGCCCTCGTACCGCTCGGGCTTGTCGTCTCCGCCGACCAGGTTCACGGCGCCCCCGCCCCACAGGCCCAGCGCCTCGAGGGAACGGTTCTGGTCGCGATACTCCACGTAGTCGTACAGCGACACTCCGCCCCGCTCGATGTCACGCTCGGGGTTCACCCGCCAGACGGAGACGATCTTGTCGGCATCGTCGAACGGCAAGCCCTTGTACATAGCTCCGTTGACGATGCTGAACACGGTGGTGGTGAGCCCGATGCCGAGGGCGAACGCCAGGATGGCGATCGCCGACATGATCGGTGACTTGAACAGCATCCGAATGCCGAACTTCACATCGTTGAAGAACCCGTCGATCGCCATCGTCCCCTCCGCTTCCCGTCAGTCCAGTCGCTGGGCAGGCACCGCGTCACACGCTGTCACACGCTCGCTCGAGCGAGCGGGACTTCGACCGATTCGGCCTCCTCGTCGGTGATCCGTCCGTCGAACAGGTGGATCGTTCGTTCGGCGTAGGCCGAATAGCGGGGGTCGTGGGTGACCATTAGAATCGTCGATCCCTCTGCGTGCAGGTCCTTCAGCAGGTTCATGACCGCTTCGCCGTTCGTGGAATCGAGATTCCCGGTCGGCTCGTCGGCGAGGAGAATCAGCGGATCTCCCACCACGGCTCTCGCCGCCGCCACCCTCTGTCGCTGCCCGCCGGACAGCTGCGAGGGGTAGTGGTCCATCCGGTGGCTCATGTCGACGCGCTGCAGCGCCCGGTGAGCCTTCTCCCTGCGCTCGCCGGCCGATACGCCGCCGTAGATCAGCGGCAGCTCCACGTTCTCGAATACGGTCAGGTCGCCGATAAGATTGAAGGCCTGGAAAATGAAGCCGATGTGACGGTTCCTGACCTCGGCCCGCTCCGAGGCATTGAGGTCGGCCACCGCCTGCCCGTCCAGCCAGTACTGGCCGTCCGTCGGCGTGTCCAGCAGGCCGATCAGTGACAACAGCGTCGACTTCCCACAGCCCGAAGGTCCCATGACCTCGGCGAATTCCCCATCTCGAATCTCGAGGTGTATGTCCGCGAGAGCGTGGGTCTCCATCTCGTCCGTGAGAAAGATCTTCTGGATCCCCTCGAGCCGGATCAGCACATTCCCGTTGTCCATCGGTCCACACCTCCCTGCTGACGACGCAACCGGCGTCGAGGTTACCTGATACGAACTCTGTCCACGTCGGCGTACCGGGACATGTCCGACAGGATGATCACGTCCCCTTCCCGCAGCCCGTTCAGCACCTCGATCTGGTTGACCGAGCTGCGGCCGAGCTGCACCGAGACCATTTCCGCCGCGCTCCCGTCCTCGACCAGCCGGAACAGGCCGACCGTGCTCTGGCTCTGGCCGTACGTCGGACGGCCCACGTGGAGCACGTTCTCGAGACGTTCCAGCTCGATCATGCCTTCCACGTTCAGGTCCGGTCTCGTTCCGGGCGACATCTCTCCCTCAAGCGACACTTCCACGAGGACCGAGCCGCCCTGGACGTTGGGGTCCACCCTGCGGACCCGGCCGGGGATCGTGTCCCGCCGCGTGTCGATCCACGCGGCCTGTCCTGCCTGGACGTCTCGCGCCTGGGTCTGCGGGATTCGGAGCTCCGCCTTCAGCCGCTCGGGCTGAGCGACCCGAGCCAGGGTCGTTCCCGACTGCACCCACTGTCCGACCTCGAGGTCGAAGTCCTGGAGGACGCCGTCCGCGCCTGCTGTGACGCGCATGTTGTCGGCGCGTTCCTGGTAGTAGCGATGGATGTTGGCGAGCCGTTCCACCTGGTCCCGCTGCACCGCGAGCCGCTCATCGAGCGTCGAGTTCAGCAGGTCAAGGCGGGCCTGTTCCGTTCGCAGCCGCTCTTCGAGAGCGTCTGCGTTGTCGGCGGCGTTCCGGTGCTCGTTCTCCGACACCCACTCGTTGTCCACCATCTCGCCGTAGGCGTCGGCCTCGCGTCGCGCTTCCTGGTAGCGGGCGCGCGCATCGGCCACGGCCGCCTGCTGGGCCAGGACGCCCGAGCCGAGCGACTCGCGCAGCGTGACCAGGGTCGCCCGGGCGGCCGTCCACTGCTGCTCCGCTTCCAGCACCTGGAGCTCGACGTCGGGATTGGAGAGGACGACGAGGACGTCGCTGGCAGCGACTTTCTGTCCCGGCTCGAAGTGCACGGACTCCACGCGGCCGGCGGTGACGGCCGCGACGAATTGCACCCGCTCGGGAACGAGGGTGCCCTGGCCGCGGACTTCGCGGACCATCTCGCCTCGCTCCACCGTGCCCTGCACGAGCACGTTCCGATCCACCGTCGGGGCGGCGGGATCCAGTCGGGAATAGAGGAACGCTGATACGAGGACGGCGAAGAGGCCGAGCGCGATGAACAGGTTTCGCTTCCGGTTTCCCTTCGGCTGCCGCTTCACATCCATCGCGGAAACACGGGAGCCGGGCCGGCCGCTACCTTCGGAGCCGGCAGCGGATTCCGGATCGTGCTTTCCGCTTCGAATCGACAGACGGGGACGCGCCCCTTCTTCGGACGCACTGGCGGGTGCTGCCCGAACACGGTCTGTGGCCATCTCCCCTCCTCACGAAGCCCGCACGTCCCGTGGACCACCGACACGTGTCCGGCAGCAGGTACGACCTCACATCATCTCACGTACGGGGTGGGGATTCAGGAAGTTTCGAGGCGGGGTTTCCCGAGTTGAGTCGGGCGCATGCAGAAGCCGCGCGCGAGACTTCGCCATCGGCCGGGCCGTGCTGCAGATCGCCTGCGAAACGGCCGGGAAAGTCCCATTCTTACAAAGCCTTCGAGGCGAAGTCTCCGAGGCTCGCCTCGTCTTCCATAGATGGCCCCACTTCCGGATCCGGACCACACGCTCTGCCCCCCCACGACGTGTTGGTCGCGTTTCATCATCGCGACCTCTCCTGGCCCCAGGAGGCCGCAGGCGCACAAGGAGGTATCCCATGCGCTGGCGAATTCCGTCTCTCCTTGCCCTTCTCGCGATGTTCGCCGTCAGCTGCGATCAGCAGCCCGTCGAGCCGCAGAGCGAGCAGGCCACCGAGGCTCCCGCCTACAACTTCATGAACGGCCCGGAGCTGCCGGGGAAGGCTCCGGTCAGCCGCTTCGTCATGGAGGACTCACACTATTGGTGCACCTCGACTGATCCCGCGGGGGACCTGATCGCGGCCCGGTACGATCCGTACGAGTTCTTCTGCCTCGGGAACCCGGCGCACCCCGATTGGGCCATACAGGCCGTCAATCACCAGCGAAACAACTACAACGGGCAGGGATTCGAGGCTCCGATCTATGTTTACAGCCTGACGGACTGGATCACGGCGCCCGACTGGTGCGCCTTCCTCGACACGGGGTGGCTGTACCAGGGAACGGTAGACTTCCGCGCGAGCGAGAACTGGAACGGCGACGAGAGCGAAGGGCACTTCCAGTTCAAAGCGAACGGAATCGTCTACGATCAGGACGGTAACAAGCACAGCTATCGGGAGCACCAGAAGTATTCGACCAGCGGGGGATGGTCACACGAGGACATCGTCGTGAACTGACCTGAATTCCGGTCGGATCTTCACGGGACCCGGTCGGGCCTCAGCGGTGCGAAGACACCGTTCGTGCCGGGCGACCGGGTCCTGTCTGGCCGGGAGCTACGACCCGGCGAAGGCGAACGTCCAGAGCACGTCGGTATCTCCCGAGTCCGGGCAACGGGCCGTCAGGCTGGTGTCGAACGCGAGCTCGCCGTCCTCGTAAGTGCCGCGGTAGCTGCCTTCGGCCGACTGGATCGTGCAGCCCGTGGACTCCTCGAACGCGGGGCCGCCGCCGCCCGAGGCGCCGAGCAGCACCGTCACCGAACCGTCCGCGGTGATCGTGCCGGTGACGAATCCGCTTCCTTCGCCGCAGTCCTCGCTCTGTGCCTGGGAGAAAGTTCCCTCGAACACTCCGCTCGATTGTTCGTCGATCGAGACGGTGCCGGGGCAGATATCGATCGTCGTATCCAGTCCCTCCCCTTCCACGGTGGTCGTCCAGGTCCCGTCGTACACGCCGACGAGATTCGGGGTGGAGGGACCCGTCGGATCGTCGTCTCCGCACGCGGTGAGCGCTGAGAGCGAGGAGAGCGTGAGCAATCCGATCGTGACGCGCAGGAATCTGGGCCGCATTTGTATGCCTCTCGGACGGCGTTTGATGAAGACGCGATTCTGAGTGGGCGATGGCATGTCTACCGTCGAAGTGTCCTCCTCGTTCCGTCACGCTTCAACGCCCTGCACAGACCGCTGGTGAAACTCAGGGCCACCCGACTCGTAGGCTCAGTGGACAGTCACCGACCTTCATCCTGCAACCGTGAGTCGATCCCGATGGAGCAGCTCAGGCGCGACGTCCGATTCCTCAAGCTGTATTCGCTGAGCACGACCGCATTCTGCGCGGTGTTCCTTCTGTCGGGATTCGCCCGGCAGGTGGAGCGACGGGAGTTCGCGGAGATCGATGTGGAGCGCATCAACATCGTCGAGGCGGACGGAACGCTCCGAATGGTGATCTCCAATCAGGAGCGGCAGCATCCCGGCATCGTCAACGGCAAGGTCATAGAGCGCACGCAGCCGCGGCCGCCCGGAATGATCTTCTTCAATCATCTTGGCGATGAGATGGGAGGACTGGTGTTCGGGGAGAATGGCGAGAACGGTCACTTCGGCTCGATCACGTGGGACAAGGTGCGCAACGATCAGACGATCGGGTTCCGCCACCTCGAAGGCGACA
>Ga0209536_100006432_pt1 | contig 17977 bp, 14 predicted proteins | sample DeeMarSeWOR28_12_FD_187461 | JGI IMG/M metagenome (GOLD analysis project Ga0209536, IMG submission 187461) | Marine sediment microbial communities from White Oak River estuary, North Carolina - WOR-2-8_12 (SPAdes) (version 2) | ecosystem: Environmental > Aquatic > Marine > Intertidal zone >... | reverse complement strand
TCCCAAAAGTTTATTGGGAATCAAAATGCTATTCAACCCTATCACAAAGACGATGATTCCCGAGGTGATCAAAAACAGATTGTAGAAGACGGTTTTCCATGTCAAAATGATTTTATCGAGATCAAAATGGGCGGTTTGCACTTTCGGCTGCATGGTTTTTCCTCCATTATTGATGATGACAACAGACTGTAATCAAAGATAGTTTTAATTGCAAGGGTTCGCAAGTCGAGTTCGGATAATCGATATTTGGTGCTATCATATGCCTTTTTGTATTTTAGTGTATCCTATTGCAAGTGAAATGCTTGCGATATATATAGAGAGAAGAAATATTTTACAAGAGTTTGGGCAAATAACTATCTGTTTAGATGTTATTGGAGCTGATTGATATGCTGGTTCTCATTAGGGAATTACTTTCCTGGCGAGCTATTTTGGATATATCTCTGATGGCGGCAGGGTTGTTTTTTTTATACCGGGCATTGCTTCGCCTTGGTACATGGAAGATTGTGACCGGAATTCTGCTGGCCATGGTGGTTTTTTTAATTGCAAGTTTTATGGATCTTAAGGGAATCGAATGGGTTTTCAGTAATATCAGTCAGGTTGCCGTAATAGCATTAATCGTATTATTTCAACCTGAATTGAGAAAAATATTGGAACAGACGGTTTCGGTTAAACGATCTGAACCTATCGACTTAGATGAAAAACTCTCCCAGTTAATAGTGGACGCATTAATAAAGCTTGCTGAGCAACGTCGGGGGGCGATTGTTGTATTTCCCGGAAAGGAACCGATTCAAGAATGGCTTTCCGGTGGATTTGTTCTTGATGCTGAACCCAGCATCCCTCTTATTATGAGTATTTTTGATCCGAACTCACCGGGCCATGACGGCGCATTGATAATCACAAACGGAAAATTTTCACAATTCGGTGTACGACTTCCTGTTTCACAAAGTGCGAGACTATCGGAAGAATACGGGACCCGTCATCATGCTGCTATGGGTCTGGTTGAGAAATCAGACGCTTTGGTCTTCGTCGTTTCTGAAGAACGGGGAAAACTTTCAATATTCCACAAAGGCAGAATGAGCCAGGTAAGTGACCGCGAAGAGATGGTAAAAAAGATCATTTCACACTGGAAAGACATAACGTCCTTTCCCGTGGTGTTTCGTAAAGAAAAAGCACGCGGGCCGGTTTTTCTTCAAATTTTCGTAAGCTTAGCATTGGCCGTGTTCTTCTGGTCAACGCTGGTTGTTTCTCAGGGAGAAATACTGGAAAAGGTCGTAACCATTCCGGTGGAATATACCGCCTCATTACCCAACCTCACTTTGGTGGGAGATAAGGCCGAGGAGGTTCGGCTGTATCTGTCAGGCCCAAAATCAGCGCTTGATACGGTCAATCCGTCTCATACAAGCGTAAAAATAGACCTTTCAAAGGCCCTGCCGGGAAAACAATCGTTTATTATTACTCGTGAAAATATCAATTTGCCGAAAGAGATACACTTATTGGATGTTGTTCCGTCCAGCTTTGAACTCACACTTGCAGAAATCATAGAAAAGGAGCTTATTATAAAACCGCAATTGGTCGGAAAGCTTCCGGATGGCCTGAAGATCCGGTCTCTGGAGGTAAAGCCTGAGAAGGTAAAAGTTTTATCTCCAGCCAGTGATGAAATGGATAAATTAATCAGCCTGACGACAACCCCCATTTACCTGAACAACATTTACGAAAATACCACCATCTTTTGTAAAATTATTGCACTTCCGGCCGTTCAGTCAAAGGAAAAACGCTGGCCGGATGTTATGGTGGCCATCACCGTTGAGCGTTCGTTAAATAAAAAATGAAGGTTATCATCTATTCAAAGGGTGTTTGGTTTAAAGATCTAAAATCTTAAACGAATTATGGGAAGCATATCAATGACACATACAAATTCTTTTATACCCATTGTTCAGAAATTTTTCGAACACGATATGGCAGTTGCCGTACAAAGTTTGGAAGGTATGATCGAAAAAGATGCTGCGACAGTGCTTGAATCATTGCCCCCGTCACTGGCTGTTCGCATCATTAAACATTTGCAAATAAGTTTTGCCGCTGCGCTGTTGAAAGACTCCGGAGAAATTTTCCTCGGAGAAACCTTGTCCTTGATCGAACCCCACTTTGCGGCTTCAATTCTGATGCATCTCCCTCAAGATGACCGTGAACGCATGACAAAATACATCTCAGGCGAGCTGAAACGTCAGATCAGGGAGGTTTTAGAATATCCGGAGGAGAGTGTCGGCCGAATTATGACCACAGATTTCTTAAAATTTAAAAAAGATGTATCGGTGGAGGAAGCTACTCAAGAAATTCGTTTATTGGCCAAAAAACGTTTCCCGCAATCTTACGCATACGTGGTCGATGACGATAATTGTCTGATCGGTGTGTTAAACATGCGTGATCTATTGTTGGCATCACCGGATAGATCCCTTGAATCCATTGCCCGAAAGGATATTTTTTCACTTCATTGCTTCATTGATAAACAAGAGGCTGCCAATGAACTGGCGAAAAGAAAATTTTTCGCAGCACCTGTGGTAGACAGTGAAAATCATATTCTCGGCATTATCAAAGCAGAAAGATTGATTCAGGGAATTCAGGAGGATATGACAAAAGACATTCAGAAAATATTTGGTGCCGGAGGTGATGAACGCGTTTCTTCCACCATTTTATTTTCATTAAAAAAACGGCTGCCGTGGCTTCATGTCAATTTGGCCACCGCATTTTTAGCGGCTGCCGTTGTGGCTCTTTTTGAGGGTATTATCGCCAAGCTGACCGTCCTCGCCGTTTTTCTTCCTGTTGTGGCCGGTCAAGGAGGTAATGCGGGGGCACAGTCGCTGGCTGTGGTCATGCGAGGAATTGTGATGCGAGAAATACCCAAAGATAAAGTGTTTAGTCTGATCTCAAAGGAAGCAAAACTCGGTGCCGTCAATGGCGCCATCATCGGTGCCGTAACGGCCCTGATTGCTTGGATTTGGCAAGGCAACCCTTACCTTGGTTTGGTGATCGGTCTGGGTATGCTCTTGAATCTCGTGTTTGCCGGTCTCTCAGGCGCGTCAATTCCCATCGTGATGAAAAGAATCGGCTTAGACCCGGCTCAAAGTTCGAACATCATTTTAACAACAGTTACCGATGTGATGGGATTTTTGGCATTTTTGGGGTTTGCGGTCATATTTCAAAATTATTTGGTATAATATTTGCTTGTCACACATATTAAAGTCACAATAAAAAAGGTTTACTTACAGTCTTTTCACGGGTTGCTTTTTCGGTCTATCCCGTGGAGGTCGCCAGCGGCAAAAGGCTGGGGGAAAATATCTTTGACGGCACTCAAAAAGCCTTGTTCGAAGATGTATTGGCGGGTTAAAACAGATCAAAGTGGGGCACCGTTGCCTGTCTGTTAACGAATTGGAAAGCTATGGGATAAGGAATGTGTTTAAATAGTTTCCGTTGAGTTGAATATTAACAACAATCGAGTCATATCTTTTATAGCCGGAAACAAAGGCATTATGAAAAAAATCGTCATTAACACAGGCGGAGGAGATGCACCGGGGTTGAATGCGGTCATTCGAGCCATTGTATTGTCTGCCATCAACAGAGGCTGGGAGGTTTACGGCAGTCGCTTTGGCTATCGAGGTTTGCTGGAGAATGATTATCTTGTTCGACTTGACCGCGATGCGGTGCGGGGGATCACTCACCTGGGAGGCACCATTTTGGGCACCACCAATAAAGGGGATCCCTTCAACTACCCGGTGAAAACGCAGAATGGTGTGACATTGGAGGACCTTTCCGGGCAAGTGGTTGAAAAGTTTTACAGGTACGGATTCGGTGCCTTTATCGTGATCGGCGGTGACGGGTCGCTCCGGATCGCTCAACGCTTCGTCGATTTGGGCCTTCCCATGGTTGCCGTGCCAAAAACCATTGATAATGACCTATGCAACACCGATATTACCTTCGGATTCGATACCGCCGTAACCACCGCCACTGAAGCCCTGGATAAGCTTCATTCCACAGCAGAGGCTCACGAGCGGGTGATGGTGGTCGAGGTCATGGGCCGTTATGCCGGTTGGATCGCCTTGAATTCGGGCGTATCGGCAACGGCGGACGTCATCCTTATTCCGGAAATTCCCTTTGACATTGAGAAGGTCTGCCGGAAAATCATGGAACGGGAATTGCACGGCAGACGTTTCAGCATCGTTGTGGTTGCCGAAGGTGCCATACCCATTGGCGGAAATTTGACCACAGCCACCGACAAACTGGAAACGGGTCGCCAGGAAGTCCATTTAGGGGGCATCGCTGCTAAAGTGGCCGATCAAATTCGTGCAATCACCGGAAAAGATACCCGGTCTATTGTTTTGGGGCATTTGCAGCGTGGCGGTTCACCCACGACCTTCGATCGATTGCTCTCGCTTCGTTTCGGAACAGCCGCCGTGAGGTTTGTAGAAAAAGAAATGTTCGGCTATATGGTTGCCCTTGACCCGCCGGAGATCAAGGCTGTTCCCATTAAAGATGCGATCCAACGGATGAAATTTGTGCCCCTTGACTGCGATACCATCGCCGCGGCCCGTGATCTGGGTGTTTCTTTCGGCGATTGAAAAGGATATATCTTTAAATGCGGAATTCGAAGGGGGGGACATGAAAGTCTATAAAAAAATCATGGCGGCCTGTGACCTGTCAAAATACTCGTTTTATGCCATCAAACATGCCGCTGAACTTGCTGAGAGCCTAAAGGCCCAACTGATTATCATCAATGTTATTAACCAGAGGGACTATTTGGCTGTGAACGAAGCCATGACCAGAATAGGAGCGATGGCGGGAGACAATGTTTTCATCCTATCCAGCGAAGAATACATCGAGGGGATGAAAGAAGATCGCTCCGAGGAAATCAAGAAAATGATTGAAGAGGCCGGGTGCGAACACCTGGTGGTAAGGATCATGTTTCGTACCGGCGTGCCTTTTGAACAACTGATTGAGGCCGTAAAAAAAGAGGACGTCGATATGTTGGTGATGGGCACAAAAGGTCGTAGCAACCTTGCCAGTGTTCTTCTGGGTTCAACCGCCGAAAAAATGTTTCACCATTGTCCGGTGCCGCTTCTGAGTATTCGACCCCAGAAATCGTAGCCCATCCTTTGACGATTTAGACGCTCGATACAATCGCATGGCGGTTTTACTCACACCTCTGACCCGAAGCTTGTGTGAGTCAGAAAGGTTGACATGCTAAACGATAAAAATTCCAATCATCCGATTAAAAAAAGTCTGGGAAGCATTCGCCAGCAGCGCAAGCTTTCCGAATTTGACAGGATCAGATCGATACGGAAACAATACGCAGCGGAACTCAGTGTGGTTCGCGATGCACTGAATTCTTCGGTAAGCGGCGTGATCATCGCCGATTTAGAAGGCAACATTCGCTACGTCAACAACACCTTTTTAAGACTGTTTGAATATGACGGCAAGGTCGATGTTTACGGTAAAAATGCAGCCGACTTGTTTGCTTCAGACAAGGTTAGAACGTTTGCCGATGTAAAGGCCATTATTGACCGTGCCAGTGGAGAGGCCGAAGAATTTGAAGTACTTCGCCGGAACGGAACTTCCTTTCCAGTAGAGGTCTCCGCCTCATATGTTACCGATAGTGAAGGGAACGTGGTCGGCCGCATGGCATCGTTTTTTGATATTTCCAAACGAAAACAGGCCGAAAAAGATAAAAGAAAACTAGAAGTCCGACTCTTAGAAACCCAGCGTCTGGAGGCCATTGCCACGTTAGCCGGCGGCATTGCACATGAATTTAACAATGCCCTGCAAGGAATTATGGGAAATCTGGAAATGCTGAAGAAGAACTTTGATGACAATATTGGCATCAAAGAATACGCTAAAAACATGGAAGCCCAAACGCATCGCCTGGTAAAGCTAACCAAGCAGTTGCTGGCTTTTTCGAAAGGCGGTAAATATCGAACAACACAAATGGCGGTAAACAATCTCGTTTCAGAGACCTTGGAACTGATCCGGCATGCCATTACACCTGACATTCAAATTGTGTCGGCATTTAAAAATGCGATGTATGAAATTGACGTCGATCCCGTCCAGTTAAAAATGGTGATATCTTCGGTGGTGCTAAACGCCGTGGAAGCCATCGAAGGTTCGGGGAAAATTACAATTCGGACACATGATTTCAAAATTACCGGAGAATCCGATAATGCGCACGACAGCCATTTTACGGATTCGTATATTTGCATTGTCGTTGAGGATACCGGCAAGGGAATGGATGAAACCATCAGGAAAAGGATGTTTGATCCTTTCTTTACCACCAAGTTTCAGGGACGCGGGCTGGGCATGGCAGCCGCCCATGGTATTGTCCAGAACCATGGTGGTTGGATTGAAGTCGAATCACAGCCCAAGAAAGGAACTCTGGTGAAAATCTATCTGCCGGCGGCTGAAAGTCGAAAATTGGACGAAAGGTCTTAAGATGCCTGATTAACAAGATGTCCGGCAAACTGTATATCTGCTTATCCGCGATGATCACCTTTGTACCAAGCCTGTTGTTTCAGATACGCTTTAATTTCTTTATGAACATACTTGATTGAAAAATCTGGATGGGAAAGATAGCTTAACGAACTTTTGATAAAAGAATCCATCAAGCCATGCAGCAACGCGTCTTTTTCCCCTTCGGCGATAAAATGGCGGTCCATTTTCTTTTGGAAACTGACAACTTCTCCGAGTGCGTTTCTAATTTCTTCTAACCTGTAATTTGAAAGCAGTTGATTTGTTAGTAGCGAATCCGTCAGTGGAATATCGATCTGTGCAATCATCCCGACGTACCACCGGTCGCCGGCCAGTTTGCGGGAAATGTCATAAAGATCTAATTTCAAACCATTACGGAGCTCCATGGTTTTTATCAGTGTTTGTTCCATATTGCATTCGTCGTTTTTGATTGTTTTTTAGCTCCAGGAACCCGGGATTCTATTTTTCTATGAATTATATTTCGAATCGGGTCAGAACTCGATTCGAAATAAATTTATGAAAATACACCAGGCTCCCCAGTCTTTTATGGTGAGGATGAATATGATGCGAGGCAGAGGGAAGATGGTATCCCCCTGGAGCTTTTTCAAAAAGCCCAGCCTTTTAATGCGGAAATCTTCACTCGATATAATGCATTGTCATAACCCGGGTATTGTAGGCATATCCTATATTTCCGTTCTTGTCGATGCAGATTAAACCGCCTTCAGCAGGTAACGAATTTAATTCTTCAATGCCGTAGTTTGCAGCATCCATTGCATTGGCCGACTTTTTATGTTTCAGGTAATTTACGACCTGCTTTCCCAAAACCAGAATCAGAATTTTTTCACCATGACCTGTACAGGAAACACCTCCGTATTTTGAACAGTAGGTTCCGGCACCGATGATTCCTGAATCTCCGACCCTTCCGGGGACATTCATTTTTAAACCTCCAGTGGATGTGCCTGCGGCAATATTGCCACTTGCATCCATGGCGACACAACCCACCGTTCCAAGGTGATATCTTCCGGCAATTAAATATTTATCGACATGGAATATCTGTTCGTACGTCGTTTTTTTGCGGAATTCATCCATAATTTCCATCCACAGGTTAATCTTGGATCTCGTGCGGGGATCATACCTTGGAAAACCTTCGGAATGTGCAAACTCCGTGGCAAGCGGTCCTGACAGTATGACGTGCTGGGTGGTTTCCATGACTCTTCGGGCGACGGATATGGGATGTTCCACATTTTCAATACCGATAACGGCACCGGCAGACAAGTCATCCTTCATAATCGAGGCATCCATCCGAACCCTTCCATCTAATTGAAGATAACTGCCAACGCCGGCATTAAAATACGCGGAAGCTTCCAATTTGCGTATGGCAGTTTCAACCGCTTCAACCGCGTCTTTCTTCAACAAAGCTTCATAACCTAGTTTGCAGGCGTTGATGACATCTTTTTGGCGTTCGGGTTCGTTTATGTTGGAGTTGCTTGCACCGCCATGTACAATTATTTTGGGTTTCATACGTATCTCTTATCTGTATCCGTGAGTCGAGTCAATATCCAACCTCACGAACTGAGATCTTACAAAATAGGTTTTATTCTGTGGCCACTGTGTAAAGGAGAGAGGCGGCGAATTTCTCAAAATCCTTTAAGCCTGTCACGGACATGTATTCATTGGAGACATGCGGTCTACCGCCATGGCCGAGACCGCCGCTAACCACCGGCATGTCCAGAATTCTCTGGAAAGCAAAATACGGGGCGGCGGATGTGGACATGGGCCATACCTCGGGTTCGATACCATGCAAACGGAAGGCCTGAAGCATTTTCTGAACAACACGTTCTGAAAAATCTGTCTTGGCCCAGGTATACGCATCTCTGACAACAATTTCGATATCGGCGTAGCCCTGGTCTGCCAAATGGGCTTTAAAATGTTCCACGACTTGTTCAGGCTCCAGATCCGGTCCGAAGCGGATGTCGATTTTGGCGGTTGCCTTTCTTGGAAGAACCGTCTTGGTGCCGGATCCTGTGTAGCCGGACTTAAATCCGTTGATGTTGATTGTCGGCGAATAGAGTCCTTTCTTGAGCAGTTCAATTCCGGAACGATCGTATTTAAAACGCCGGCTTTTCATCTCTTTGAGAAACGCCGTTTCGTCAAAGGTTTGTGCCAGATTTTTAAGCAGTTGCAGGTCTGTTTTGCTCGGAGGTGCCACGGCTTCATGTAGACCGGGAATCCTGATATTCTCTTTCCGGTCTGTCAGCGAACCCAAGGCATGGATCAGGCGCCACACCGGTGAGGCTATCCAGGCAATGTCCGCGCCATGAAGGGACGTGCCTATGGGTCCTCCGCTTTTGCCCCCCCGGCAGACGAGATCCATGCACACGATGCCCTTATGCCCCAGTAGCATGGCAACTTTTCCTTTCATATCTTGCAGGAAATCAAAATCGACCACGCCAAAACCCTGAAGCTCCTTCCGGTGGGCGCGGATGAAAGCTTCAAATTGGGGACTTCCGACTTCTTCTTCTCCTTCTATGGTGAAAACAAGATTTACAGGAAAGGTATCGTTGGTCTTAATCGTCTCCAGAACATTAAAAAGTCCGCTCAGCACTCCTTTGGAATTACAAGCGCCTCTTGCAATCACACACGGCCCTACGCCTTTGACGTTATGAATTTCAGCTTCAAACGGAGAGGATATCCAGTTTCGCTCTTCTGCCGGCTGAACATCGTACATACCGTAAATGATCAACGTCTTTTCTGCATCGGCATTCAAGCGGCCATAGACAATGGGAAAGGATGGATTGCCCCATAAGGAAACCTCTGCGCCGAGATTGGTGATGATCTCTTTGATCCTCTCTGCGGTTTCGCGAATACCCTCTCCGGTTGCTGAAACGCTCTTCAATTTCAAAAAGGCCCGACATTTGTCCAAGTGTCGATCAAAATCTTGGTCTATGGCTGTGTGGATCTTTTCAAGAGAAGCTGATGTTATCTTTAATCGGGCAGACATTTTTCGCTGCGGCATAGCCCTTAATTGGTTGAGAAGTTATGATTTTTGCATATATACTACGGGCTGAGCAGCCACACCGTTTTGAATACAAGCCGCGGTGCTGGATACGCGTGAAAATTCTAACCTTTGTTCAGCTGCCTGGAGAATCGCCTGTAACATTTCGGCATATGACATCCCTCCGAATTTGGCCATTTTGGCCAAATGTCCGTCCCAACACCAGCCCGGATTGGGATTTACTTCCAAGAGTTTGGGTGTCCCATTGGCATCAAGCCTCCAGTCAAATCGGCTGTAATCCCGACATTCCAGTCGGTCGAACAACTTCATACAGCATTCTACAATAAATTTTTCCGTTGTTTCCTCCAATTTCGCTGGAATAGATTTTATTTTATAATACGGTGAGTCCGGGAGCCATTTGGCCTCATATCCGCAAATACGCGGCAGATCATCAGGGACATCCGAGTAATCCTCTTCGGTTACCGGCAACACCGTATACGATGTCAGGGGATTTCCGATGATTCCCACGCTAAGGTCTTTACCCGTTAAAAGCTCTTCAACCAGAATCGGCTTATCATATCCCAGTCTTTCTCGGATAAAAGAAATGGAATTGATCAATTGCTCGTGGTTGTTAGCAACGCTTTGTTGGGTGATGCCGAAGCTGGAGTCCCCGAAATTGGGCTTGACGATGACGGGAAAAGAAAACGGCAAATTGAACGCAGTGTCATCCGGTTCAATAAAAAACGCCTCTGGAACCGGGATTTCCATTTCTTTGGCGATACCGCGTACCAGCGATTTATCATAGCAAAAGGCAAGGCACTGGGAAGAAGAGCCGGTATAGGAGAGATCGAGTATTTCCAACAATGCCGGAATGTGCAGTTCCTTTCGGGGATCGTTATTGTACCCTTCGTCGCATAGGTTGAGGACCAGATCGACTTTTCCGGAAAGTTTGTTCAGATCCGGAATAATCGTGTTGTGATTCGAGAGGTACATAAAATCGTACTCTTGTAAGGTATGCAGTGCCGATTTCAATTGATCGATGGTGTAAAGATCATCGTCGTCGAAAACCGCACAAGGTTTGAGCGGATCTGGTTTGTTGGGATCACCGAAAAGCACTGCGAGTTTTTTCTTCGCTGCTTTTTGAAGTCTTCTTTTGATCGGCGTCCATTCCTTTTTGACTTTTCCGGTAATCACAATCCGTTTTTCCATCATTCCAAGATCCTGGTTTCTCACCGAATCCGTCTCAATTTCAGCATGAATGGCCACATCGGAAAAGCCTGCCTCTTTAAGAAGTGTTAATAGGTCGTCTTTGGTGTAAAGTCTTTCGGCATAAAACTGGTCGGCGATGACGCCTTTGGTTACGTCTGTTATTACTTCCCGGGAAATAAGACGCTGCCGGTCTGCGGAAAGAGAACGCTCTCGGCAGACGAAAAGTTTTTTATTAATCCATTCCCACGAACGAGCTTTAAACTTTTCTTTAAGGTACTCACCATCCGTTACGTCCAAAAGCAGTCGTCCCCATGGCTTCAAAACCCTGAATATTTCTTTCATGACCCTCAGGTCGTCCTGAACGGTTTCAAAATACCCGAAACTGTTACCAAGCATCATGACAACCTCGAAACTGTCAGGAGGAAAAGGAAGTTTTCTGGCATCACCTTCTTTGAACTTAACGTTAAGATTCTCTTTTTTTGCCGAAGCCTTGGCTTTTTGAATCAGAAAGCGTGACCGATCCAAGCCTTCGACCTTGAATCCTCTTTTGGTGATTTCCAATGCGTGTCGACCCTGACCGCAACATAAGTCAAGGATCGTATCATCCGTTGTTAAATTTAGAATTTTTGAAAACAAATCGACTTCTTTGCGCGTAATGTTTAGATCTTCAACAACATCCGCATCGGTTTTAAGGTAAAGGGAGTTGAAGATGTTGCTCCACCAATCCGCCTGAACATAGTCTTCAAGAGAATCTACAGGTCCTAATACCACTGCCTGATGCGTCGATTTTTTTACCCGCGTTACAGCTTTGTCGGACACATTTTTTAATTGTCTCATGACGCTCCTTTCATATAGCGTTTTTCAAAATTTTTTCTAATTGAACAAAACATAACAAACGCACAGGCTATTGCCTTTCTGTAAAGGTTTACCTTGCCTGTCCTGTTTCTTCGGGGACCAGTCTGTTGTTCAGTTCGCCGGTTTTCATTGATTTAAGGGCCACCCCGCTTGCGTTGGATCGCCGCCTCATTCCGACAAGCTAAATGATATTAACCTTTAGCAACTGTCGTGCCAAACAATTAAGTGCTTAATATTATGTAATATCGGTTTTTTGTCCATTTGATTTCGGAACTTAAGGTTCCTATCTAAAAACAAACATTTTGTTTTCATTTGAAATTAACGGTCAACCGGCAATGAAGCACCCCGGTACCCCGATTAAGAGAATCTTCATTGAACCACACTAAGTGGCGGGATGTCAAATTGGATTCGATTTTATATTGTTCATAGATTTCGAAATTAAGGCTTTAGGCTTCTTGCGGTTTTTGCTCATCGTCTTTATTCAGAGCGACATATTAATTCCTTGGTTTATAATGTCACAGACAGGAATTACGACGTCCGATTTCAGCCATATCGGACATGGTAATTCTCCATAATCAATTTATTAAACGAAACCGCTAACACACCGAAATTCATGCTATTTTCTTCTTTAAAAGGTTTTGATGCGTTTTCCTTCTGCCTGTCGAGCAGAATTTGTTGTTACAGTTAATGGGGCGCGTTATGGATATAAATTGTAAATTCAGGAGGTTATATGTTTGGCATAAAGTTTGCTTTTCCCTGTGATCGTATTTCAGCAGATGAACCCCAACATAAGGAGATAGGTGTATGAAAAAATTTTTTTCCAAGATTTCCATTGTATTTGTAGTGGTATTTGTTTTTTCAGTGTTTCTTTCAACTCCGGTAATCGCTGAACCCAAAACAGTAACCATTGTGGGCGAGATCAACGACCAATATCAAATCGTCACCAAAGACGGCACTATCTATGAAATAGCCGATACGGAGATGGGCGACGAAGTGTTAAAACTTATGGGAGAGGTTGTTGAAGTAACGGGTGACGTAGAAGAAGAAGATGGTGTGAAAGTTATTGATGTAAAATCCTTCAAACCCAAGGCAGAATGATAATTTCAACTGGTAGATTGTTTTTAGATCGTTTTGAGACGATTCTGACACATGATTGTGGCTGATATTGTTAAAAAATAGGATTATATCCGATCTTTGAGAGCATATATAGCCTGATTTGTTAGCCGAAGTTTGGGAATAGGTTTTCGGCTGAAACGGGTTTTTGGCGCCTTTTTTCACCGGTCTGAGTCAGATGGTCAACAAAAATCCCGCCAATTGATGAACGGCTCCGCGGCTTGCCGCGGAGCCGTTCATTTGAATATGAACACTGTCCCCGAAGATGTCCTTTTCCAACCGTCAGTACTTGAGATAAACCAGCCTCGGATCGTGTCGCATTGAATCATTTTTTTAAGGACCCAATCGCTTTCGTTTCACCCTGATCTCCTTCGTTTGATCTAATGACGGTTGGATGGAATATTTCAGCAATGGAAAAAATATAAAAAATAGACGATCAAAATGTATACGATTATTAAACAAAATATGCTATGATTCAAAAATAACATAAACAAAAAGGTCAGCGCATGAAAAAAAAAGGTGTCTGTTTTTTGTTGTTACTGATGCTGTTGGCGCTTCCAGTCCATGGCGAAAATGCCATGGAGTACTTTAACCTTGGACTTAAAAGCACCCTAACGAGCACAAAGATCAAGTACTTTTCCAAGGCTTTGGAGATAAATCCAATGCTGGCAGAAGCATACGAAAAACGCGGAACGCTTTATTTTTTTCAGGAGAAATTTGACCATTTCATTCAGGATTTCCAGACATATATCGGCCTTACATCCCCAAAAGCCGAGGACTACAGAATGCTGGGTATGGGTTACCTGAAAAGCGGGTTTTATGAAAGGGCCATAGATAAATTCAACCATGCTATTGAGATGGAACCCGATATGATGAGTGCATATGCCTACCGGGCGGAAGCGTATCGTTTAAGTGGCAAATATGAGGAGACAATACATGATGCCACCATCGCCATCGCTCTGATCGGAGACGGGCGAACCAAGTCGGATGCCTATCGAACCCGGGCAAAAGCCTTCAGGGAGACTGGACGGAACGATCTCGCCATTGCCGATGTCAATGCTGCCTGGGATATAGACCCAAGAGTTCCCCTCTGGCGGCGATACTTTCTCAAAAGTTTAAACCCGCAAGAGATGAGAAATGTCGCCCCATTTCTCATTCTTATCATCGGAATGGTGTTAATCTTTGGGTTAACGCTTAAACCACCCAAAAAAGACGATTGATATGGATATATAAGCATTATGTTTCTAAATGTTCTGATGATCTCCCGTTACACGAGTTACCAAAAGAACTGCAGCAGGCCGCAACATATTTACGCTTTGCTAACGAAATATACACCGAAATTGGTCTAAGGCCCGGTGAAATCCCGGGCACGAAACGTTCAGTTTTTCAATCCCCGAAGCTATGTCATCCATGTATAAAAAAGTCGGGTTGGCCTCGCTGATTATGATGACGTCGGTTTTTTTAAGCCGTCTTGCCGGTCTTATCCGGGAGCAGGTCATTGCCTATATTGGGGGAATCAGCGGGGGCGTCGATGCCTATCAAGTCGCCTTTATCATCCCCGAAATTTTAAATCATATCGTTGCCAGCGGGTTTCTTTCGGTGACGTTCATTCCTATTTTTTCTCACTATCTGGTACAAAATAAAGAAGAGGAGGGGTGGCGGGTTTTTTCACTCATCCTCACCGGCTTCGGCAGCGTACTGCTGTTGTTGATTTTAATTGCCTGCATTTTTGCTCGTGGGTTCGTGGAAATTCTCGCTCCCGGGCTTGATGATCCCATACTCATCGAACGTGCCGTCAGGATGACAAGGATTATCATACCGGCCCAGTTTTTCTTTTTTTCCGGCGGTATGCTGATGGCCGTTCAGTTCGCCAAGGAAAAATTTTTCATACCGGCCCTGTCTCCCCTGATATATAATTTGGGAATTATTTGCGGAGGCGTACTGCTGGGCACTCGGATCGGAATGGAAGGTTTTTCCTGGGGAGTTCTGGGCGGGGCCTTTATGGGAAATTTCATGGTCCAGGTCTGGGGAGCAAAAAAGGTCGGGATGCGGTTTACAACAAATTTCGATGTCAGGCACCCGGATCTGTGGCTCTATCTGCGGGTGACACTTCCCTTGATGGTCGGTTTGACCATGAGCTTTTCAACGGAATTTTTATTCCGATTTTTCGGTTCATACCTGCCGCGAGGCAGCATTGCCGCTCTTAATTACGGCCTGAGGACGATGTTTATGCTCGTAGGCTTTTTCGGACAGGCGGTGGGGATGGCTTCATTTCCGTTTATGGCCCGTCTGGCGGCCGAGAATAAAATAAATGATATGAACCGACTGCTCAATGATGCCCTCCGATATCTGGCCCTGGTGGTCCCGTTTTCCGTTTTGATTATTGTTCTCAGGCAGGAAACGGTGGTCATCTTGTTTCAGCGGGGACAATTTGATGCCGCCGCAACGGCCTTAACGTCCCAGGTGCTGGTTTTTTTGATGATCGGAGCCTTTGCCTTTGCCGCACAGACCATTGTGGTTCGAGGATATTATGCCATACAGAACACGCTCTTTCCAGCATTATACGGAACCGTGGCGGTTTTATTGAGTATTCCCCTATACATGGTGGGAATGCTCAAGATGAAGGCCGGGGGGGTTGCGCTGGCGATTTCACTTTCAGCCATTTTTCAAGTTGCCGTGTTATATGTTCTCTGGAACAAAAAGAGTGAAAATAAGGATAGCCTTAGGGTGTATCGGTTTTATCTGCGAACGATCCTGTTGAGTATCCCATTGGGGTTGTTTCTCGAATTGTTCAAAAAAACCGTCCTATCGGGCTTCGATTCGACCACTCTGGGTGGAAGCCTTACGGTTTCGATGTTGACGGCACTGGTGTTTGTCGTTATCCTTTTATTGGTCGGAAATATGTTGGGCGTAACGGAGATCAAGGCGTTAAGGCACCGCATTTTTGAAAAGATCAAGAAATTGGCCGGCAAATGACCGGTGTCTTTATTAAGGGGTCCAATGATTCGAGGGTTCAAGGGTTCAAGTGGAATGCTGATAAATTATTAACTCAAGTTTCGCAGCATGGTCTTTTTGTAATATCATTACAAAGTCGTATTTTTACCCGATGTTAGCATTGAAGGATCATCGCCATGTGTTTTCAAAAAAGGCAATGTGCCTATCCTCAGCAAAATTTTTCACAGGGACCCAATATTTAGGATTTAAACACCGGTTGTTTATATAATCTCATTTGGTTCACACATCCTAACATATTGGGTCACGCTGAGATGTTATGGTTCATATCGCCTTTTTTTAAAAATATATGGCGGTGAATCTCACCTTTTCGTCGCGGTATTCGTCTAACCCTGGCAGATATCGGCCAGGCGCTGATCATAGAGCATCCCAACGCCGTATTCGCTGCGCCGCATAAATTTTTCCTTGGCCGGTCCGGTAATCTGCATCTCCGGGTGCTTCTTCTGGACATCCATGGCGATCTTCATCTCCTTGGTGCATCCGGTACTGAACGTGGCATCTTTGCCGACCCACTCCGGCGGGACCTTACTTTTTATCATCCGGAAGGCCTGAACAATATCCTCGTAGGTCTGAAACCGCCAAATATCGATGAATCCGCTCCGCTGGACAATCTCCCACATATACATCAAATCGTCCGCATCCATTCCCTCCTCGAAGTAGTCGGAAGGGTTGATGATAAATGTCATGGCATATTCCCGTCTCAGGTGATCGACAAAGACCGACATGATCTTTTTGGCTGTGCGGAGTTTTCCGGGAATCGATCCGATGATACCGCTGTAGAACATGACGGTCATACCTTTCTGTTTGGCGGCGCGCATTTGTTCGATAACCGACTTGGCTTTTTCTTCCAGATCTTTGTAAGTGTACTTGATTACGGCCGGGTGCCGTGATTTGAAATTGACCATGACCGTACCGTCCGATCCGGTTGAGATGTTATAAATGTTCTGAGTGAACTGAAAATGGCTTCCAAAAAACCGTCGCTGCTGGTCGGGTCCCCGGGAAATAACGCCATCGACTTCTTTGAAAAGACGGGCAAAGGTCGTGGAGGCCAGTAGCAGGTTGATATTTTCCCGGGTGCCGTCGGAAATAACGATCACATTGTAGTCACTTCGAAGAATGTCGACGAGCTCATTTTTCCCGAGACTCCTTTCCCGAATGAAATAGGCTTTCTCGAGTTGACTGTTCAGGGTTTCTTCGCTGTGGGCGTCCTCGAAATCGACTTTGGTATACACCGGCCCTTCCTTTAAGCAAAGAATGATCTTGTGTCCCAGACGGGCGAGAAGCCGGATGATAACCAGATCCACCATGATCTCTCCGGATTCATCACCCAGCCATAGAATTTTTTTGGGGACCAGACCGGGATTTTCAGTGGATTCCTTTCCACGAATACCCAAAAAATCGAACAGGGCCTGGGCGCCGTCGCCTGTCACCGGACGCTTTAAAATGCGACAATAGTCTGATTCGGTTAGTCGAGCGGAATTGTCATCGATCCAGAGCGACATTTCTGCCGTCAAAGCAAGCAACCGTTTTAGTTCAATGAAACGGAGAACCTCCCGGGTTTCGGTGAGGGTTCGATGTGTGTCGCCGAGTTCCTCGGCTTCCAACTGGTTCAAAGCGTTTTTACAGGCGGTCGAACTCAAGGCAGCGATCGCCCGAAGGTTTCTCATCCCTTTTTCGCAGAAATAGGGATCTTCGATTTGGGTTCGGTTGAGAAATATATTGATCAGTCGCTTTTCCAGCCGCGACGGAATCATGATTTCATCACGCGTCTCATGTTCATACTTGATTCGGATCAGGGCGTCCAGATAGTCTCTTTCCCACGGATCATCGATGAGTCGATGAATCAGGTTTAGAACCCGCCCCAGCACTTCGGCATATTTGCTTTGGATAAAATCGGACTGATTTCGATTCATGATGGCGTTAAACATCCGATCAGAACATGGATAGTATCGCTCTTCATTTTCAGTGTAAACCATGAATCGAACTTGATCGGGAGTTGCCACGTTTTCGGGATAAGCGAAATAGTCCATGTGATTTTCAATGAAAAAGGCCGTGTACCATGCATCTCTTTGAGGGGTTACATAAGTCACGTAGGGTTTCGTCCCGTCGATCCGGGTGGATGTCTGCGTGTTTTCTTTTTGTTCGCTCATAGTTCAGTCCTTTATTGATATCGGTGTTGGATCACCGCTGTTGACATTCGGCCCTTCGGATGTCTCTATCAATTTTTCCTGCTGGATCGTGGATTATACTCTCGAAAAATAACAGAAATAAAAAACTAAACAG
>Ga0209536_100006431_pt1 | contig 17977 bp, 13 predicted proteins | sample DeeMarSeWOR28_12_FD_187461 | JGI IMG/M metagenome (GOLD analysis project Ga0209536, IMG submission 187461) | Marine sediment microbial communities from White Oak River estuary, North Carolina - WOR-2-8_12 (SPAdes) (version 2) | ecosystem: Environmental > Aquatic > Marine > Intertidal zone >... | reverse complement strand
AATATCCTTTACCCGATATCGCGGAAAATAATCCACAATTCGCAATCTATAATCCGCAATATAATTTAGTCTCCCATTGCAGCCATATAATCATCGTACATGGTTTCCAGTGCCAGCTTGTGCTTGGCCTCTTCCTGGCAAAGGACTTTAAACAGTTTCTGGCTTTCATCCGTGTCAGCTTGCTCCAGAAAGTCGTTATACAGTTTCAGGGCCTTTTCTTCCCGTTTCATCGCCAGCAACAGAATTTCATTGTAAGGCATACCTTTTTCATAGCTCAAATCAACCAGATAATTGCTGCGTTTGATGTCGGTAATCCATTTTAACTGATACTCTTGTAAACTTTTAGATATTCCCCCGGTTTTAAAATTCAGCAGTATCTTCTCATGCTTTTTTTCTTCTGCGGCAAATTCGGCAAACATTTTTTTTGAGCCTGAGAAATCTTCCTCATCATCACTTATTTGTTGATAAAATTCTGCCGCCTCACGCTCCTTTTCAATTGCAAAATCGATGATCGCTTCCAAATTTTCAAATTCCATTAAATTCTCCTTTCAATTCAATGGCATCTCTAATCAATGAGATCCCATAATCTGAAATTCACAAATGCCTTCTAGTTTCGAATTAATATAATGGTTATTTTTTAATTTTCATCCTTAATACGTAAAATAAGTTTCAATTCTTACCCAAAATGGCGGGTAAACCTTTACGATTTCAACCCTGCGACTCATAGCAGGAATTGGATAAGATTACAACTCGAATGCTGTCAAGCTTGCCTGCATCAGGGCAGGTGGCAGATGCTTCGCAGGCTGTTGAAAAACAAGAAACCACTGTTGAAATATCCAACATCTTTATAAGTAATTGTAAATTAATGAATTTTTACGTTTTTATGTTGCAGAACGCTTGTTTGATGGTGTCAGCTGTTGGATATTGCAACAACCCGGATAGGCGGGCAATGATATTGAGATCTAATCTTTTATTTAAAAATATATAATAATTTTAGAGTGTTATTAAATTTATGCCTGGCGCCTCCGTCGATTGGCACATGGCTTGCTCTATAGCAATGTAAACTCATAAAAATTATAACAAAGGAGCGCGAAAATGGCTGAGAAAAAGAAAAACATGCAGCGAAGTCAGGTGGGATTCGGATCGACTTATAAAAGGGCACAGGCAGGCAGCCGCCCGGCGCAACAAGAGATTGAATCTGTCCTCGGCGGCCAGGTTTGGCTGGTGAAGCCGGATAAGAAAGCCAAGGCCGCCAATCCCTGTTTGTGGATGCAGACCGGGGTCGTCAAATTCAAAAATTGTGACAACTACTATGATTGCACCAGCTGTAAATACGATCATGCCATGGATCTAAAAGTGGCCAAGGGCAAGCAAATCAGCTGGCAGGAAGCGATGAAAAAAAGGCCGGATCTGGATCGGGTCTGCCGTCACAGCCTGACCAACCGCATCGACAAGCGGATGTGCGCCTATGATTATGAATGTGGCAAATGTGACTTTGACCAGTACTTTGAAGATATCTGGACCACCAAAACCAAAGCCATACCCGGCGAGATGCAACAGATTAAAGGTTTCGATGTCCCCATGGGCTACTATTTCCATAATGGACATGCCTGGGCCCGCATCGAAAGTGGCGGCTATATCCGCGTGGGTCTGGATGACTTTGCGCTGAAAGTGTTGGGAGAAGCCGATGCGCTTGATCTGCCATTGATCGGCAAAGAACTGGACCAGAGCAAAGCGGGCTGGGGGCTGAAGCGCAAGGATAACCTGGCTGACGTGCTGTCACCCATAGATGGCGTCATCATGGAGGTCAATTCCAAGGTCAGGGAAAATCCCAAGCTGGCCAACCACGAGCCTTACGGCGACGGATGGCTTTTTATGGTTCGCACGCCGGATGTCAAGAGCACCATGAAACAATTGATGGTCGATCAGAACAGCCTGAGCTGGATGAGCACAGAGGTCAGCGAGCTGGAAGGTATGATTGAAGACGTAGCGGGCCCTCTTGCGGCCGATGGCGGCTACCTGGTGGATGATATTTATGGCAATCTGCCGGATCTGGGCTGGAAGAATTTGACTCAAAAGTTCTTGCGAACGTAGTTTGTTATTCGTTAATTGTTATTCGTTATTGGTTCTTTCGAATAACAAATAACCAATAACTATTAACTTTACCCTTAGGGGTAGCGGGGACTTACAATGAACTCGATGCAATTAAGAAATCAAGCCGTACAAAATGAGCAACTGTGTATCTGGATGCAGGCGGATGTCGTGCCCCACAAGTTTTGCCGGTTCGAATACCAGTGTGCGGCCTGTGCCTATGACCGGGCCATGCGTCGCGTGGCTGCGGAAAACAAACGCCTCAAAGAACAAGACAAGATCCCTATAGGCAAACGCGGCCGCATTGTTTTCTGGAAGGATAAATTACGTGAACTGCCGGCCTGGAAACAGCCCTGTCTGCACCATATGATCGGCCATATTGAATTTCGCGCCTGCACCCATGATTATCAATGCGGCGATTGCGAATTCGATCAGTATTTCAATGATCAGTTCGCCGTTCATGCCGTCGTTCAGCCGGTGGATGTTTTAGACATCAAGGGTTTTAAGATTCCACACGGATTTTACCTGCACCCCGGACACACCTGGGTAAAAATCGAGGAAGGATCGACCGTACGCGTCGGCCTGGATGATTTCGCCATGCGTCTTTTCGGACCGCTGGATCAAATTGAAGCTCCCCTGATGGGAAAGCAGCTAGAGCAAGGACGAGATGACATTTCTTTACGGCGCGAGGGAAACAACGCCAACTTACTATCTCCGGTTAGCGGTGTGGTCACCGATATTAACCCGGCATTGCGCGAACGCGGTAGCCGGGGCTCCGAAGACGCTTACAGTGAGAGCTGGATTTTGCGCCTGCACTGTACCAACCTGCGGCAGGACCTTAAAAACCTGATGATTGGTGACCAAGCCAGCGAATACTTAGACGAGGAAGTCAATCGTCTTTACGAAGTGATTGAGGAAACCGCCGGCCCGCTGGCCACCGACGGTGGTTACCTGGGTGATGATATATTCGGCAACCTGCCACAGCTTGGCTGGCAAAAGCTGACCCGGTTGTTTTTACGCACCTGATGTATTCTTAGCCATTTTCTAAAGACAGCTGGTAAAAGCTTATTATCCAGACCATAAAAATTGTTAAAAGGGATTAAAGCAGAAGCTTTAATCCCTTTTTTACTTCGATATTTTCACTGTGAAAATGTCGTGCAACCTCGAGCGTAATCAACGGGTGAGTGTCCCGACCGTCAACAGCAATATAGCCTATTGGCGGCAATCCTTTCCAAGACGACAGATGCTGCCGATGTGCATCATTTTTGCAATCGCTTGACTTCATCGTCCAGTAAAACTTTGCAATAACGGCATAGCTGATCCGATTTACGGTCGACATCGCCCTCGTTGCGGCAGTAATGCATCAGACAGGTATGTTCCCGGCAATGGCGCAATTTGAACGTATGGCCCAGCTCGTGAATGGCTTCTTTGATGATGCGGCTCAAATACGGCTCCTGGGTGTCCAAGGAACGGTGGCCTTCAGTGAGCCGAATGGTGGAGATCATGCAGGCCTTGCCGCCCAGCTGCGCCTCACCGTAGACATGGGTTAAAATCGGAATGAAGAGGTCCACCTGAACCAGCGCCAGCACTTTAAGAGCGTCTGGTGGGGTTTTACGGGCCAATTGTTCCAGGATAGGGGTGGAGTGATATTGATTGCGATTGGGATGAAACGCAAATTCTAGGTCCTCTAAGAGGAACCGTACTTCAGTTGGGAACCCGTAAATGCGCTCAATTTCTGCTCTGACACGATCCAACAACTCGGGTGTAAAGTCTCCGATGGGGGAAATGGCAATGGTATGTGGAGATAAGGGCGTCAAGTTATCTTTTCAATATCATACCGTTTGATTTTGCTATAGAGAGTCGAGCGGTCGATTCCCAGGATTTTGGCACTTCTGGCGATGTTCCATTGGTTTTCGATCAGCACCTGTTGGATGTGGGTCTTTTCGACATCCTTGAGCGAATGGGCTCTTATCTGTGGTGCGGGCTCATGGCAGAAAATGGGCAAATCCTCAGGTAAGATTTCACGCTGCCGACCCACCACAACAGCCCGCTCGATGGCATTTTCCAGCTCCCGAATATTTCCTGGCCAATCGTAAATCATCATTTCATCCATGGCTTCGCGGCTGATGTTGTCGATGGGTTTATTGGTCTCCTGGGAAAATCGATACAAAAAATGATCTGCCAGAAGCGGGATATCTTCTTTTCGCTGGCTTAAAGACGGCATTTTAAAAGAAATGACATTTAGGCGGTAAAACAAATCTTCCCGAAAAGCGCCGGATTTGATGGCCGCTTCCAGATCTCGATTGGTGGCCGCGATGACTCTGAAATCAGCCTCAATGGGCTGAGTGCCCCCCACGCGGTAAAATACGCGATCTTCCAATACCCGCAGCAGGTCGATTTGCATCCGCATGCTGATTTCTCCGATTTCGTCCAAAAACAGGGTGCCACCATGGGCCAGCTCCAGCCGGCCTTTTTTGGTCTCTTTGGCATCGGTGAAGGCGCCTTTTTGATGCCCGAACAATTCACTTTCCATCAAATGCTCCGGGACGGCGCCGCAATTGACCGTCACAAACGGGCCGTTGCGGCGGGAGCTGTTGGTATGAATGGCTTTGGCCGCCAGACCCTTTCCGGTGCCGGTCTCGCCGGTGATGAGGACGGTTGAGCCCATGGGCGCCACGTCGCAAATGAGATCAAAAATCTTCTGCATGGGTTCGGATTGGCCGATCATGCTTTCAAAGCGGGTGCGATCCTTGTATTGCTCTTTGAGATAGATATTTTCACGCGCCTGCTCCTGGTGTTGGATGATCTTTTCGATCAGCACACCCAGTTCGTTGGGGTCAAATGGTTTGAGCATATAGTCAAAGGCACCGTCTTTCATGGCCTCAATTGCCGAAGGGATGGAACCATAGGCGGTGATCATAACGACTTCGGAATCCGGGTCGGTTTCCTTGACTCTGCGCAACACATCCAGACCGCTGATGCCTTCCATTTTGATATCTACCAGCAAAATGTCAAAATGGGTTTCTTTGATTTTATCGAGGGCTTCTTCCCCGCTGGCGGCGGACTGGACAGCATGGCCGTCGCGTTCCAGCCAGCCCGCCAGAGATTCGCGCATAATCAATTCATCATCGACAATCAGGATCTTAACGTTGCTCACTGAGACCTCCCTGCGCTTCAAGTTTTACCTCGACCGGCTTTAATGGCAATTTGACATTAAAATGGGTGCCTTCACCGGCATGTGATTCCACGTAAATGGAGCCGCCGTGTTCCTGTATAATTCCGTAGGCCACCGACAAACCCAGTCCCACGCCCTTGCCCTTTTTTTTGGTGGTATAAAAGGGCTCAAACAGTTTTGATAAATCTTTTTCCGGAACGCCGACACCCGTGTCTTTAAAATCGACCAGTAATTTGTCCTCGCGCAGCGAGTGCTGGGTTTCAATCAACAATCGCCCGCCCCCTTTGGATTCCATGGCCTCGGCGGCATTAGACACCAGATTCATGAACACTTGCTGGAGCTGATCTTCAGAGCCGATCATATCCGGCAGGTCCGGATCGAGACGGGTTTCCACTTTGACGCTGCTGATTTTGAGCAAGTTTGCGTTTAAAAACAATGTCTTTTCGATCAGCCGGTTGAGATTGACGCTTTTGAGCTCCAATTTGGACTGGCGTGCGAAGGCCAGAAGGTTGGACACGATCCGGCTGGTGCGCCGTGTTTCGGTTTCCATTAAGGTCAAATATTGGTTGAACTGATCAATTTGTGCGGTGTTGATGGTATCTTCCTCAACAATGCGTTTCATCAACATGATCAAATTGAGAATACCGGCAATGGGGTTGTTGATTTCATGAACCACTGAGGCCGACAGTTTGCCCAAAGAGGCCATTTTGTCCTGGTGGATCAGCTTTTTGTGGGTTTCCTTGAGTTGCTGGGTGCGCTCATCAACCATTTGCTCCAAACGGCGGGTGATTTCCTCCTCTTCTCTTTTCTGTTGCGTGATATCGCGACTGATGTGAACAAACTTGGTGATCTTGCCGTCTTTTTCCCAGATGGGATAGACGCTGACTTCGTAATATCGGATTTGACCGTTGGGCAAAATGCGTCTGCGAATGCGATGAACATAGCCTTTGTTGCGCACTACCTCCTGCAGCGGGCAATGTTTTTTATCTTCATTGCAGGGGTAATCTAGTTTATACCACACATGGTGGCATTTTTTACCGAGGACATCCTCAGGGGAATAGCCCATTTTAGTTAAAAACGACGCGTTAGCTTCCAAAATTTCCATCTGCGGCGAAATCACCAGAATAAAATCTTCAATGCCATCAAGGATGGTCTGCATTTCCTTGGTGCGTTCACGTAATTTTTGTTCTTCCTGGCCGATGGCCTTCCAGAACATGCGAAACACCTGGTAGGCCAGGATTCGGATTCGGGAGGGCCGGGTAAGCAGGATATTATCAAAAACTTCAGGTTCTGGCGTCAGGATAATGATCAGGTGGATGCTGTAACGTCGATCATAAAGCTGCCGGTAGTCGTCAAATGTCAGCAGGCCCAATTGGCTGGCGAGTTTTCGTCCCGGGCTTTCAGGGTCCGGGTCGGCCACCGCCAATATAGGGGCCACCATCTCGGCCTGTTCATATACGGCGGTTGTTTTTTCAAGGATCTCTTTGCACAAGTCACCACCGCCGACCAGACCGATATTGATGATTGAAGGCTCTTTTCGTGACATTGGGGTCATTTCCATCAGTTGGATCAAAACTTAAAAAAATAAACAGGTTGCAATGTCTGTCAGTGAAGTCGGTGGCCTGTTTGCGTGTGGGCCAAAACGTATCATGCACTATTATCTGTTTCAAGCGCATTTTTAATGCGCAAACGCCTCAGGACACTTTTACACGCGGGACTTCAGCGGGTGGACGGCCTGTAAATATCGGTTGACAAATTAAATGAAAACAAGTAAATTCGCCTCTTCGCGCTTTTTTGGCGTTAGAGTTGACAGAGCCCGGAAGGACCCAAGTACGTATTTTTAAGTTTTAATGAATGTGAACACGGATCATCTATTTCAGATCGTAAATCTAATTCAAATTCTGCGTAAGGAGTAAGACGGCATGACGGATAAAGTCCAAGGATCTGTAATGGTTGTTGGCGGTGGAATTGCCGGGATGCAGGCCTCATTGGATCTGGCCAATTCCGGCTACCTGGTTCATCTGGTTGAGCAATCATCTGCCATCGGCGGTTTGATGTCTCAGCTCGACAAAACCTTTCCCACTAACGACTGCGCGATGTGAATTATTTCTCCCAAACTGGTCGAGGTCGGCCGGCATCTAAACATCGAGCTTTTAACAAACAGTGAACTTTTAGATCTTGAAGGCGATCCCGGTAATTTCAAGGCCCGGGTACGTCAAAATCCCCGCTATATTGATCTTGACAAGTGTACCAGCTGTGGTGAGTGCACCACGGTCTGTCCGGTGGATCTTCCGAGTGAATACGACGAAGGCTTGTGTACCAAGAAAGCCACCTTCAAACAATACGCCCAGGCCATTCCCGGCGCGTTTGCCATCCAGAAGGCCGACACGGCGCCCTGTCGCCTGGCCTGCCCCGGCGGGCTCAATGTGCAGGGCTACGTGCAGATGGTCAAAGAGGGCAAATATAAACAAGCCCTTGAGATCATTATGGAAGATCTGCCGTTGCCCGGTGTTTTAGGGCGTATCTGCCCCCACGGGTGCGAGGATGCCTGCCGGCGCTGCGAGGTCGAATCGCCAGTGGCCATTCGGGATTTAAAGCGCCTGGCGGCTGACAAATTTGATCCCCGGCAGGTGGAAATTAAATGTGAACCGCCGAAAAAGGAAAAAGTGGCCATCATCGGCTCCGGACCTGCCGGACTCTCCTGTGCCTATCATTTGGCGAAAAAAGGCATATTATCGACCATTTTTGAGTCCTTGCCGGAAGCGGGCGGGATGCTCAGAGTCGGTATCCCGGCCCACCGTCTGCCACGTGAAATTTTGGACCAGGAAATCGAAATCATTACCAACCTCGGAGTGGAGATCAAAACCAACACCGCCCTGGGCGACGATGTCTCCGTTGATGGCCTGCTCGAAGACGGCTACAAAGCGGTTTATCTGGCCATCGGCGCCCATCAGGGCATTGAATTGGGTGTTCCCGGCGAAAAGGCCAATGGTGTACGCCAGGGTGTCGAATTTCTGCGGGAAGCGAATCTGACCGGCAAGACCGATGTCGGCAAAAATGTGGCCATCATTGGCGGCGGCAATGTGGCCATTGATGTGGCCCGTTCGGCCGTGCGGCTGGGCGCCGAGACGGTCAATATTGTTTACCGGCGCACCCGCAATGAAATGCCGGCCTGGGAAGAAGAAATCCAGGCTGCTGAAGATGAAGGCGTTCAGATAACCTATCTGGCCGCCCCCCAGGAAGTGCTGACCCGGGATGGCCAGGTCGTCGGTCTACGCTGTATCCGGATGGAGCTCACCGAGCCCGACTCTTCAGGGCGCAAGCGGCCCGTTCCGATTCCCGGAAGCGAATATGAGATCGAAATCGACCAGCTGATTCCGGCCATCGGGCAACGCCCCGATTTATCCGCTCTGGAGGATATTACCGGATTGACCTACACGCGCTGGGGGACGACCGAAGTCGACGCGGTCACCTTTGCCACTGAGCGCGACGGGGTATTTGCCGGCGGTGATTTGCAGACCGGGCCCTGGGTGGCCATCGGTGCCATCGGTGCCGGCAAAGAAGCAGCTGAATCGATTCTGCGTTACATCGAAGGGCATGATATGGCGGAAGGCCGCGAGCCGGTTGTCAACGAGAATCCGGTTTATCGGCCCATTCCGGAAGATGAGCCCGTAATGGAGCGGGCCAAGATGCCCGAGCTTCCGGTCAGCAAGCGCCAGGGCAACTTCAATGAAGTCGAACTGGGGTACACCGAAGAAGAAGGCCGGGCTGAGGCGGCCCGTTGTTTGAATTGCGGCTATTGCTGCGAGTGTTATCAATGTGTGGATGCCTGCCTGGCCCATGCTGTTGATCACAGCCAGCAGGCCGAAATAAAAGAAATCGACGTCGGCTCGGTCATCCTGACGGCCGGCTGCCAGCCCTATGACCCCGCCCACCTGGAAAACGTTTATCACTACAAAACCAGCCCCAATGTGCTGACCAGTCTGGAGTTCGAGCGCATTCTGGCCGCCTCGGGGCCCACCATGGGACATCTGCAGCGTCCCTCGGACGGCAAAGATCCCAAAAAAATTGCCTGGCTGCAATGTGTCGGTTCCAGAGACAGCAACCAGTGCGGCAACAGCTACTGCTCGTCGGTTTGCTGCATGTATGCGATCAAGGATTCCATGATTGCCAAAGAGCATTCGGAAGAGGAGCTGGGTTGTGTCGTGTTCAATATGGATATCCGGACCTTTGGCAAAGACTACGAAAAATATTACAATCGCGCCAAAGATGCTGGCATCCGTTTTGTTAAATCAAAGGTTCATTCGATCGATGAAATCAGCGATACCGGCAATTTGAGCGTACGCTATATGGATGATGCCGGTCAATTGCAGGAAGAGGATTTTGACATGGTCGTGCTGTCCGTGGGTTTGCAGGTGCCGGAGTCAACGGTTCAGCTGGCCGAGCGCCTGGGGGTCGAATTGGATGATTCACGCTTTGCAGTGACGCATCCGTTCACGCCTGTCCAGACCTCGCGGCCGGGCGTTTATGCCTGCGGCGCATTTCAGGAGCCCAAAGATATTCCCAGCTCGGTGACCGAAGCCAGCGCGGCGGCCTGTGTTGCCGGCGCCAGCTTGAACTCAGCGCGCAACACCCTGACCCGCAGCGTTGAAATCCCGGAAGAAATCGACGTCAGTGATGAAGAAGCCCGTGTGGGGGTCTTTGTCTGTAACTGCGGCATAAATATCTCCAGCGTGGTGGATGTCAAAGATGTGACCGAGTATGCCAAAACCCTACCCAATGTGGTCCATGCCCAGGAGAATCTGTTTACCTGCTCTGAGGATTCCCTGGTTCAGATGAAAGAGGTCATCAAAGAGCACAAGCTCAACCGGGTGGTGGTGGCGGCCTGCACCCCCAAAACCCACGAGCCTATTTTCCAGGATACCATGGAATCCTGCGGGCTCAACAAATACCTGTTTGAAATGGCCAATATCCGCAACCAGGATTCCTGGGTGCACTCTGAAGCTGCGGAAACCGCCACTGAAAAAGCCAGCGACCTGGTACGAATGTCCGTGGCGCGGGCAACGACACTGCACCCGTTGCAGGAAAAGAAAATCCCGGTGATCCAGAAAGGCCTGGTGATCGGCGGCGGTATTTCCGGCCTGAATGCCGCTCTGGGTCTGGCCGAGCAGGGCTATGAAGTGTTCCTGATTGAAAAAGAGGCCGAGCTGGGCGGACTGGCCAATCGATTAACGGCCACCATTGAGGGCGCTGATATCGGAAAATATCTTGGCGACCTGATTTCCCGTGTGACCGCCCATGAGAAGATAGAGGTGATCACCCATGCGCTGGTGGTGGGTTATTCGGGCTTCAAAGGCAACTTTACCACCGAAATAATGGTGGGGCCGGATATGGAGCAGCGCAAAATAGAACACGGAGTGGTTATTCTGGCTACCGGGGCCCACGAATACAAGCCTAAAGAATACCTGTACGGGGATGATCCGCGAGTGATGACCCAGCTCGAGCTGGCCGATCGGATGAAAAAAGGCGAACTCGATGAGCCCCAGCAGGTGGTCATGGTTCAGTGCATTGGATCGCGCAACGAGGAAAATCCCAACTGCTCAAGGGTTTGTTGTCAGACAGCCATAAAAAATGCATTGCACATCAAGGAAAAATATCAGGATGCCGAGGTATTTGTTCTTTACCGCGATATCCGCACCTACGGACTTCTGGAAGACTATTATACCGAAGCCCGGCGCCAGGGAGTCTTCTTTTTCCGGTTTGATCCCGAAGACCCACCGGTGGCCGAGGCCGCCCAAGACGGCATCGAGGTAACCTTTACCGACCACGTGCTCAATCGCAAGCTGAGCGTCAGCACGGATTTACTGGTTCTTAGTGCCGGCATGGAAGCCGAAGATACCGAGGAGCTGTCTACAATTGTCAAACTAGCGCGCACACCGGAAGGCTATTTCATGGAAGCGCATGTGAAATTAAGGCCGGTGGATATGGCGACTGAAGGGATTTTTGTGTGCGGCACAGCCCACAGTCCCAAGCTGATTTCGGAAAGCATCGCCCAGGCCTATGCAGCCGCCTCGCGGGCGGTGACATTTCTGGCCCAGGATCATTTAACCCTGTCGGCAGTCACCGCACAGGTAGAGCCCGAGAAGTGCGCCTCCTGTTTGATCTGTGTGCGCTCCTGTCCGTATGATGTGCCCAAGATTAATGCCGACGGTGTCAGTGAAATCGATGAGGCCCTCTGTCATGGTTGCGGCATCTGTACTGCGGAATGCCCGGCCAAGGCCATTCAGCTGAACTGGTACGAAGACGATCAGATCATCTGCAAAGTGGATGCTCTGTTGGAAGGCGTCTTATAGAATGCGGAATGGGGAATGCGGAATATGAAATACGCACGCAAAGCCGCTAAGCCCGCAAAGAATTATTATTTATGTAAGAAAACTTGGCGCCTTTACGTGAGGCCCAAACTTAGGCATTTTAGATCATTTTAGGCATTCACATATAGAGAGAGGAAACCATGAGCAAAGATTTTGACCCGATTATCATTGCCTTTTGCTGCAATTTCTGAGGCTACACGGCCGCGGACCTGGCAGGTTCGATGCGATTGCAATACCCGACCAATCTAAGGATCGTTCGGGTGCCCTGCACCGGAAAAGTCGATGTGATTCATATCATGCGGGCTTTTGAAAAAGGTGCCGACGGCGTTGCCGTCGTCGGCTGTCTCGAAGGAGAATGCCATTTTAATGCCGGCAACCTGATGGCCCGCAGAAGAGTGGAGCAGGCTCAGAAAATACTGGAGACGGTCGGCATCGGCGGTGAACGGGCCCAGATGTATAATCTGTCGTCCAGTGAAGGCCCACTGTTTGCGAAGTATGCCACCGAAATGACCGAAAAAATAAAAGCATTAGGCCCCAACCCGATTCGGGATGCTAAAAACAAGGCGGCCTGAAGCAATACAAATTGCCGGCCGATCCGTTTACCGGCGAACGGGCAAACGGGCCCACCGGCTTAACCAAATAATATGAGAGAGGTTATATTCCATGATTGTTGCGGACAAAAAACCAATTGAGGAAATCATCGAATACCTCAAAGATCACAAGAACATTCTGATCCTGGGCTGCAACGAGTGTGTTACCGTTTGCGAAGCCGGTGGTCAAAAAGAAGTCGGTGTTCTGGCTTCGGCCCTCAGGATGCATGCCAGCAAAGAAGGCAAAGAGGTCAAGATCGATGAATTGACCCTGGAGCGACAATGTGATCGCGAGTATCTGGATGAACTGCGGGATTCGATCGACCAGTATGATGCCGTGGTCTCCCTTGCTTGCGGCGTCGGCGTTCAATTCACTGCCGAGCAATATCACGACAAGCCGATCTATCCGGGGGTGAACACCAGCTTTTTGGGCGCCACCGAGGAGCGCGGTGTATGGACCGAGCGCTGCCAGGCGTGCGGACAGTGTGTCCTGGCCACAACCGGGGGCATCTGTCCGGTTGCGCGCTGTGCCAAGCGTTTGTTCAACGGCCCCTGTGGCGGATCGACCACCGGCCGCTGCGAGATCAACGCCGAAGTTGACTGCGCCTGGCAATTAATCGTCGATCGCCTCAAGGCCCTGGATAAACTGGATGAATACGAGAGGCTTTGTCCCATCAAGGACTGGTCGACGGACAGGGCCGGAGGGCCCCGAAAAGTGGTAAGGGAGGATGTGAAGCAATGACAACAAAGACACCAAGCAAACTGGAAAAGATTCTTAAAGAAGGGCACCTGGCCGTTACCTCCGAGTGCGGGCCGCCCCGCGGCAGCAATATCGACCACATTGTTCAAAAAGGCGAGTTGATCAAAGATCATGTCGATGCCATCAACATCACCGACAACCAGACGTCCATGACGCGTTTGTGCAGTCTGGCCGCCTGTATCCGCCTGAAATTGATGGGGCTGGAACCGGTGCTGCAAATGGTCACCCGCGATCGCAATCGCATTGCGCTGCAAAGTGACATTTTGGGTGCGGCTTCATTTGAAATCAATAACATTTTGTGTCTATCCGGCGACCATCAAAGCTTTGGTGATTGCCCCCAGGGCCAGAATGTACATGATATCGATTCGATCCAGCTGATTCAGGCCGTACGGCACATGGGTGACGAAGGCAAGTTTTTGGGCGGCGATGAGCTTGATGGCAAGCCTGAGATGTTTGTGGGCGCAGCCGCCAACCCATTTGCCGATCCGTTTGAGATCCGGGTGCCGCGCCTGGCCAAAAAAGTGGCTGCCGGCGTCGAATTCATCCAGACCCAGTGCATTTACAACCTGGACAAATTCGAAGAGTGGATGAAAGGCGTGCGCGACCGCGGACTGCACGAAAAATGCTATATCCTGGCCGGCCTGACCCCCATGAAGTCGGTAGGCATGGCCAAGTATATGCAAAAACGAGTTCCCGGCATGGATGTACCCGAAGAAGTGATCAAGCGCCTGCAAGGAGTTGAAAAAGGCAAGCAGGCCGATGAAGGCATCAAGATGTGCGTCGAATCCATCCAGCGCCTGAAAGAATGCGAAGGGGTTGCCGGATTCCATGTGATGGCTATCGAATGGGAAGAAAAAGTGCCTGAGATCGTGGAGGCTGCCGGTCTTTATCCCCGACCCAACGGCAACTAATCCCCGCCCTTAAGAAGATGAACTCAAACCCTGTCTTGATAATTATCAAGGCAGGGTTATTTATTAGAACCCATCGCAAAAATGCATCTAATCCGCCGCAGGCGGACCCTCGGACGTAATCTACTATTATTGAGATGGGTTATAGTTAGTTTAGATAGAGATGGGAGAAAATTATTATGAAAGCTAAACTGGGGATCATTTTTCTGATCGCTTTTTTTGCCAGCCCATTATCAGCGCAAGAATTAACTGGAACCCTTCAACAGATTAAAAAATCCGGCCACATCAGAATCGGTTACCGTGTGTCTGAACCCCCGATGTCTTTTTTGGATAAAGACGGCCATCCGAGTGGTTATTCTATTGATATCTGTAAAGATATCGTGGCAGAAGTTGAAAATAAAATAGGTACACAAGTAAAAATAGAATATATTCCGGTAACGGCTGACGGGCGATTCAAAACTCTGAACGATAATAAAATTGACATACTGTGTGGCTCAACGACTAAAACGCTTTCCCGAAGTGAGCTGGTTGACTTCACGCAACTGACATTTGTGACTGGCGCTTCGCTTATGACCTTGAAAGATAATAAGATGCTTGATGCCACCGGTTTTGATGGAGCGAAAATCGGCGTCGTCAAAGCCACAACAACCGCGGCCGCGTTAAAAAAACTCATTGAAGAAACAACGACGAATGCGGAAATTGTCCTATTTAATTCAGCAAAAGAAAGCATCGATGCGTTGCGGAATAAAAAGATCGATGCCTTTTCATCAGACCAGGTCGTACTTATTGGTCTCGCTTTAAAAGAGAATGACCCGATGAACTTTGCAATAAAGTCCGAGGTGTTTTCCTTTGAGCCCTTTGCACTTGCTTTAAGACGAAATGATGCAGATTTTCGGCTTGTTGCGGATAGGGTGATATCTGAACTTTACCGATCAAGAAAGATCCTTGAAATTTATGACAAATGGATTGGCAAGTATACCCAAAAAAGGCTGCCTATCTTCGATGCAATGATCAAACTTAATGCAACACCAGAGTGACAAGATCACAAGTAGAAACGATGCTTCCCAGTTATCTTATTATTATGGATTCCGAAAGAAAACCCGCACTATTTGATCCGTACTGAATATATACTCATTTCTTATTAGCGCCCCAAAGTAGCGTTATCTTCTTTGATCCTCCATTTGTGTATTTCATTAGTATACTGTAATTAAACAATATATAGTTTAATTCGAATTTTGACTTTGTGCTTGACAAGGCGGAATGTTTTCTGCTAAAAATGAATGAGTATTCATTCATTTTTCACTTTCTGAAAGGATCACAAGGTGAGAACACCAACCAACCGGATCGAAAAAAATAATAAATATCATCAAATTCTTGAAGCGGCGGTCAAGGTTTTTGCCAGACAGGGATTTCACCAGTCAACCGTTGCCCAGATTGCCAAAGAAGCCGGGGTGGCCGACGGCACCATCTATCTGTATTTTAAAAACAAAGACGACATCCTGGTGCAATTCTTCAGCGTCCGGGCCAAACAGGTATTTGAATCCTTCCGGGAAGCGGTGGATGCTGCTGAGAACAGTACCGATAAATTGCGCAATCTGGTGCGTCGTCATCTGGCCGAGTTCCAGCGCGATAAAGATGGGGCCGTGGTCTACCAGGTGGAAACCCATCAAAACAGCCGCCTGGCTGAGGCCCAGATTCGCGAAATGTCTAAAATGTATCGGGATCTGATATCAGAGATCATTGAGCAGGGTCAGCAGGAAGGCGCCATTCGCAAAGATCTTTATGTCGGGCTGGTCAAACGCTTTATTATCGGTGCCGTGGATGAAGTCATCAATACCTGGCTGCATACTGAAGAGGACTATGATCTGGTTTCGATGGCCGATCCGCTGGTGGAACTGTTTGTCAAAGGAATCGAGCAAAGGGAAATGGATGCCGTCTAGATATGATCGGATGATCATTTAAAATGGATGAATTAATTTTAACCAAGGAGATAACATATGGCACAAACCATTTCAGATCGTCGCGACCTTGATTTTGTTCTGCATGAACAGCTCCAGGTGGAAACCCTGAGCGAGCATGATCAATATGCAGAATTTAATAAAAAAACCATTGATTTGATCATAGCCGAAGCCCGTAATCTGGCAATCAAGGAGCTTTTGCCGATCCAGATCGACGGCGACCGCGAGGGCGCCCGCTTTGATAGTGGTCGGGTGACCGTGCCGGAATCCTTTCACAGGGCCTGGGAACTGTTTAAAGAAGGTGAATGGGTGGCGCTTTCCGATGATCCGAAATGGGGCGGGCAGGGCATGCCGGTGAGCGTGGCTCTGGCAGTTAATGATCTATTCATCGGAGGCAATTTTGCCTTTATGATGTATCCCGGTTTGACCCACGGAGCCGGCCGGCTGATTCAGACATTTGGCACTGCCAAACAAAAAGAGCTGTATTTAAAAAAGATGTTTACCGGTGAATGGACCGGCACAATGCTGCTGACCGAACCCGAAGCCGGTTCCGATGTGGGCGCGCTGACCACCACGGCCGTTAAAAATGACGATGGCACCTATTCGATAACCGGCAACAAAATCTTTATATCCTCGGGCGAGCACGATATGGCCGAAAACATCATTCATCCGGTACTGGCGCGGATTCAGGATGCGCCGCAGGGCACCAAAGGGATCTCTTTGTTTATAGTTCCCAAGATCCGGGTTAATGATGACGGTAGCCTGGGTGAGCCCAATGATGTCATCTGTACCGGTATCGAAGAAAAAATGGGCATTCACGGCAATGCGACCGCATCACTATCCCTGGGCAGCAAGGGCAATTGTCGGGGCATGCTGCTAGGTGAGGAAAATAAAGGCATGCGGGCCATGTTTCTAATGATGAACGAGGCGCGACTGCTGGTCGGGCTCCAGGGCCTGGCTTGTGCCAGCTCCGCCTACCTGTATGCCGTCAACTATGCCCGCGAGCGGGTCCAGGGTCGGCATCTTTTAAAAGCCCAGGAAGATGATGCCCCATCGGTTCCGATTATTGAACATCCGGATGTACGGCGCATGCTGTTGACTATGAAAGCCTACGTCGAGGGCATGCGCAGCCTGCTGTATTTTATCGGAAACTGCGAGGACAAATCCCATTTGAGTACAGAAGAGGCAGACAAGGCCCGCTACCAGGGCCTGATTGACCTGCTGATTCCCATCGCCAAGGGATATGTCACCGACAAGGCCTTTGAGGTTTGCAATCTGGGTGTTCAGGTTTACGGTGGTTACGGTTACATTAAAGAATACCCTATGGAGCAGCTGATGCGTGACTGCCGTATTACGCAAATCTACGAGGGCACCAACGGCATTCAGGCCATGGATCTTCTGGCCCGCAAACTCGGCATGAGCAAAGGCAAGCCGGTGATGGATCTTTTGGGCGAAATCCAGCAAACATTAGCTGCCGCCAAGGCCATTGCGAGTCTGGAGGATACAGCCGCTAAGGTTGAGGCCGCTGTCAATAAGCTGGGCGAAGTCATGCTCCATATCGGTCAGGCGGCGATGGCAATGGAGACCCGTATGAGTGCTTTTGCCCACGCTTATTCTTTTATGGAGGTATGCGGCGATGTGGTCTTTGCCTGGCTGCTATTATGGCGGGCCAGCCTGGCCGCTCAAAAACTGGAAAACGGCGCCCGTAAAAAGGATGTCGCCTTTTACGAAGGTCAGATCAAGAGTGCCCAATTTTTTGCGCATTCGATTCTGCCGGTCAGCACCGGGAAAATGAACGTCATCCTCGCAGCCGACAATGCCGCCATCGATATTTCGCAAGATGCATTTGGGGGTAAATAGTTCAAGGTTCAAAGGTTCATCTAAACAGACGACAGAAGACAGAAAACAGAGGACAGATGAACATGGGAATCTGCAATAAGGTGCAATTTCTACTGGTATCTGTTATCTGTCGTCTGACTTCTGACCTCTGACACCTGCTGAGGACTATTGCCCGAAGCTGAAATTTTTGATATGCAAGCTCCCTTGGTTTGACCGCTGTCACTGGCGACGAAAAGCGTTGGCATTTAAGCGATCACTTTAGAAACCAAAAAGGAACACCACTAT
>Ga0209536_100006429_pt1 | contig 17984 bp, 16 predicted proteins | sample DeeMarSeWOR28_12_FD_187461 | JGI IMG/M metagenome (GOLD analysis project Ga0209536, IMG submission 187461) | Marine sediment microbial communities from White Oak River estuary, North Carolina - WOR-2-8_12 (SPAdes) (version 2) | ecosystem: Environmental > Aquatic > Marine > Intertidal zone >... | reverse complement strand
CGGTGGCTGCGGCAGCCGAGGAGATGAGTTCCAACATGGATTCTGTGGCTGCAGCAATGGAGGAGGCGGCTACGAACGTAAATGTGGTAGCTTCCGGAGCTGAACAAATGATTTCCACCATCAACGAGATTACCCAGAACACGGAGAAGGCGAGGGTGATGGCGGGAGATGCTGTTTCTGAGGTTAATAAAGTTTCAGAAATTATGGGAGAGCTTGGTAAAGGTGCCAGCGAAATTGACGAGATCACCGATGGCATTCGTGAAATATCAGATCAGGTTAACCTTCTTGCCCTCAACGCGACCATAGAGGCAGCGAGAGCCGGTGAGGCCGGAAAAGGATTCGCAGTTGTCGCACAGGAGATAAAAGACCTTGCCAAGCAAACGGCTGAAGCCACCAACAAGGCTGATGAAAAGTTAAAATTAATCCAACATATGTCGATGGATTCAGCAAAAAATGTGACTGAGGTGTCTAATTTCGTCAATGAGGTCAACGATATTGTATATACGATTGCGTCAGCCATGGAGGAGCAGTCAGTGACCACCAAAGAGATTTCAAACAGCGTGACACAGGCCTCTCAGGGTATCGGCGAAGTCAATCAGAATGTGGCTCAGAGTTCTACAGTTGCTGGGGAAATCGCAAAAGATATTTCTGATGTCAACAATTCGGCCGGTGAGATGTCCAACAGCAGTTCTCAAGTGAATCTGAGTGCTAAAGAAATGAGTAAACTGGCCAGACAGCTTGATGAGATGGTGGGCAAGTTCAAAGTGTAGTTGAGTGGACAGGCAAAGGATCGAAAGAAGAAATAATGGATAATAGTCAAAGGTCAACAATTAATAATTAACAATTGATTATCTTATTGGGAGCAGAATCCAGAGAGAAGAAAACAGCTATCAGTGATTAGTGACGTGTAAAAAGTGATGGATGTGAATAACGAATAATAAAATTGTTCAATGATCAATAAATAAGGGGGGGGTAATATTCAATGTTACAGCCAGAAGATACTGAAGTGAACAGACGTGTTGTTGAATTGGCAACCTTTTTTGTAGGAGATGCCCTTTGCGGTATGGATATATTGAAAGTACAAGAAATTAACAAACTCATCGAGATGACTAAAGTCCCCCAGTCACCGGAGTATGTTCTGGGGATCCTGAATTTGAGAGGTGAAATCATTACCATTATCGATCTTGGTAAAAAATTAGGGCTCAAATCAACTGAAATGAGCGAAAAAACACGAAATATCATTGTCAATTCAAATGGAGAGCACATTGGGTTGCTGGTTGAAAAAATCAGCGATGTGTTTCAAACGAAATGGGAAATGGTTGAAGCACCACCGGCGAATATTGGTGGCCTTCAGGGAAAATATTTCACCGGTGTATTCAAAACTGAAAACCGCTTGATTGGAATTTTAGATGTAGAAAAAGTATTGGAAGAAGAAAATTAGTCATTAACCTTTAACCAATGAAAGAGGATTGTCGGTGATTAATGACAGACCACTAAAAGTGTTAATAGTCGATGATACCGTTGTTTATCGAAAAATAGTCAATGATGTTCTTTCTGACATACCGGGCGTAGAAATTGTGGGCTCCGCTCATAACGGAAAGGCGGCGATAGCAAAGATTGCTTCTCTAAAACCCGATCTTTTGACCTTAGACATCGAAATGCCGGAGATGAATGGACTTGAAGTTCTTGAATATATACAGGAGAAACGGCTTGATGTAGGTGCCGTCATGCTCAGTACGCTGACCCATGAAGGCGGTGAAATGACCATGAAAGCCCTGGATTTGGGAGCGTTTGATTTTATTCTCAAGCCTCAGGAAGGAAATATGGCTGAGAATACGGAAACCTTAAAAAAGACCATTGTCCCAATACTGAAGGCATTTAACCGTCGAAATGAAATAAAACATCTCCTCAAAGGTAAAACAAGTTCAATAACAGCCAGCCAACAAGATAAACATGCGTTAAAGTCTGATCAGATCGTTCACCGAATGAATTCAATCACAGGTAGACTGAGGCAAAAATCAGAGATTGTCGCCATTGGCATCTCCACGGGAGGTCCCAAGGCATTGGCTCTAATGATGCCGTCTTTACCTTCCAATTTAGGCGTTCCAATTTTAATTGTTCAGCATATGCCACCGATGTTTACCATGTCGCTGGCCAAGAGCTTGGACAACAAATGTCCTTTTGAAGTCAAAGAGGCAAAAGACGGTGAACCCGTTCTGTCCAATATCGCATTTATAGCGCCTGGAGGTAAACAAATGAAGATTGTGGCCGGAGCCGATGGCAAAAGCCGGGTGATTAGAATTACGGATGACCCGCCTGAAAACAACTGCAAACCATCTGTTGATTATCTTTTTAGATCCATTGCACATCATTATGTGGGCCGTGCAACCGGAGTCATCATGACCGGGATGGGGTCAGATGGCTTTATGGGTCTGGAACTGATGAAAAAGAGTGGATCCACCATCATTGCACAAAACAGAGAGACGAGCATTGTCTATGGCATGCCCAAAGGTCCCATAGATGCAGGGATTGCAGATATCATTGCTCCTCTGGATATGATCGCCAGTGAAATCTGCCTTACGATAAATGCAGGTATAAAGAATCGCGTGTAATATCATTTGATAAGCCCATAACCTGAGTTAAAAACGAACCAGGCCATAAAACTTATGATTACTGAATCATGATAAATATAACGACAGATGATATAAAAGCCATATCAGGATACATCTCAGAAATTTCGGGAATCGATCTGGACGAAAATAAGGCGTATCTTATTAAAACAAGACTTGGAAACCTAATCAAAGAATACAAATGTTCTTCGTATAGGGAATTATGCAGAAAAGCCAAGTCAGATTCTAATAAAATCATAAAAAATAGGATCATCGATGCTATTTCAACCAATGAGACGCTTTTTTTTCGCGATATAGGACCGTTTGAAGTACTTCAACACAAGATTTTGCCCGATTTGATCGACAACAGAACAGAAAGATCCTCCGGTGTGCTTCCTATACCGATCCGTATTTGGAGTGCAGCCTGTTCAACCGGACAGGAAGTCTACAGCATTGCCATCTTGTTAAAAGAGCTTTTCCCGGATTTAAAGAAATATAACGTCAAGTTGTTTGGCACTGACATTTCCGATTCTGCCATAGGACAGGCCAGCTACGGCACCTATAATAAATTTGAAATTGAACGCGGACTCTCTAAGGAAAAACTAGAGAAATATTTTATTCCCAATGGGGGTAATTGGAAAATAAGTGATGAAATCAGGGCAATGGTTTCATTTACAAAGCAAAACATATTAAAACCTTTTGTGGGTTTAGGAAAATGTGATATCATATTCTGTAGAAACGTCGCCATCTATTTTAATCTTGAAAACAGAAAAAAGCTGTTTGAAAACATTGCCAGCGTTTTGGAACCCGATGGATATCTGATTATCGGTTCAACGGAGTCCTTAACCGGCATTTGTCCTATGTTCGAGCCAAAAAGATATTTAAGAACGATCTATTATCAATTGAAATGAAGTAACTTACAAGCTTATGTTTAAAGGAAGAATAGAACATAGCGAAGAGGTGTCCCATGAAACAGCTGACAATACTTGCTGTTGACGATGATCCTTTAACGCTTAAGATGCTTGAAAAAAAGCTGACCAAAGAAGGTTACGATATTGAAACAGCTTCAAACGGCGTCGAGGCTGAAAAGCTTATTTCACAGACATTCTATGATATCATTATTACGGATCTGGTAATGCCGGGTGGAGTGGACGGAATGGACGTGCTGGACGCAGCTAAAACTAAAAATAAACAGACCGAAGTGATATTGCTCACAGCGCATGCTTCGGTGGAAAATGCGGTTGAAGCCATGAGAAAGGGTGCTGCTGATTATCTTCAAAAACCGATTAACTTCTATGAATTGACACTTCGTATGGAAAAAATCAGAAACTACAAAAAACTGCTCAAAAACGCCCAGGATCTACGCGAAGCAATGGATGTAACCGAACAGAATGCCGCTCAAACGATTCAATACCTTGAGATGAGTGTCGCTGAACTCCAAAGTATCGTATCTGAGATCCGCCAGGTGATCATGAGTCAACGTATTGATCCGGGTAAATGTGTCGATAGGGTTTTTGATATTGTCTCTTCCTGCTAAAGATTCACGAAACGGATTTTAACGAAAAAAAATAGTGAAAAGAACAACCGTTCAAGAAAGAAAAAAGAAATAATACAACACGAAACTTAGACGTTAAAGGTAAAAACGATGTCCTCTGAGTTCACAGATTCGATTTTTGACTGGAAGGGACTTATACATCGACTCATGGGAGATGAAGACCTTGCTAAAGAAATTATTGACGATTTTCTAAATCAAATACCTGACAATTTGCTTGCTGTTAAAAAAGCTATGAATAATAAAGACTTGTTTCTTGTTCAAAGGGAGGCCCATGTCATAAAGGGTGCAGCCGGCAACGTTGGTGCATTGACCTTGCAAGAAATTGCAGAACAGATTGAGATTGCCAGCGAGGCAAAGGATCTGGTCAAAGTCGAATCATTAATTGAAAAACTCGATACACAATTGGAGATTCTAAAAAACAGAATGACTCAAACTAATGGCTAAATATGACTTGAGCTTATCATGAAAATTTTAATTGCAGAAGACAATTTGACAACTCGACGTATTTTGGAAAACATTCTCATCAAGTGGAATTATGACGTGATCTCTGCATGCGATGGTAATGACGCATGGGAAAAGCTTCAGCAGAAAGATCCTCCAAGGCTCATCATTTTAGACTGGATGATGCCTGGGATAAATGGCGTTGAATTATGTCGTAAACTTCGCCGGACAGAACCTGTTGAACCCATGTATATTATCATTTTGACAGCGCGTGATGAAAAAAATGATATTGTCGAAGGTCTTGGAGCAGGCGCTGATGACTATATTGCCAAGCCGTTTGATAAAGATGAGCTTCGTGCGCGAATCGATGTTGGTCGCCGTGTCGTCGAATTACAGACAGCTTTGTTAGAAAAAGAAAAACTTCAAGTGATTTTTGAGATGACCGGCGCAATATGCCACGAATTGAGCCAACCAATGCAGGCTATTTCCGGCAATTCAGAGCTCATGCTTATGAATCTTCAAAAAGACAATCCTTTATATAAGCATGTCGAGGCGATTAAAGACCAGGTTAATCGAATGGGGGATATCACGCGCAAATTAAAGCGGGTTACAAGATATAAAACAAAGGATTATATCAATAGCAAAATCATTGATTTAGACAGTGCCGCAGCTCCTTAAGAATTCTGTTGTAACACTTGAGTATTTAAAAGATTATTCCATATTTTTATTGTATATGGGGTAAACCGAAAGATTTCAAGATCGAATATTCTAATATAAAAAAAAATCAATAAGTTAAAAATATCCGTCTTCTTAAAACCACAGCTGTTTTGACCGGCAGGCTTCCCAGCCGTGAAGCACTGCCTTTAAGGCAGAGCCCCATCCTTTAGGGCGGAGAGGCGTCACTCGGTTTGTTGCCGGAAATCCACTTTTCGATGACCTCAAAAAAGAGCTCTTTATTAATCGGTTTTGTAATATAATCATTCATACCGTTTTCAAGGCACTTTTCCTTGTCCCCTTTTATGGCATTGGCTGTCAAGGCGACGATGGGAACCCGTTTTATATGAGGTGCGAGATCGATTTTTTCTTTAAACTTTGAACTTTGAAGCATATTTCTTTCTTCCCACTCACGGATTTGATGGGTGGCTTCTATTCCGTCCATTTCAGGCATTTGCATATCCATTAATATCAGATCGAACTTTCCGTATGAAACAATAAACTTGTCAACCGCTTTTCTTCCTGTATCTGCTGTTTCTACACGATAGCCGGCTTTCGTCAGCATCATCTTTGCCAGTTTTTGATTAATGGGATTATCTTCAGCCAAAAGAATGTGTGAAGAATTATTTTTTCCGATCAAATCTGCAGATGGTTTTATGCTGCGTTTCTGAGTTATCGGTACGCTTTCCATTCGGAACCGATTTTTTTGATCTTGTTTGTCTAAGGCATTCTCCAATGCCTGGAAAAGTTTTTCCTTTCGAACCGGTTTGTTTATAAAATCGTTAAAGCCTGCTTCGTTGTCTTTTTGTTTTTTACGATCCAAAAGATATGATAATGCAACGAGAGGAAGATTACGGATCGAAGATTCAGCATGACGTATTTGTTTTGCAATTTCATATCCATTCATAAGCGGCATTTTGATATCAATGATACAAAGATCGATGGGATGGTCAGTAGCCAGGGTCTTTGTCAATGTGGGCAAGACATCTTCTCCCCTATTGAGAGGGGTCACATCAATTCCTGCTGAGGTCAAAATTTTGGTTAACATATTTAAACTGTGGAGGTTGTCATCCACAACAAGTATCCGTTTTCCCGAGAGTGATGGCGGTGCAATTGTTGGGTCTATATTACGTTTCGCTTTCTCAAACCATGCAGTAAAGTGAAAGATGGCACCAGGTTTTCCGTTACATTTGCCATTAACGGTTGAGGGTTGATCAAGACTTGCAGTTTTCGAAGGATCTTTCAATCGAATCTTTTCCATGTTCAATTGGGGATTCTCAAAGTGTTCCGCCCAGACATCACCTCCCATCTTGTTAGAAATTTGTTTGCATATCGAAAGACCCAAACCTGTACCCCCATATTTTCTGGTGGTTGAACCGTCAGCCTGTTTAAATGGCGCAAAGATAGTGGACAATTTGTCTTCTGGAATGCCGATACCGGTATCGATCACTTTTGTATGAATTTTTATGTGGGTGTCATTTTCATCTTCAGCATCTATAAAAATTTCGATTTCACCCGATTCTGTAAATTTAACTGAGTTCCCCATAAGATTGGTCAGTACTTGCTGGAATCTTAATGGATCTCCTTTGACAAGCGAAGGAAGATGATCTCCGATATGGCAAAGAATTTCGACAGGTTTTGATTGGATCTTTGGAAGGGTGAGCTCACAAGTATCGAATACAATAAGTTCAGGGTTAAACTCGGTATCCTCAAAATCTAACTGTCCGGCTTCTATTTTAGAAAAATCGAGGATATCGTTGATTAATGATAGCAGGCTATCGCCGCTTCTTCGTATCGTTTCAACATAATCCAACTGATTTGGAGTTAGATGGGTATCAAGAAGCATTTCCGTAAAACCGATAATTCCATTCATTGGCGTACGGATTTCGTGACTCATGTTGGCGAGGAAGTAACTTTTGGCTTTATTGGCGTTTTCAGCAGCTTCACGAGCTTTTTTTAGTTTTGCATTGGTTTGTCGCAACTGTGCAGTTTGCCGAGCAATTTCAGATTTAAGGGTTTGTGAATATTCTTCTTGTTGCTGTTGAATGATCTGGTAGCCGCGATGATTATCCTCTAAAATTTCCTGATATTTCTTTTCAAGGACACTGATTTTCCGATCATATTGTTTCCTTAAAGTGCTTAAAAATTCCTGTTCATTTTGGAGGGTAATCTGAGACAAATACAGTTCGATACACAATTGAACAGTGGTGGCGTTATCTTGTTCGAAAAATGAATCGGTACCATGCTTTGACAAACAAGATATTAACACGGCATTTAAATCTTGAATAAAGATTGCGTACACAACATCTTTTTCATTTAATTCGAACAAAAACATGCCCTTTTCCTTGTGTGCGCGATGAACAATTTTGCTGCGAAGTTTGGAGGATAGAACAAGATGGTCTCCAAACAAACATTCACTATCGGGTTTTAAAACAAGCTGAAACTTTGTTTGGGGCATTCTTTTTCTCAAAAACAAAAGAAATTGTTTAAGATTTACTTCATGATCTGAAAATTCAGTGAATATATCTTCGGGGATATACATCAATTTTACTCCTCGGGGGTTTCATAAAGATCTTTGGCTTTCGACATTTCATTCGGTAGGTCTCTGACAAGGGCTTTATATTCTTTCACATTATCGCGAATGTGGTTGGCCAGTGGAAGTGAAAGTGTCGAACTGATTCCGGGTATAGCGGTATAATTCAATTGGGATACAATATATTCCGACAATTGAATGACGCCTGTAAGGCTTGAAGGGGTGACATGATCTAAGGTTTTATGATGGTTTTGGATGCTTTCCTGAACTTCAATGGAAAGTTGCCAGTCTTTAGCCAGTAGATGGCCGATCTCGCAATGATCTGTACCTATAATTTCTTTTTCATAGTCGGTAATCAGCTTAGAATTTTCATCAAAGGAATTGCATACCTTGGAAAATAAATCGGGTGCTGTCTGATCTTCTACAATCATGCCAATGTCATGAAGAATGCCGCACAAGTAGGCATCTTCTCCATTTAAACCAAAAATCCGCTCCATAATCATTTGGCTGCAAATACTAACGGCTGCACAATGAAGCCATAAACCGTTTCTGGAAAAAGCATTTTTTCTATTATTATCCTTGAAAAGTTCCTTCAAGCCTGCAGTAACAATCATGTTGCGCAGGTTATTGATACCGATCACGACAAGGGCTCTGGAGATACTATTAACTTTATGCCTGAGCCCATAGTAGGGACTATTGGCTCCACGAAGGACTCTCAAAACAAGGGTTGGATCCATTTTGATCATTTTTTCAAAATCCTGCATGGTGCTGTTTTCATCAGAAATCAGTCGGGTAAGCTGCATGGTGATGTGAGGCAGGGTTTTGGTTGTGGTGAATTTGTTTAGCAACCCTTTTGCAGTTGGCATGTATGGGACTCCCTGATAATAATTATGTGTATGCTTAAATCAACAACACATGGATATCACTATTAGTTAATAAGAATTTATTCATGAATCTCATTACTCCATTATTCCAATTGAGGGGAGGTTTCCTAAGTTTCATAAATTCCAATATTGTCGTTGTGAAACTCCATTTAATTTTTATAGCACAAATTATGCCAAGCTAGTGAGTGTGTATATTATTTAATCTATTAAAATCTTTAGAAGTGTTTTTATACAACAATTCATCCCTTCAACAGTAAAAACACCTTTCAATTGATAAAAAACGTTAAAAAATGGGAATGAAATATTCTTAAAACATGAATCGGAATTTGAGGGAGTGTTAATTTTCTGACATTTTTTTAAAAAATTAACATATTTTGAAGGTATGCGACACTTAGATGATAAGGTTAAGGCATAATATGTCTTGACAACTTTACCAATTTATGTCAAGGTTCGGTTATGCTCAATTCATTCTCTCCAATCCCATTATATCATCAGTTAGCGCACATTATTCTAGATAAAATACGATCAGGTGAATATCCGCCAGGGTCAAGGATTTTGTCCGAGAAAAAGCTTGCGGAACGATATGGCATCGGAAGGCCCACGGTTAGACAGGCGACGGATCTACTGGTGAGAAAACGAATCCTGATGCGAAAAAGGGGTTCAGGAACCTTTGTCTGCGAGTCTCAAAAAGAGGTCGATCTCTTTTCATTGGCTGGAACAACCTCGGCTTTCAATAAAAAAGGAATAGAAGTTTCGACACAAATTCTTCAAAATATTCGGCTGGAACACATCGTATATGATCCGGAAAATCCTTTTGCAAACAAAAATGCCTATTTTTATTCAAGGCTTAGCCGAGTTGAACAAGTGCCGGTTCTTATCGAAGACATCTATCTCCATGATATATTGTTTAAAGAGATAGATAAGATTGACCTGTTTAACCGATCTCTTTCACAGGTTGTCGATGAACACTATTACATGAAACCCTGCAACGGGAGGCAGAACTTTAGAATTGCTTATATAACCGGCGAAAAAGCGAAAATATTAGAGGTTGCGCCGGACACCCCTATTCTTTTGGTAAAACGATTTTTGAATTTTGATCAAACAAAAAACGCTATTTATTCAGAACTTTATTGCCGGACAGATCAATTTGTTTTTTCACAAATTTTGGAAACTCATGAATGATATCGATAGAAGATGGTATGAACAGCTGAATCTTTAATGAACTGGAGATATTGCGATGAAAGACAGAGGATATTATGAAGGTTTCGGCGGGGCTTTTCTTCCTGAAATCCTTATCGCCACTTTTGATGAACTGGTCGAAACATTTCAAGCGGCAAAAAATGATCCTGATTTCTGGCGAGAATATGTCGATATCATGTCCACGTACTCTTGTCGTCCTACGCCGCTGACGTTTGCCGAAAATCTTACGAAACATTTTGGTGGAGCCCGTATTTTTATCAAGCGGGAAGATCTCAACCACACCGGTGCACATAAGGCCAATAACGTTATGGGACAAGGACTATTGGTAAAACGAATGGGAAAAACGCGGGTCATTGCAGAAACCGGTGCAGGTCAACACGGGGTCGCTACCGCCACCATGGCTGCGAGGTTTGGATTCAAATGTACCATCTACATGGGAGAAGTCGATGTCCAACGACAGCGTCCAAACGTATTCTGGATGGAGCGATTGGGTGCAGAAGTTATTACCGTGCGGGAGGGGACCCGGATTTTAAAAGATGCCATTAATGAATCTTTCAGGGACTGGGTGACCAATATGGATACCACCCATTATGTCCTGGGTACGGCATGTGGACCTCATCCATTTCCGGAAATGGTTTCTTTCTTTCAATCAATTATTGGAAAGGAGGCCAGAAAACAGATCATTGAAACAGAAAACCGTCTTCCTTCACGAATATATGCCTGTGTCGGCGGGGGATCCAATGCATTGGGAATTTTTCAATCTTTTCTTGATGATCCAGTTGAACTCGTCGGTGTCGAGGCGGCAGGCAAAGGATTGGAAACCGGACAACACGCGTCCCGACTTTGTTCCAAAGATGCCAGCGTTGGAGTTGCCCAAGGATATAAAACGTACTTCTTGCAAGATCATGACGGCCAAATGAAAGAGACTCACAGTGTCGCTGCCGGTCTGGATTATGTCGGTGTTTCACCGATTCTGGCGAGCTTTTCAGAAAAAGGTCGGATCCGATTCGAAGCAGCCTCAGATATGGACGTCATTGACGCGCTCTCGCTCACCATCAAAAAAGAAGGGTTGATTCCCGCACTTGAGTCAGCCCATGCTTTTGCCCAGGCATTTAAGGAAGCCCCTGACATGTCAGACGAAGATATTGTTCTGATCAACCAATCCGGTAGAGGAGACAAGGATATTTTCACCGTCGCCGATGCTTTTGCAGATCCCGAATGGCAGGAATTTATAAAGAAAAAAGCGGAGGAATATCATGCTTGAAACATATTTGAAGCAAAGGCTCAATGAAAAAAAAATCCTGTTAATGACCCATATTGTTATTGGATATCCTACATTCGAAGATGCTTTCAGAATTGTTGAGGCAATGGTAAACGCCGGTGTTGATTTGATGGAACTGCAGATCCCTTTTTCAGAACCGATTGCTGACGGACCTATCATTTTACACGCCAATCAAAAAGCGCTTGCTGGAGGAGCGACCGTTCAAAAGTGCATGGATTTTGCCCGAAAAGTTGTTGAAGCTTTTAATATTCCGTTTTTATATATGAGTTATTACAACATTCTTTTTAAGTTCGGAATGGATCGGTTTGCCGGTGCGATGCAGGACAGTGGAATAGCGGGGGCAATTGTTCCGGATCTCCCTCCTGAGGAAGGAAGGGAATACCTTGATGCCATGGAAAAATATGGTCTTTCACCCATCTTTATATTTTCTCCCACAACACCGGCAAAACGGATGACTTACCTAAACTCTTTTGGAAAAGGGTTTATTTACTGCGTAGCCAGAAAAGGGGTTACCGGTGTGGCGACGGAATTTTCCGAACAACTGAATGAATATCTTATGCGATGTCGAAAAGCCACCGATCTTCCTCTGGCGCTTGGATTTGGTGTAAAAGGGAAGGAGGATGTTGATTTTTTAAAAGGAAAAGCCGACATTGCAGTCATTGGTTCGGAGACAATTCGCCTGGTGGATGCAGCAGGTGCTGCTGCTGCGGGTGAATTTATCAAAAGCCTGAGATAAGCCAACCAATGATATATGAGGGATCGGGAGGGTTTATTTGTTAAATCGGTCCATGGATAATTTTTTTTAAAACGCGTGATCACGCCTTTCGAAGATGCCACTGGCGGTGAGGCGGACAATCCTCGTGGCAAGGAACGCGTAAAGAAAGAACAGAAACAATCTTTAAATAAATCAATAGGTATTACATACAGTTGCAAAAGGCTCTCATGCCATTATGCGTATTTTCTAAAGATCAGTGTTGCATTGGTTCCCCCAAAACCGAATGAATTCGAAAGTACAACATTAACATCAACTGCTTTTGTCTGGCCCATGACATAGTTCAAGCCCTCACATTCCTGGTCAACTTCTTCCAGATTCAAAATCGGCGGTATTTGATTATGATAAATCGATAATATGCTGGAAACAGTTTCGATTCCACCAACGGCCCCCAACGAATGTCCAAGTTGAGATTTGTTGGCTGTAATATACGGTCGTTCTTTCCCAGAACCAAACACCTCTCTTAGAGCGTTTGCTTCATTGATGTCACCTTTTGGGGTTGAGGTGGCATGGGGATTAATCAAATCAACGTCTCCCGGACTAATTTGTGCGTCTTGCAATGCCAGCTTAACACATCGAATAGCACCATCCACGTCAGGATCGGTAATATGGCTGGCATCCCCGGTCATGGCAAAACCGATGAGTTCAGCATATATTTTGGCCCCTCTTGTCTTGGCATGATCCAGATCTTCTAAAATCAGGATGCCCGATCCATCCGCCATGATAAAGCCGTTCCGATTGACATCAAACGGACGAGAAGCAGATTGGGGCGTTTGATATGATGATGATAGGGCTTTAAGTGCATGAAAGCCGGCGATGGTTAACGGCGTGATCGATGCCTCTGTTCCTCCACAGGCGATGGCATCTTCTTTTCCCAGTTGAATTCTCTGGAATGCTTCACCGATAGCGTGAGCACCGGATGCACATGCCGTTGCCAGACAGGCATTGGCGCCTTTGGCTTTAAAGGAAATACTGACATTGCCTGCGGCCAGGTTGGGTATCAAACGTGGAATAAGAAACGGTGAAACTCTTTTACCCTCCACAAAACGGTGAAATTCGTTTTCCCAAGTCTTGGGCCCTCCCAAGCCAGAGCCGATAATAACTCCCACACGATATGGGTCGATTTTACCATCATCTAGATTCACATTGGCATCGGCAATTGCCTCCAAAGTTGCGGCATAGGAATATTGAATAAACAAATCCATGTATTTAATCTGTTTCAAATCCTCTTTTGAAAACCCCTGTTTTCTTTGTTTGACGATTTCTTTTATGTCAAACTGTTTGACTTCTCCGGCAATCAGAGGAAAATCTTCAGACAAATTATACTTTTCTTTAATTTCTTCCAGGTCTCCCCATTGAGTAATTTTATCGATGCCGGATTTGCCCGCGATCATGGCTTCCCATGTGCTTTTAACATCCAGTCCCAAGGAGGTTATCATACCAAGACCGGTAACGACCACTCTTTTCAGTTCTATTGTTTTACCCATTTTTTACCTCTTGTTGATCGATGAAGGTGATTGATTCGTTTTAATCCATAAACCGTTGTGAAACTACCAAAAAGTGCTCAAAATTTATATCCGAATTTTAAAAAAAGTCGGAACAATTCGATATTATTACCTTATTTTGGCAGCGAGGAATCATGGCCATGTGTGTTTAAATTTAAGGTGCGAAATTTGAACCATTATAAACGTGGTGATAGATGAGATGCAAGTGATTTATTTGCCATGAAGGGATTCAAGGAATTTCCTTGGATGTTTTGCCCGCACAAGGCTTTCACCGATTAAAAAGTTCCATATCCCAGAATCTTTAATTTTATCGATGTCTTCTTGTGTTTGAATTCCACTGGCCGCAATCGCTATTTGGTCATGGTCAAGCAGTGATTTCATCCGAATTGCAATTTCAATATCGGTTTTAAAAGATTTCAGGTTGCGGTTGTTGATTCCGATAAGCCGAGCGCCTGCCAAGCGGGCCTTTTGGGTATCTGCCTCCGAGTGAACTTCCACGAGTGCGTCCATTTTTAATTCACTGCACAAACTCAAGTAATCTTTGAGTTGCTGTTGACCAAGAATACGGACGATCAGAAGGATGGCATCCGCCTCCATAACTGCTGATTCATAAATTTGGTAAGCGGAAATGAGAAAGTCTTTCCGAAGAACCGGAAGTGTCGTGGTCTCACGGGCGATTTTCAAGTCTTCGGGATCTCCTTTAAAATGAGGCTGATCCGTCAATACAGAAAGCGCTGCAGCACCTCCTTTCTCATATTCGTCAGCGAGATCCGCGGGATTTAAATCTATGCGAATATCACCCTTGGATGGTGAGGCCCGTTTAATTTCAGCAATGATATTGATGCCGGACGGACCGGGTTGTTCCAGTTTTTTAAAAAATGGACGTCGTTTTTGAGGCGCGAATGCTTTTTCACGAAGAAAAGATTCTGAAATATGTTGTTTTGCTTCGGCAACTTCTTGTTTTTTATCTTCAACAATCTTACTTAAAATATCTTTTATCATCAGCCGTTTTCCTGACTATATTTTATTAATGTCTCCATCTTCTTCATAGCAGCACCATTATCAATGGCTGCCTCGGCCATTGGAATTCCTTTCTGCAAATTTTCAGCCTGTCCGGCAGCAACCAGTGCAGCGGCTGCATTAATGAGTACGACATTTCGTTTGGCTCCTTTTTCACCGTTAAGGATGTTGCGTGTAATTTGGGCGTTTTTTTCTGGATTTCCACCCAGAAGGTCTGCTGGTTCGGCCTTTTCATTAAAAAATTGTTCGGGATATATATCATACGTTCGAATAAGACCGTCTTTTAACTCCGAAACGCGGGTGGGAGCACAAACGGAAATTTCATCAAGTCCATCATGACCATGAACCACAAACGCCCTTTTTGCGCCCAGTAATTGAAGGGCTTGGGCAAACATCTCTGTAAGCTCCGGTGCATAAACCCCCAGAAGTTGGCAGTTTGCTCCGGCCGGATTTGTAAGTGGACCCAGCATATTAAAAATACTGCGCAGTCCCACCTCTTTTCTCGCTTTTGCGGCAAATCGCATGGCGCCGTGATACAGAGGGGCAAAAAGAAAACCGATACCGATGTCTTGAACCGCCTCTTCTACAATTTCCGGCGCCGTGTCAAGTTTAACCCCCAGTGCTTCAAGAAGATCTGCACTACCGCACTGACTCGATACGGAACGGTTTCCGTGCTTGGCGACGGTGACACCACATGCTGCGACGACAAATGACGTCGTCGTGGAAATGTTGAACGTATGGGCGCCGTCACCGCCGGTACCACAAGTATCGACAACGGTAGCAGTTGATGTTTGAATACGAAGGGCTTTTCTTCGCATGGCGCGAGCAGCCCCCGCAAGTTCTTCAAAGGTTTCTCCCTTTGTGGCCAAAGCAGCCATCATTGCGCCGATTTGTGCATCGGTAATATTCCCGGAAAAAATTTCGGTGATCATTTGAGACATTTGTTCTTCATTCAAATCTTCTCTCTTGACAATTTTGCTTAGATTTTCCCTAAACATCGTCCGTCCTTTCCTCTTATCTAATACCTGTTATTTAAAAAATTTCTCAAAATCCGTTTCCCGACCCGGGTCATAATAGATTCCGGATGAAATTGGATACCTTCGGTTGCAGGGTGTTTTTTATGACGAATACCCATGACTTCGCCGTCATCCGCTTCGGATGTTATTTCAAGGCATTCGGGAAGATCCTCTCTTGAAACGGCCAAGGAATGATAGCGCATTGCCTCAAAGGGATTACGAATTCCCTGATAGATCATTTTTCCGTCAGCGTGGATCATGGATGTTTTGCCATGCATAAGACTTTTGGCGGCAACCACTTTTCCACCGAACGCAGCGGCAATGGCCTGGTGGCCAAGACAAACGCCAAGGATAGGGATCTTGCCGGAAAAATGTTCCACCAACGATAATGAAATTCCAGCTGACTCCGGACGACCGGGTCCTGGCGATATGACGATCCCAGAAGGTTTCCATGAAACAAGATCCGAAATGGAAACGTCATCGTTTCGCACCACCTTGACCGAAGCCCCGATTTGGCCCAGGTATTGAACCAGATTGTAAGTAAATGAATCGTAGTTGTCGATCATTATGATCATCGCTTTTTCTCCTTAATATCTGATCCTACGTCTCTATCATCTTAGCCTTTATCATTTCATTGATTGACAATTCGGTTTAAGCGTTGAACTTTTTCCTTTTCTTTCCTTTTGAAACCAACTCCAATGCTTTTTGCATAGCCATTGCTTTATTGACGGTTTCCTGTCTTTCACGTTCTGGATCAGAATCGGCAACGATACCCGCACCGGCCTGAACGGTGAGCAGGTTGTCTTCAATACAGGCGGTTCGGATGGTGATGGCCAAATCCATATTTCCGTGGAACGAAATATATCCAACAGCGCCGCCATAAGTACCCCTGGGATTTTGTTCGAGTTCTGCAATGATTTCCATGGCTCTTATTTTGGGTGCTCCGGACAATGTTCCCGCAGGAAAAGTCGCTCGAAGCAGATCCAGGGCATCGAAGTCTGGCTTTATGTCGCAGCAAATGTTGGATACCAGGTGCATGACATGGGAGTAACGTTCCACAAACATTAAATCGGTCACTTGAACGGTTCCCAGTTCTGCAACTCGGCCCAGGTCGTTCCGTCCCAAATCCACCAACATCAAGTGTTCCGCCCGTTCTTTTTCATCAGCGAGGAGTTCATTGGCCAATGATCGGTCTTCTTGTTCGTTCTTTCCTCTGGGACGGGTACCGGCAATTGGTCGGAGGGTGGCGACACGGTTTTCCAGACGAACCATCGTTTCCGGAGAAGAACCGATGAGGGTTAAATCTCCTAGACTGAGAAAGTAGAGATAGGGCGAAGGGTTAATAAATCTCTGGGTTCGATAGAGTGTCCAGGGGTCAGGCGGTGAAGAACAGACAAAGGGCTTTGAAATGACGGTTTGAATTACATCGCCAGCCCGAATATAGTCCTTTATCTTTTTTACGAGCCCACGAAAGTGATCCGCTTCCCATGGTGTTTCCAGCACGAAAGCGTCTTCACCCATCTCGATGTCGTCTTCAAATGCCGGCTGTTTCATTCGCGTCATCAGAGCATTCAGGCGCTCGGTTGCAGCGTAAAAGACCTGGTCAGGATCCTGATCTTTTTTTGGGAAAGAAAGAACCACCAGAACCAACGTGTGTTGAATATTGTCAAAAATCAACAGCTCATCCGGTATGATGAAATGGGCAAGGGGTTTGTTTTCCGGAAGAAGGTTAGGGATAGATTCAAAAAAAGATACCATTTCATAGGTTAAATATCCTACCATTCCACCCCAGAACCTTGGAAGTCCTGAAACCTGTGCGGGTTTGTACTGGCCGATAAATGTTCTCAAAACGCCGAGTGGGTCTCCGTTGTGTGCAATATTTTTGCATGAACTGTTTTCACAGATTTCCACAATTTTTGAGAATATCCGTATGTTCGTTCTTGCCGAGACACCCAAGAAACTATATCTTCCCCATCTTTCACCTCCTTCAACACTTTCGAAAAGAAAAGTAGAATTATTATCTTTATATATTTTCCTTAGTAGTGAAACCGGAGTTTCCGTATCGGCCAGCATTTCGGCACAAACGGGAATGACATTGGCGTGTTTTGCAAGGTTGCGAAATTGTGCGATGTCGGGAAATTCATTGATTAGCATAATAGTTCCTTTACGAATGGCTAAAAAAAGCCATGGATATTTCCACGGCCTTTTTGAATTTCAAATAAGAAAAGGACCGTGGGTTTGGGTTGCCCGTGGTCCTTTTAAAAAATTTTTAAAATGTGCTGTCTGGTTAAGTTACCTGGGCAGACCCGTTGCATTGGATTTGCCACCACCACCAGTTTAACTCGATATTGTAAATTTGATGTTTGTGTATATCAATTTGCATTTGTTCACCTGAAATGAACATGAATTTACCTTTAATCGGAAATATTTGTCAAGATTTTTTATCATGAAAA
>Ga0209536_100006428_pt1 | contig 17984 bp, 8 predicted proteins | sample DeeMarSeWOR28_12_FD_187461 | JGI IMG/M metagenome (GOLD analysis project Ga0209536, IMG submission 187461) | Marine sediment microbial communities from White Oak River estuary, North Carolina - WOR-2-8_12 (SPAdes) (version 2) | ecosystem: Environmental > Aquatic > Marine > Intertidal zone >... | reverse complement strand
CCACCAGTACGAAAAATAGAACAAAAAACTGTTTAGTCTTCATAGAGTCCTCCCTATAAACTTTCTTTTTAATAGTGTATTATTCCGAATTGTAGTTTAGTGATAGTTACCAATACTACGAAAATAATGTTAGAATTTCAAGGTAAAAATAATCAGGATTAATTTAAAAAAATATAAAATCTCCGAAAGAAATACTGAAAAATGGTGTTTAATAAAACAGGTAATATTACATGGCACCATGTTGTCTGATAAAAAAACATCCGGTGACTCCTACATTTCGGAAATGACGATTTTTCTGATGATCCTTACCAACAGGAGTTTTTGTACGCACATCAATAGCTTTCACAAACTTATCACCAATATCTGAATGAAGATGATACGCAAAATCAAGAGCAGTAGAACCAGGAGGCAACAAAAAACAATCAGGCAACACCGGACAATAACAACGTCTGCACTAACGGCTGTCCCATCAGCATGGTGACCGGTGAAGAACTGTTGGTGCAGCAAGATTTTATGTTACCCGGACCTATATCGTTAGTTTGGGAACGTACCTATCGCACCAGCCATGCGGTGGACTTGGGACTGGGCACCGGCTGGACTGCCCCGTGTTTCTCCCGTTTAGAAGTCGGCGCAGACAAAGTAGTGTATTTCGACGGCGAAGGGCGCGACATTCCCTTCACTGCACCACCGCCCGGTGACGGTTGCCGCAACACCGTTGAGAAGCTTACGTTATATTGTGATTCAACCACCAAGTACCGCGTCGTTACAGATGATAAGCTGGTGTACACATTCCGCGGCACTAACCAATTTCGCCGTTTACACAGCATCGCCGATCGCGACGGCCATAGTATCGAATTGAATTACAGCGACAGCGGTCGCCTAACCCACATAACCGACAGTACCGGACGCCGCTTAAAACTGGAATACAACATCACCAACCATTTGCGAAAAGTCTATCTGCTCAACGAAAAAGACGAACTGCAGGGCGATCCTTTAGTTCAGTATAGCTACGACAATAAAGGTGATCTAATTGCCATTACCGACGGCGCGGGGTACCAGCAGCGTTTCAGTTACCGCAACCATGTTGTTACAAAGCGCACGACTAAAGACGGCTTTAACTATTATTTCGAATGGGACCGTTACGACATCCATGGGCGGTGTTTGCACAACTGGGGCGATCGCGGTATTTATGATTATCACTTCGAATACGATCCGGAAAGGAAAATCACCCGCTCCACCGATGGGCGCGGCTTCACCACCGTTTATTTCTATAACGAGTTCGGCAAAATCACCAAAGAGATTGACCCGGAAGGCGGCATCACCGAATACCAATACGATCACAATAGTCAGTTGATTTTACAGCGCGATGCAGAAGACAACACTATCCGGTTTACTTATAACCAAGCCGGTAAGCTTATCGAAGTGACCAACGCATCGGGACAAGCCACCTCACTGAGTTACAACAGTCAAGGTAATCCAACGGCTCTGACCGATGCTCAAGGGCATCAATGGCAGCGTCAATACGACAGCAAAGGCAGGCTTAGTGCCGCCATCGACCCTGACGGAAATACTACCCACTACCAGTATGACGAGGCAGGCAATCCCGCTGCAGTCACTGACGCCCTGGGGCGTACTCACGCATTCACCTGGAATGAAAAGAGCGAACTGCTTTCGCAAACCGATGCGGCCGGCAACCAGACTCAGTATGAATACGACGACCGCGGCCAAATCATCCAAGTTACCGACAGCCAGGGCCGCAGCACACGCTATTTTTACGACAAGAACGGCAACATCAATCAAGTTTTCCATACGGATGGCAGCAGTGTGCAAATGCGCTACACACCGGAAGGCAGACTGACTCACTACACCGACGCCGTTGGCCGTACAACCCAATATCGCTATGACGGCTTAAGCCAGCCTGTAGAACGTATTGATCCCAATGGCCAGGTGTTTAAATACGAATACGACGCCGAGCGTAACCTCACCGCCCTGATTAACGAAAATGGTGAACGTTACGAACTGTACTACGACAAAAACGAACGCTTAATTAAAGAAATCGGTTTTGACGGACGCGTGCAGTCCTATGGTTACAATCTCGCCGGCCATTTAATTCGCCACACCGACGGCGCCAACCGGCTCACTATATTTACCAGAGACGAACTCGGCCGCTTACTGCAAAAACAATCCACCGACGGCGAACTTAGTTTATTTAACTACGACCCGTTGGGAAGATTGCTGCAAGCTGCCAACAATCATTCGGAGTTGCAATTTAAATACAATGCGATCGGCCAACTCATCGAAGAACAACAAAACGCCCAGCGCATACAACACCGCTACGACGCTGCGGGACAAAAGGTTCAAACCACTCTCCCCACTGGCGACAGCGTCGATTATCAATACAACGATTTGGGTCTATTCACCGAAGTGGCGTTCAATGGCCAGACGGTCACGCAAGTTCAACGCAACACCCAAGGCCAAGAAGTCTTGCGCACGTCAGGCGCCATCAGCAGTCACAACGAATACGACCCCATGGGCCGTTTAGTCCGCCAACGGGCGCTAAAAGATCTAAATCCCCTGATTGACCGCCGCTACCGCTACGACAAATCCGGCAACCTAAGGCAAATCGAAGATTTCAAACGCGGCACCACCCGCTTTCACTACGATGCCTTGGATCGCTTAAAAGCCGTGGAAGGCTTAACGCCGGAACGCTTTGCTTTTGACCCCGCCGGCAATCTGCTGGATGCCGAAACTTGTGCGGTGGGGGGCTACATCAAAGGCAACCGCCTGCAAGTCTTCCAAGACTATCGTTTCGAATACGACGACGCCGGCAACCTAATCACCGAGAAAAAAGGAAAACAAGAAACCCGCTTTACCTACAACGCACAAAACCAACTGGTCAAAGTGGAAAAAGGTGGCCAAACCTTCGAATACGCCTACGATCCCTTCGGCCGCCGCATCAGCAAAAAAGACGCCTTCGGCGAAACCACTTTTCTGTGGGACGGCGATGTCTTATTAAACGAACAACGCAACAACATCAACACCACTTACTTGCACGAGCCCGGAAGCTTCCTTCCATTGGCCCAAGTGCGCGACGGTAAAATTTTCCACTTCCACAATGACCACCTCGGGACACCGCAACTGGTGACCGACCACCAGGGGGACGTGGTCTGGGAAGCCCGCTACAAAGTCTATGGCAGTGTCGTGCAATACGAAGTCGAAGCCGTGGAAAACAATATCCGTTTCCAAGGTCAATATTTCGACGTCGAAACGGGACTTCACTATAACCGCAATCGGTATTATCATCCGGTTGTAGGAAGATTTACTACGGTTGATCCGATTGGACTGCTGGGCGGCACAAACAACTATGAGTATGTGCTGAACCCTTTAACGTGGATTGATCCGTTGGGATTGAGTTGTAAAGAGGTAACTTGGGACTCCAATACAAAACGTTGGCGCGCTCAAAACGGTCGATTTACAAAGTTACCAGATGATCCCTCAACACTTCTAAAATTCAAGACACAGCATGAAGCGGCTCAATATGTTTCAAAAAACATAAATCCCAAATCGATAGCAGATAACCGTGAATACGGCGGAATGATTTATAAAAATCCGGATAGTACATTTAGTTACACTCCACCTCAAAAAGGGACAATCGATGGTGTAGATCCAGGAGGGCCAAGCGCAGTGCCGAACAATACTACTGCTACTGCATATTATCATACGCATAGTGGACCTGATCCTGCATATGATAATGAAAATTTTTCAAACTTTTACGACCCTGTTACCAAACAATATCAGGGGGACATTCCCTATGCCGATCACTATAAAATTGATGGATATTTAGCTACTCCAAATGGACGGTTTAAATATTACGACTATCAACAAGGTGTAGTGGAAGATCTTGGAGCTCTGGACTAATCATACACAATGATCAGAAACGCAATATTATGTTTAATCGTTACAGGATGGTTTAACAACGCAATGGCTACAAGTGAAGAAAATCTTGATACGAAAAAGCTAGATGAATACAAAAAAGAAACTACTGTGCATGGCCAATTTTTATTGGTATGGAATGTGATCGACGATTATTTACAAACAAACTTACCGAGGTTGAATCTTAAAGAATACTTAATTACGTTTTCCGACTCAGGTGACACTTACACGGTCTACTTTACAAAACCCAAAAAAAAACCGATTTTAGGGGGAGGTAGTGGGAAATGTATAGTGGATAAGAAGGAATTAAAAATAAAGGAATTTAAATTAGCTAAATAGCCCGTAGGGCGGAATACCCTTAGCATAATCTGCCATCAACGCTTAGCTAGTGAACATCATTTCATTGCATCCAATACCATACTCACAAATTTATCATGCTCCCAAACTGGGTATCTTGTCAGCCCTAACCGTACTATAACCAATTTGTAGGAAGGTATGATTGTTATCAGTTGACCTTCATGACCCGCCATATGGAAAGCATCCTTGGGTAACGCATACGTCTTATTGGAACTACGAAATACATCCGGAAGCTGCAACCAAAAATGACTCCCGTAGATCCCTTGTGGAGCTTGCGATACCGGCGTGGTTGTATAGGCGACCCAGTTTTTCGGTAAAATCCTTTCCCCGTTCCATTCTCCATCTTGAAGGTATAACTGGCCGAACTTAGCCCAATCCCTCGCGGTGGCGTACATAAAGGATGAGCCAATGAATGTGCCAGACGCATCGGGCTCTATCACCGCGCTATGCATACCCAGAGGCCCAAACAGTACTTTATAAGGATAATCCCAATACGCATCCTCGCCAACACTATCCCTGATAATTCTACTGATAATATTCGTCGTACCACTGGAATAGCTCCAATGACTACCAGGCTCTGCAACGAGTTTCTTATTGGCTGCAAATGCAGCCGTATCTCCTACCCTGGTTAGCATTTTAGTTACGTCGGAGAGCGGCCCATATTCTTCATCAAACTGTAACCCACTGGTCATGTGCAATAAATGGCCAAGTGTAATCTTTCGGCGCGGATCATTCGGCGATTGCCAAGCGGCTACTGGAGCGAATTGTTGTAAATTGAGTTTGCCTTGTTTGACTAAAATACCTACCAACGCGTTAATTACACTTTTGGTCATCGACCAACCGTTAAAAGGTGTATTTTTGTCAAATCCCGACGCATAGCGTTCCGCTACTACTTTTCCCTCATGCAGTATCACGACCGCACGGGTTCGGCGTTGTTGATCTAGATTGATTTCGGAAAATGCCCAGTCTAGTACCTTGCTTAATTTTTCTTCATCAAAATGCTGTGTTTTTTCCTGGTTACTCCATGCTGTTAAAACATCTTGAGGATCCTGCCTACGTACTTTAGACTTACCATCGTGATGCGCGCCATTAAACAATAGAGTGCATCCCAATCCGGGGCGATAAACGGCTGTCTTTCGTATACCAATAAATTCCGCTTTCACTTGCTGAGTATTCGTATCTATTACGGTATTAATATACTGCATTGGCGCTAAATCATCGACGGCTAAATCCACTGACAATACAGACTGCGGTGATCGTTTGGACACGAATACACCGGAGCACAGTATTTTTGCTTTGTACGCCACAACAGTAAACACTACTTGAGCCCCATAGTAAGTGACATACGCGCCAATAATAACCAGTGCGACAATAAAAATCAGTAATAGTCTTCGCTTTTGTTTAATATTCATCTAACGTGAAAAGAACTGGTATCTTAACAAATCGGTTTTCAAACAAAGTGTAAACTTAACTATTTGTTGATACGTACTGTCAACTTATTATCGCATGCCTTGTCAATTAATTTATTCGTGCTTGTTGAGTCACTCTAAACATTTTCCGGCAGACATTCAAAATTAGTAGACATATATCAATGCAACGATTTTTAGTTTCTATATTATTCCTTTTTATTACAACACATGTTTCAATTTTTTATCAGCTTAAGCCTTAGAATTGCAGTAGTCTATACTACGTATCCATATTGGGCACCGTCCGGCTTTCGTTTGTATCTCGGAATGACTGCAAATAATTACCCTCTTTATGGAGGCACATATGACCGCACGAGCTAATCGCACAAACTTTGCACTATGGGCTTCAGCGCTACTTGCATTTTCCAGCATCGTTATCGCGGCTCCCCCTATACCAATTACTACCGGAATTAGCGCCGGAGTAGGCACTGAGTTAGATGAAACCAACAATCATCTTTATTACGTACAATACAACGCCCCGGAACTCAAACGAATTGTACTGACACCGGAATGCGAAAACGATACTGCAGTGTCATGCGCTGAACAAGTCATTTCCACCGGCTTTACTCACGCTGAGGATGTGGCGCTCGATATAGACCACGGCCTGGCTTATGTAACAACCCGGGACAATCCGGGAACAGGCGGACTGTGGAAGGTCGATATCGCTACCGGGACGAAAACCCTTGTAACGTTTAATCTCTGGGCGCCCCAACAATTGGTCCTGGATTTGACCGGGAATCAAGGCTACGTCGTGGGCTATGACGACGGTCGCTTACGAAGAGTTGACCTTATTACTGGAGCTAAAACGCCAATTTTTACCGCGCTACAACATCCTGTAGGCTTGGCGGTAACCAATGATTTGGCAACCGCCTACGTAACAGAACAACAGGCTCCGGCAAGAGTTTCTAAGATTGATCTGACACTAGGTATCAAAATTGGAGATGTAGTCACGAACGGTATTGACGGCGTCAGCTTAGTCGCACCATTTTTCCTGGAGTGGACTGATAGCAGCCAAAACTCGTTATTTGTTGCCGAACGGGAACCTGCCAATCGAGTGTCAAGACTGGACTTGGTGGGAACGCCGGATTTATACGACGTGACCGTGGGATTAACAATGCCGTTTCGACCAACCGGCTTAGCGGCAAAAGGTGTGGGTACGCCTTTGTTTGTCACCGCCGAAAGTGAAATTGTTAAACTAGAATTTTTGGAACTCAGCGGTCCAATTTTTATGGCCGTAGGGCACGTGCCCTCAAGCAGTATATCTACCGACGGTTACGCTGATACCGTTTCCACGCTACCTGGTTATTTCTATCGCGTGCGACATTCTCCGTTTGGTGGCACTATGAATATATTCGGTAATTTCACACAGTTCTTAGCTTTAGGCGCCAAATACTACGCCATTAAAATGACCAAGGGTGGAGTAGATTCTCATCTAAGCCAGACCTGGCGAGTAAGCCGCTGGGATACCACAGAAATGAAATACAAAGCTGTTACTATAGCACCCGCGGTAAATGGTTACATGTATGAAATCCCTGTCGAAGCAAGTGACAATCAATATCATCCGGAGTTGTGGTGGTATCCCTTCTGGATGATGCGGTGGCCCAGCGGTGAAGATGGCACGGTCACGCTCAGCATGGAAATTTACGATTCAAGCGTAAACAATATTACTTCATCGCTGTCGGCATTAGCCGCGCCTAACAGTTTGACACTGCACATAGACAACACACCTCATACCGTGAAAATAAATAAAATCATGCAAGTCTCCACGCCTCACGATATTGAAATCAAGCCGTGCGACATTACTTCCGGGACTAATCAGTACTATTTTGAGATAACTGCTTACGACGCCAATCAGCACCTTAGAAATTATTGGCTGGAAGCCTTATGGGGTGATAACAAACACGAAACTATCGTAGGCTACAGTGACAACTACGAAAACCACATTGATCCCGTGGCGCCGCACCCTTGGAGTGGTGTGATCAACTTTGTTCCCACCGACTCAATGGGCGATAAAATTACTTGGGCCGCGAAGTGCGACTGCGCCCATACCTTTTATCTAAGAGCCAAGAAAAGGACGATTAACGGTTATCACTATACACTCCACCGTCGTTATCACAAATCCGTAACCATAGGTGGCACGCCAGCCACCTGCGGTATGCCCGAGTGCGGTTTTCCTTGCCCGTAAAGACGGTAACGTTATAGGAGAGACAAGCATGTTAAATCGAAGCAAAAATACCAAACGCCCTACCGTCATTTTATTGTTAGGTTTGCTCACCATGGGTGGGGCCGCCAAAGCGGATGCCTTGCACAGCATTTTCTTTAGTGTTCCCAATCTCACTGAAGAAGCGCTAAACTGGTGTGGACCAGCCGCCGGGCAGATTGTCATGGGCGCGTATCCATCCGGCGCCTGCAGTATCCCACAAGAAGACGTATGGATGTCCATCCAAAGCCATAAGGTGGAAGCAGACTGGGATACAGATCCTGAGGGTTTACGCCAAGCATTGCTGGAATTGTGTCCACCAACAGGTACGTGGAGCTTACGGGAACGTTCCACTCCGCAGCAGCTAATGGGCAGTGTGACTTATTGGATGACCGCGACAAGTTATCCGGTGCCGCTATTAATGGACACCGCACCCCACAACTCTTATACGCCACATGCCGAACATTGGGTGGTAATTTGGGGTGTAGTTACTGATGTAGATCCAACCGTAACATCCGTTACTTCTGTTGACCTACATACCGTATGTTATCTCGACCCATCACCCTTGAATCTTGGTGACCCGGCGACTAACGTGTGCGAAAACGGCGGCACATGGAATGACACCATTATCCAGCCGGTAAGCAAAGTCACCAGCGGCTTGTTTGGAAACTATATCGCCTTGGTGGAGCCGCCCCAGAAAAAAATCGTTGCCATCGCACCGCCGGAAGTACTAGCGGGTACCCTAATTAAACCGGATGACGCGGTTAAATTCGCCGATGAAAAGGTTCGCAAACAAAAACTTCATGAACTGGACAAATTCAAAGCCATTCAAAATGCCAAACCGCTTCCGCCACTACTTGTAAACAAAGACTACGGAGGATATTACCTTGTGCCCTATTCAACCGACGGCAAATCGGTAAGTATCGCCGTCCTTATCAACGCGTATACGGGTGATTTCCAATCTATTGCCGCATTTCAACCGACTACTTACCTTTCGAAAAAACAAGCGATCGATATCGCTATCAAACACTTTGACGACATAGACAAACTTGGTCCACAACCCGAACCACCGGATGCTGAACTGGTATATCCATTAGGTGAACGCGTTACCAGCCGTTGGTTCCCCATGTGGCGGGTGACAGCCGGTCGTGAATCAGTGGGTGTCGATCAAAACAAAAAAGTATTCACTCAAATGCCCACACAAGATTATTTTCTGAAAGTCGCCGTACCCAAGCCTATGGGTTTAGCCTGGGACGGGGAGCAAATGTGGACCGTCGATGAGCAAAATAAGAAAATTCATAGCCTAGATGCCCGTACCGGCGCAATCATCAAAACATTGAGTGTACAGGTTTCCGCTCCCAAAGGACTGGCGTTTGATGGCGACAACCTATGGATAGGTGATAGTGAGGCTATGAAACTTCACGCAATTAATCTCGCTTCGGGTGAAACGACCCGCACCATACCTATTCAAGCACCCAAAGAAAAAGGCATTAAAGCATTTGAAGATATCGCCTGGGACGGAAAATACCTGTGGACGGCCATCTCCGCCGGCTTTTCAAGCTCCTACAACCAAATAGATCCTGAAAGCGGTGATATAGTCCGTAGCATATTTGCCGACTGTATACCGCGAGGCATAGCAATCCGGGACGGTGTCTTGTGGTCGGTTTGCTATAACGGCGACAAGCTACCGGCCAAAATTGACCAGCGAAATATACTGGATAAAGGGCATGAAATGTTACGATCACGAAAATTCATCAAGGATATCGAATTACAGGAAGCAAGTGGACTGATATATGATGGCACATACCTTTGGACCATGGACAGGAAGTTAAAGCGCGTCTTTAAAATCTACGTCAAAGCACCGGTGAAACAATAAAGGAGGAGTAAGCATGTCTATTCCCAAACTTAGATTGATAGTCGGTTTGATAATTTCCAGTGTTTTACTAAGCTCCGGTTGCGCGCATAAGTACGCTGTATTGGTAAGCACCGGAGAAACGACCGCTGATGACGTCATGATCCATTCCGAGTATTGGTATGATCTATTTTTACAATACAAAATGCTTAGGCAGAATGGTTTCAAAGACGAAAAAATTTACGTACTCTACGGTTCCGGAAATGATTTCGCCACCATGTATAACTACTATGATGCCACAACGCAATTCGGTCATAGCATTACGGATATGGCGGTCAATAAAACGAATATTCAAAACGTGTTCAGTGATTTGAAAAACAAAGTCAAGAAACGAGACTATCTCTACGTTTGGTGGATGGGTCACGGCGGTGGATCGGGCGCAGGCATGTGCGATTTGTCCATGTCAATTGCCACGACCGGCGAACATGTTACTGACGCTGAATTAGCAAACTATCTCAATAGTATCACTAAATACAGAAAACGTGAGGTTGCCGTGATGACTTGCCATTCCGGGGGAATGGTAGACAACTTCAACACTGCCGGTAATAATACCGTGACGCATACTTCCTCGTCTTGTACTCAGTCTTCTTTCAGTATAACCACTACCTGTAACAACCGTGTACACGCAGAATTTAATTACACGTTTCCCAATGCGTTGAGTGAACACAATCCTTGCGGCTCTTTCATTGCATCCGACGACAATGGCGATGGCTATGTTTCCATGTCCGAAGCACATTTATATAATCAAACTAATATGACTACATCCACACCGCAACTAGGTGATCCAGATACTATCGCAAACACCACCGAAATCAAAAAACGGCGACCTTGATTAACTGAAGCATTCGTCTCAATGAAAATTAGGGGAAAAAATATCGATATCACATTAAATGCAAGACTCACAAGAAGGAATATATAACATAATTCGAAAGGAATGACCGTTAATGTTTACACGACTCCAGGAGTCTAATTTTCTGCTGCAATCATAAAGCGACAATTAACTACTATTTACTATACCTCTCTTTTATCTGCTGAAACTCTAGAGATTCCAGCATTTCTCGATATTCCACAACGCCATTTTTTGTATCTCTTTGTTTTTACGAAAATATTTTATATATTTCATGGTTACCGTCATATTGTTTTTGTTGAACTATTCTGAATTAAAAAAAGCAGATCGCTTAAATTCGACTAAAATTCTTATGAATTAAGTCACTTTTGACTGTGCCTGTAAATGGATGAATCGCCGTACTGCCATTATCCGACACGAGGAAGCTTTGCATGTCAAAAATGCAAGAAAATATAAAACCAATTCGCGCGCTCATCGTGGAAGATGTCGAAGATGACGCGCTGCTGCTGGTTCACCATCTTAAATCCGATGGACTCAAGATCGACTGGCAACGTGTTGACACAGAAGAAGGATTGACCGAGGCTTTGGAGCAACCGTGGGACATTGTGTTTTCAGATTATTCAATGCCTCGATTTAGTGGTCCTCACGCTTTGGAGATTCTCCGCCGGCACGATCCCGACATTCCTTTCGTATTCGTATCCGGTACCATCGGCGAAGAAGCCGCTGTCGAAGCCATGCGAGCCGGTGCAAAAGACTTCATCATGAAAGGCCAATGGACTCGGCTACTGCCCACCCTAAACCGTGAACTGCGTGAAGTGCAATTGCGCCGGGAACGCCGCCATGCCTTACAAACCCTGCGAAAATTGTCCCTAGTCGTGAAACAGGCGGCCGACAGTGTATTCATTACCGATCCAAACGGGCGAATTGAATATGTCAATCCGGCCTTTGAAACATTAAGCGGCTATAGAGCTGAAGAGATTATCGGGTCTACGCCTGCTATTCTGTGTTCAGGCCAGCATGACAACCGCTATTATCAAAACATGTGGGAAATCATTACACGGGGAGAGGTATTCCATGGAACCATGGTCAACCGGCGCAAAAGCGGCGAATTGTTCCATGAGGAAAAAGTCATCACACCGTTAAAAGATGAAAAAGGGTGTGTTACCCATTTTGTCTCCACCAGCAGGGATATCACCGCACGAGTACAGGCTGAGGAAGCGCGTTCGCGACTGGCCGCAATCCTGGAGGCGACCCCTGACCTAGTAGCCATTCTTGAACCAGAAGGCAGTTTACGTTATCTGAACGGGGCCGGGCGACGTTTGTTGGGCTTACAACCACAAGATGAAATTGAGAACCATTGCTTACAAGACATATTCCCAGAACCGATGGCCCAGCAATTGACGGTGGAAATCTTACCCGAAGTTCAACGCACAGGCAGTTGGACGGGAGAAACCGTATTACGGTTGGCTCAAGGTAAAGAAATGCCAGTTTCCCAAGTGGTACTCGCACACAAAGATACCAACGGTAATATTGAGTACTTTTCCATAACCGCGCGGGATATCTCCGAACGCAAACGTTTCGAAGCCCAATTGAATCATCAAGCCACCCACGATGCACTGACTGGTTTGCCTAACCGATTTTTTCTCATTGATCGTTTTAAATCCGTATTAGCACATGCACGGCGTCATGGTAAATACGTTGCTGTGCTGTTTCTGGACTTAAACAATTTCAAACGCGTTAACGATAGTTTAGGACATGCTGCGGGAGACGCCTTATTGCAACAAGTTGCCAGGCGACTTAAAACCTGTCTAAGACCAAACGATACTGTTGCCCGCCACGGGGGAGATGAATTCACGATAGTCGTGGGCGATCTCGCCAACGTGGAACACACGCTTACGGTGTTGCGCAAACTGCGCGATGTGTTTGAGCGCCCGGTCACCATCGGAACAAATGAGTTGTTTGTCACATTCAGCACCGGCATTGCCCTTTATCCGCACGATGGCGATCAAGTAGACGACTTATTGCGTCATGCCGATACTGCTATGTACCGTGCGAAATCATCGGGATCCAGCCAATACCGTTTTTACGCACCCGACATGAACGCACGCAGTCATGAGCTATTGGCCATGGAAACGGATTTGCGCTACGCGCTGGACCATAGCGAATTTCTTCTGCACTACCAACCGCAAGTAGAGTTGAGCAGTGGCCGTATCGCCGGCGCGGAAGGCTTGATCCGTTGGCAACATCCAAAGCGTGGCTTGATGTCACCCGAAGACTTTGTTTATTTATTAGAAAACTCCGGCCTGATTACTGCGGTGGGTGAATGGGTGTTAAGACAGGCTTGTGTGATGCATCGCCACTGGCGCGAAGCGGGATTCGAAAGCAAACACATCTGTGTCAATGTGTCTACTGTGCAGTTTAACGATGTGGAATTACTGGATAAAGTTCGTCGGGCGGTGAAAGAAGAAAACATGCCACCGCACATGCTGGAGCTGGAAATAACTGAAAATATTGTCATGCGCGATCCGGAAAGTGCCACCGAACTCCTCCAAGCGCTTAATGCCTTGGGCGTACGTATTGCTATCGATGATTTTGGCACAGGCTATTCATCACTTGCTTATCTTAAGCGTTTTCCATTAAACGTTCTAAAAATTGACAAAACCTTTGTAAACGATCTAGGTAAAGATTCCGGAAATGCCATTGTAGAGGCCAGCATTTCCCTGGCGCAAAAGCTCGGATTTGAAATCGTTGCGGAAGGCGTGGAGACAGCTGAACAACTCCAGTTTTTGCGCCAGCATGGTTGCGATCTGGTTCAAGGTTTCCATTTGGACCGCCCCCTACCTCAGAGCGAAGTCACACAATCTCTGAACAAAGTATGGCATTGGTAAGTATCTCCTTGCTGAACCGACAAGTGAACCTTGTTATTGGAACTATTCGGATCATGTGATATGAGAGATGCTGGTTAGGGATTGACGTATACTCGCTCCAGCAATCTATTTGGTGCTTGTATCTGGGAAATTCCTGAACTGGTCACAAGTCATTTAAAGTATAGAGTCCAGTCGCTCCGCTATCCTCAATGTACTAGCTTTGATAGAGCTCAACAAACAATTGCTTCTCTAATATTCCACAGATTTCAGCCACCTCCCGCCTGACAAAGGCATGCCACCAATCGTCCTTCTAAAGGCACATCAGTATTCCTGCCACTAGGCATTCACCTGTCATACCGGGGTAATCGGTCGTGACCTTGGCGAGAAGATGGCCTTCGACCAAATGGCGTACGGCTTTATCGACTATATCGATGACGATTATTTACCTATTCACCCTATAAAATCTCGCACCGTTGGGTAATTAATGCTGTGTTTTTTGTCGCTGTAGCTTTTTGGTGTCACAAGTAAACGCCGCCTCCGCATTATTCAGGATTAGGAGCACCCAGGCACTGGTCTTTGACAGTCGTTGCCAGTAAGCTTAAACTTTTTGAATCTGACTGACCTCTTGAAGAACTCGACAGGATTTCTGGCTCCCCCTCAAAACAGAAGCGAGATACCATCGTGGAACTTAATATGATTACTAAGGATGAACTGAAACAGGGAGATATACTACTGTGTAAGATTCCCGAACTTTCGATCTTGCAGTACCTGTCCGCCATAACAAAGGTAATAAGACTTTACGTCTCCACCAGAAAATTCGATCTCGATGCTGCGACATCGCTGATACATTGGATAATAGGCTACTTTGATCAGTACCACTACTTTCACGCATCGTTTTGGAATGGTGAGATGGTTGTCGAGTCGCGTATTAAGGGAGGATTGAGAGCGAATGATATCTCCAGTTATGTGAATGATACCGTTGATGTCTATCGGTTTTACAAATACAACTGTGAACTCGGCTCACCCGAATTGCCTGTCGATCCTCTGCTGCAGAAGGCGCAGGCTCTTGTGGACGAGCACCTGCCATATGGATTCGACGGCGCGTATCTTCTAGCAATCCTCTGCGTAACCCGCTGGCACCGCTCGCAATGGGTTGACCGGATACGGGAGATTCTATTACACAACGCCCATTCCCCCGCTGTCAGAGATATGATGGAGAAACTCTTCGAGCAATTCAGGCCACAGATCGATCAAGTCATCGAAGGGCTGATCGTTCGCGCGTTAGATGTAGTGAAAAAATATAGAGACCGAAAGGGATATGTCTGTTCGCAGACCGTAGCGATTATTTATAACGAAGCGGCCGAAGCAAAGCGTGCCAGTGGCACATACACGATTAAAAAACCCTCCTACGCATTGAAGGCCGAACCAGTGCTTCTTACCGCGCCCTTGACGGACACGGGAGAGTCCGAATGTCTTGAGATGATCAAGATGCTGGGATCGGAACTCGCGAAACTGCCCCCGGAGGCTACGGTCATGACCTTCTCCGCACAGTCTGACTACGAGGTAATACAAGAGTCGCTCCGGGCGGACAACTTCTACACGCCCCGTGATCTCGCCGAATCGTTGAACACAAAACTTGCGGGACGATTAAAGTTATAGCCCAGATAAATCAGGCAATATATGGAGTATCCTATATGCCCTTGGGAAGTTTTAAAAACATCCAGTGTATTATTTTTTTGTATTCCTTTTAATCTCTTGTTCACCTTTGAATCTATAGTAAAATCCATTGCGCATTAACATTATCAGCGCATGTAACAGTTTCATCTCAAATACTGCAGAATAGTGAGCTAAATTTAGTTTTGAAAACAACAGCTATATTACGAAATAACTAGAATGTTGGTAACCCAAATCACCAATACTGCTAATAATCTTAAATTGGGCATAAAATACTATCTAGCCAACAAGCCATCAGATGTGAATATTCACAATACCAATTTACGTTGCTCTTCAATAATTTTTAATAGGTATAATGTAAGGGTAACTACACTCCAGTTACATCGGGTATTAATATCGCCATGAGCAGTCAATAATTTACTATTGAAATAGTACTATCCACCGAATAGGCGAGATGCACTCTGGAAAGGCTGAATATACGTACACACTCAGTGGCTGCAGCTGTTTTTGAGCTAACTAAAAATAGATTCATCGAATAAAGCCTCCATTTTAGAAAACATTTAATCAATATGCGGCTATTTAGTAGATTGACTAAATCATAAAATCATCCGTAGAATAGCAAGAAAGCAAACAGTTTATCGGACAGGGAAGAATGCTAAAAAATATAAGTCTCAAAACGATCTGTACAATATTCGCAATACATTTTTCTTATGCCGCTATTGCATCCGCGGAACCTCTAACGATACGCGTATTGGAAATGGGTACCGGCGATCCCGTCGTCGGGGCAACAGTAGTATTGTTACCCTCTGAAGAATACGACACGACAAATACACGAGGCGAAGTATCCTTGGAAATTTCAACCACAGATCGCAACATCAAAGTACTGGCCTCTGGATATGAGACGAAAACAGAAAAAACCACATTAGCCAAGGGCACACAAGAAATATATATGGAGCCTCTGACACTGGAAGGCGAAGAATTGGAAGTTGTCGCAGAACGGGTTCCAGACAAAGTCTCAAAGATTAGCTTGACCGCCGAAGAACTATCACATGTGCCAGGTTCTCAGGGTGACCCACTGATCGCCCTACAAACACTGTCGGGCATCCTTCCCGCAGAAGAAGGCTCCAATGAGGTCTACATGCGCGGCAGCGATGTGCACGAAACCATTACTGTGGTTAATCGGGCCCCCATAGGATACCTATACCATTTCGGCGGCTTGCGTTCCACGATTAATCCGTTGTTGATCAGTGATCTAAACATATTTCTAGGTGGTTTTCCCGTAGCCTACGGCGACGCTTTAGGTGGTGCCATCGATATAGGCATGCGACCTCCAAAAACAGACCGGCAACATACTTATTTCAATATCAGCACAATGGAAGCGAGCGCCTTAATCGAGGGGCCGCTAAGCAGTAAAGGCAAAGACAGCTATTTTTTCGCCGCGCGGCGCAGCTATATAGACTTGATTTTATCGCCTGAAGATATGACAGAAATATTCGGTGGCGATGACGATCCAGAGGAAACCGACCAAGTGATAAGAGTACCACGGTATCACGACATACAAGCCATGTACCGTCGCGAGCTCAACAACGGCCATTTGGATTTTTATTACCTCGGCGCCAAAGACAGCTTCGCCGCAGAAATACGCGAGGGAACAAAAACCGATCCACAATCGGCCGGTGAATTCAGCAACGAATCCAGTTTTGACACTGCGGGAGTAACTTGGCGGCAAAACCTCAATGCGCAATGGACCCTGGATATGCCGACAGTGTTTTATGTGCTTAAACAAAAACTGAAAATCGGCGAAGATGAGTCGGGGAATCCTTTTTTTGCAGAATCAACTTTACAAAATATCACTTGGAGACCACAGCTTGTACAGCGTCACCCAAGCTTAGGCCAAATCACCTACGGCCTGGATGCTACCAATTACCACGTCCCACTGAATTTATATATATCCGCCCCTCCTACAGAAAACGACATAGACTTCAATCTTACCGATAAAGAAAAGTACCGGGTTGATGATAGCATCAATGCCCGGGAGTTAGCGCCTTACCTGCAACAACGCAAACAATGGACCGGGAAACTCACTAGCATACTCGGATTGCGTTATACCGATTTCTACGGCAACGGTATCGACTTATCGGACGCATCTCCCCGCGCCACGCTGGAATATCAATACAATAACTCAACGTTGTTTACGGCAACCTGGGGGCGTTATTTGCAGATACCACTGGGATTTCAATTAGTGGACGGCTTTGGTAATCCTTCTTTAGATTTTACTGAAGCCGAGCACCGTATTTTGGGCGTTAAACACAGGATCAACGATTTGTGGAGTGTCGATGTCGAAGCTTATCACAAACCCATGGAAAAGTTGGTGATCGAAACTAATGATCCGCTTCCACCCAACAACTATGACAACCTCGGCGAAGGTGAAGCCTATGGAATTAACTTTTTCCTAAGACGCGAACGGCGCAATGGACGTATGGGCTGGTTCAGCTACACCTACTCAAGATCCACACGTTACAATCCACTTCACCCTGAAGAAGGTAACCGCAGGTTCAGCGGTGACATACCCAACAGTATCACTGCGGTGTGGAGTCAACCGTTTACCGACTTCAATTGGCTATCAGAGTGGAAACGCTGGACCTGGGGTGTAACTGTACAGCTTCGCTCAGGCGCGCCGTATACACCACTATTGGGGGTAACCCAAGAAGATGTCGAAGTCGGTGGG
>Ga0209536_100006427_pt1 | contig 17991 bp, 16 predicted proteins | sample DeeMarSeWOR28_12_FD_187461 | JGI IMG/M metagenome (GOLD analysis project Ga0209536, IMG submission 187461) | Marine sediment microbial communities from White Oak River estuary, North Carolina - WOR-2-8_12 (SPAdes) (version 2) | ecosystem: Environmental > Aquatic > Marine > Intertidal zone >... | reverse complement strand
TGATCCAGTCGGACACCGGCACCTTCTTCCCCTTCTCCTCCGGGTCGTAGTTGATCGTCGTGATCCCCCGCTCGATCTCGTAGAGGGGGAAGAAGCAGCTGTCCACCGCGGACTGGATGATCGGGACGGAGATCCGCTCCTCGGTGCGCCAGGCGAGAGGGCACATCGAGATGAGTTTGCCGAACACCAATCCCTCCTCCGCGTATTTCTGCGCCTTGACCGCCTTCCGGATCATGTCGCGGTGGTTGCACTCCGCCGCCGTGAAGACGTACGGGATGTGGCACGAAGAGAAGATCTGCGCCGTGTCCTTGTGGTGGGTCGATTTGCCGTGCTGGTACGGGCCGTAGTTCGACGTCGACGTGGAGTGCCCCATCGGCACCGTGAACGAGAGCTGGGAGCCCGTGTTCTGGTACCCCTGGTTGTCGTACTCGAGGATGATCATCCGGTGCCCGCGCATCGCCGCCCCGATGGAGGGGCCCATCCCGATGTCGTGGCCGCCGTCGCCGGTCACCATGAGGAAGGTGATCTTCTCGTCCTCCGGGATCTCTCCGCGCTTCTTGCGCTCCTCGAACATCTCGACGACGCCCGAGAGGGTCGCGGCCCCGTTCTGGAAGAGGTTGTGGATGTAGGTGACCTTGTGCGACGTGTAGGGGTATCCCGTCGTCACCACCATCCCGCAGCCGGTGTGGAACAGGACGGTCACGAACCCCTCGATGCCTTTCAGAAACTGGTTGAGATTGACGAAGATGCCGCAGCCGGGGCAGGCGCCGTGGCCGGGAGAGAGCCGCTTCGGCCGTTCCGTGAGCATCCGGACGTTCACCCCCTTCACGTCCATCTTCCCCTCCGGGGTGACCTCGACACGGGTCAGCCCCGACGATTCCTTCTCCGTGATGGGCGCAAAGGCGACCGCGGGCGTGAACCCCTTTTCCCCGGGATTCGCCCCGAAGTAGTCGTAAGGGACCTTGACCTTCCCCGTCCGCGCGATCTCGAGCGCCTCGCGGAGCATCGCCTCGGCGTCTTCCACGAAGAACTCCTTCCCTCCGATGCCGTAGATCCGCGATGCGACCATCGTCTCGATTTCCTTGACGCCCTGAATCGCCGCCTTGACCTCGAGCGTCATCGCGCCCCCGTAGGCGCCGTAGTTGTCCTGCCGGTCGGCCACCACCAGCCCCTTGACCTTGCGCAAGGCCTGCCGGACCTCCTCCAGCGGAAAGGGCCGGATGACGTTCGGACGGATGAGGCCTACCTTCTTCCCCTCCTTCCGCAGGGCGTCCACCGCCTCCTTGGCGGTCTCCGCCGCGGAGTTGAGGATGAACAGGGCGGCCTCGGCATCTTCCATCCGGTACAGGTCGAGGAAATCGTACTTCCTGCCGGAGAGCGCCTCGAACTCGGCGAAGACCTTGCGGATCACCGCATGCGACCGGATCATCGCATCGGACTGCTGCTTCTTGTTGTTGATGAGATCGGGGTCGTTCATGTACGGACCGATCGTCACCGGCTTTCTCGGGTCGACCGACGAGACCGTCGGGACGAAGGGGCCGAGGAAGTCCCGGATAACCTGCAGATCCGAAAAGATCTCCACGCGACGCTTCTGGTGGGACGTGAAGAAGCCGTCGAAGGCCACCATCACCGGGAGCCTGACCGACATCTCCTCGCCGATCCGGGGGGCCATGATGTTCATGTCGTAGACCGCCTGGACATCGGAGGCCATCAGGACGATCCAGCCGGTGTTCATCGCCAGCATGATGTCGCTGTGGTCGCCGCGGATATCGAGCGGGCCCGACACCGACCGGGTGACGATGTTGAACACCATGGGGAACCGCGTGCCCGACTGGACCGGCAGCTGCTCGAAGGCGAACAGGAGGCCGTTCGCCGAGGTGGCGTTGAAGACGCGCCCCCCCGCCGTGGTCGCCCCGAAGCAGATCCCCGCCGCTCCGTGCTCGCCGTCGCCCGGGATCATCCGGATGGTGTGCTCCCCTTCCGCCTTCATCGCGTCGAGGGTCTCGGCGATCTCGGTGGAGGGAGTGATGGGGTAGTACCCCATGATGTGGTAGTTGACATGCTTGGCCGCCGTCGCCGCGATCTCGTTGCCGCTCTGGACGACCACTTCCTGCGCCGGCCTCGCAACCCTCTTTTTCGCCGTTTCGGGCATCTCCCTCTCCTCCGGTCCTTATTTCAGGGTTTTCTGTTTCACGGTGATCGCTTCCATGTCCTGTTCCGCCTCCTTCGCGGGAACCAGGGCGCCGAACTTGCAGATGTGCGTGCAGCGCAGGCACCCCTTGCAATACTGGTAGTCGATCCCCAGGAGCACCATCCCGTCCTTGCCGGTCTTCGGGTCCTTGCCGCGCTCCCAGACGAAGCAGTAGTCCGGGCAGGTGATGTCGCACTCGCCGCACCGGGTGCATTTTTCCAGAATGAACAGGGGGATCATCCCCGTCCGGCTCGTGGACAGGTCCTTGAACCGCATGTTCCCCACCTCGTAGATCACCCCGCCCATCGGCGCGTTCTCGTAGCCGAGCTGGGGCTCCTCGCGCCGGAACGGGGACGCGGGGTACTTCCCGTCGACGGGGATCTCCTCGATCTTCACCTCGTCGTAGCCGCGCTTGAGCGCCTCGAGGTTTCCCTTCATGAGGGCCGGGTATTTCTTCCCGAACGCCTCCCGGACGGCATCCTCGAGGGCCTTCCATTCGAAGAAGCCCGCCGCCCTGGTGATCGCCCCCATCATGACCATGTTGACCCGGGATCCGGTGGCCATCGCGATCTCCATCGCGTCGACCACGCCGACCTTTCCTCCCTCGAGCTTGAGGAAGTCCCTCGCCTCCTGCGGCGTCTTCCGGGTGTTCAGGAGGATGGTCGTCTTGCCGGGGACCGCCCCCGCCGTCACCGGCACCGACTTGGCCAGCGCCTCGTGGAAGATCGCCAGCACGTGCGGCTCCTCGATCGGGCTGTTGATGCGCACCTGGTGGTCGGCCTCGCAGAGCCGGATGTTCGCCTTGACCGGGGTCCCCTTCTTTTCCGATCCGTAGGAGGCGAATCCCGCCCCGTTGAGCCCCATCCCGAGGATGGCGGCCTCGGTCAGGATCTTTCCCGCGACGTTCGCGCCGAGCCCGCCGATGCTCTCCAACCGGATCTCGAAAAACCCGAGGTCGTTTTTCACCGGTATTCCGACTGCCGTCCTGGTCATGACTTTTCCGCTCCTCTTTCCTGGTTTTTCCCTGCGCTTCCCGAGTGCATTCCCCTCTGGCCGATCGTACGACCGGTCATACAGGGACGCCTTGACGCCCGTCAAGCCGCCCGGGGGAACATCGAGGGCCGTTATACGTCCCTTCGCCCCTTGATCGCCCTGCCCACCGTGATCTCGTCGGTGTACTCGAGATCAGCCCCCACGGGCATCCCGTAGGCAATGCGGGTAACGCGGATGTTCAGTGACTTGATCGCGCCGGCAAGGTAGGTGGCGGTCGCTTCCCCCTCCGCCGTGAGGTTCGTGGCAAGAACGACTTCTGCGACCCCGCCCCGCGAAAGCCTCCCGAGCAGCTCCCCCACCCGGAGGTCTTCCGGCATCACCCCGTCGATCGGGGATATCGCCCCCCCCAGAACGTGGTATCTCCCCCTGTACTCCCCGCTTTTTTCGATCGGCACCAGATCCGTGGGGCTTTCCACGACGCACAGCAGATCGCTGCGCCGCGCCGGATCGCTGCAGATCGGGCATGGATCCTCATCCGCGATATTGAAACAGACGGAACAGCGTATCACAGCTTCCGGGATCGCGGCAATAGCCTCCCCCAGCTCCCGCAGGGATTGCGGAGACATTTTGAGCATGTGGAGGGCAAGGCGCGTCGCCGTCTTCTCTCCCACGCCCGGAAGTTTCGCCAGCAGGGCGATGAGCCGTCGCAGGGAATTCGGGTACGCCATCCGTCAGAACAGCCCCGGCAGATTCAACCCGCCGGTGATCTTCGCCATCTCGTCGGCCATCATCTTGCGCGATCGGGAGATCGCCTCGTTGACCGCACCCGCGACAAGGTCCTGCAGCAGCTCGACGTCGTCCGGGGACACGACCTCCTTCTCGATCCGCACCGACACGATCTCCTGCCTGCCGTTCACGACGACGGTCACCATCCCGCCCCCCGCCGACGCCTCCACGGTCTTTCCGGCGAGCTCTTCCTGGACCCGGGCAAGCCGCTCCTGCATCTGTTGCGCCTGCCGGAGCATATCCTGCATCTCCTTCATTCCGCTTCCTCCGCCTCTTCTGTTCCCTCATCGGGTTCCCGTTCCCCGGCGCCCTCCTCCACGGGGGGCGGCGCCCCCGCGGGGGCGGGCCGGATCTCGAGAATCGTAGCCCCTTCGAACTCCCGGAGGACCTCCGCGATCATCGGGTCCGCGAGCGCCTTCTTGTTCAGGACGCTCTCCCCGCCTTCCGGCCCGTCAGAATCCGGGCTTTTTTTTTCCGCCTCGGCCATCAGCCGGATGGAGACCTTCCTCCCCACGACCTCTTCCACTGCCTGCACCAGGACGGGCCACTTGTCCTCCTCCCGGAGCCGGTCCAGCTGCATCTGGTGCGGGCAGGCGATGACCATCTCGTCCCCCTCGAGCCTCCCCCTCATCTGGTGGAGAAGGCCCATGAGAAGAGGCTTTCTTTTCCCCTCCAGGGTGCGCCGGATCTCCCCCCAGACGTTCTCCGTCTCCCTTCGGGCATCCCCCTTCCCTTTCGCGGCGGCTGACGGGTCGGCCAGGTCCGCTCCGGCAGACCGCAGGGGGCCACCCGCCGGAACGCGTTGCGCGACGGTCGTCCGGGGTTTCGCCGCGGGTGCGCCAGGAACCTCTGCGGCGTCGGCCGGGCGTCCCCCGCGGACGGAGGCCGGCTCCTCCTCCGCAAGCCCCTCGACAGCCAGCAGCCCGGGAGCGTTGACAAGGCGCAGGAGCAAGAGTTCGAATCCCAGGCGGGGAAACTCCGTGCCGAGGACATCCTTCTCCGACCGGAAGGCGATATCCAGGAGAAACATCCACTCCTCCCGTGTGCGCATCGCGCAAAGGTCCTTCATCCGGGCAAGGGATGACGGGGCGTGGCGGAAGAGGAGGTCGTCCTTCTCCGTGAATCTCCACACGGCGGCGTCCCGCAGGATGTCCACCACCGACAGGAAAAGGAACTTGAGGTCCGCCCCCCGGGACAGAAGCGAGGCGAACTTCCGCATCGCCTCTTCCGCGCCTCCCCCAACGACGGCCCGCACGAGGTCCATCGCCGCCTCCGTGCCCACGAGCCCGAGCATCTCCTCGACGAGGGAGGCCGAGATCGCGCCGTCCCCCAGAACCGCCGCCTGCTCGAGGATCGACTGGCCGTCCCGCATCGACCCGAAGGCGTATTGCGCGACGAGTCGCAGCGCCCCTTCCTCGAACGCGATCGATTCCGCTTCGGCCATTTCCCTGAGGCGCGTGAAGATCTCCTCCTCCGTGAGCATGCGGAAATCGAACCGCTGCACGCGGGACAGGATCGTGTCCGGGATCCGGTTCGGCTCGGTGGTGGCGAAGACGAACACGACGTGGGAGGGTGGCTCCTCCAGGATCTTGAGCAACCCGTTGAAGGCTGCCTTCGACAGCATGTGCACTTCGTCGATGATGTAGATCTTGTACCGGAAGCGCGCCGGCGCGTAGGCCGCGTTTTCCCGAAGCCGGCGGACGTCGTCGATTCCCGTGTTCGACGCCCCGTCGATCTCCTGGACGTCCACGCCGGAGCCGGCGAGGATCTCGACGCACGCGGGGCAGGACAGGCAGGGGGAGGGCGTCGGCCCATCCTTGCAGTTCAGGGCCCGCGCGAAGATCCGGGCGAAGGTCGTCTTCCCGACCCCGCGCGTGCCCGCGAACAGGTAGGCGTGGTGAATCTTCCCCCGGGAGATGGCGTTGGCAAGCGCGCGGGTCACATGCCCCTGCCCCACAATCTCGCCGAGGGTCTTCGGGCGCCATTTTCTCGAAAGCGCCTCGTACGCCATATCCCCTCCCGCTCGCGGATTGCACCGGATGCCCGCCGGCGGCCAGGGGAGCCGCCGGCACACGGAGTCGTGCGGCTACCGCTGCTTCCTTCCGGACCTGACGGAGTTCGCCGCCTTCCGTTGCGGCGGGCCTGGCCGCCGGCGCGCATCCGGTGAGGTGCCCGGCATACCCGTGATAAAAAAAACCGTGGCGGCCCGACTCAACTTGTCCGCCGCCGGAAAAAAATCCTGGCGGAGGGGGTGGGATTCGAACCCACGTGGCGGCTCGCACCGCCAAGTCGATTTCGAGTCGACCCCGTTACGGCCACTTCGGTACCCCTCCGTGCGTAAGAGAAGTATTATAGGGTGTCGGGGGAGGCTCCATCAATGAAAACCTCGGCGGATCCGGGTGTGGCGGCCGCCATAAATTCCTCTCCCCTTTGGGGACGTTCTTAAACTTTTTTATGCCAAGGTCATAAATCACGGGACGGTCGAAACCTTTCCGGGTTAAAAAGTTTAAGAACGTCCCGGTTTTGAGGAGGAACTTTTGCTCGACGGGTGGCGAATCGCCGCACTGATCCTTTCCACGATCGGGTACATCTTCGCCTTCCTTCTTATCCCGCGCATCATCCTCGAGAGGCGACAGCCGGGGGCCACGGTCGCCTGGGTGCTCGCCATCGCCCTGCTCCCGGTCATCGGCGTCCCCCTGTACTTCCTCGTGGGGGAGCGGCGGGTCCGGCGGCATATCCGGGCGAAGATCGGCGTGGTCGGCGCCGTCGAAAGCTCCCTGGAGAACCGGGTCCGACCGGGCGCCCTCCCCTCCCCGGTCGCGGGAAACTGCGGCAGCGTCCTGAGCGCGGCTGGGTCCCCCCCCCCGGTCAACGGAAACCAGGTCTCCATCCTCCACCAGGGGGACGAGGCGTACCAGGCGGTCCTCGGCCTGATCGAGGAGGCGCGGGACCACATCCACGCCCAGTTCTTCATCCTCGACGTCGACCCCATCGGAAAGCGGTTCATCCACGCCCTCGCCGCGCGGGCCAAAGCCGGCGTCCAGGTCCGTCTCCTCCTGGACGCGGTAGGCTCCTGGCGCGCGCTGCGGCGTCTCATCCGTCCGCTGCAGCGGGCGGGCGGTGAGGTGGCCGAGTTCCTTCCCGCCCTCCCTCTCCACCGGAAGTGGTCGGCCCACCTCCGCAACCATCGGAAACTCCTCATCACCGACGGAAGGACCGCCTTCTGCGGGGGGATGAACATCGGGAAGAAGTACATGGGCCCGAGGGCGGAGACCTACCAGTGGCGGGATACCGGCGCGGTGATCCGCGGCCCGGCGGTCCGCGATCTCCAGGTGATCTTCCTCGACGACTGGGCGTTTGCCACGGACGAGGCCGGCCCGGCCGGACAACTGTTCCCCTCCCTGCCTCCTTTCGCAGACAGGTCCCCGCAGGAGGGCACGCTCCAGGTGGTGGCCTCCGGTCCGGACCGCGCCCTTCGCCCGATCTACCAGGGGGTGTTCACGGCCTTCACCTCCGCCGCCCGCAGGATCTGGATCGCCACCCCGTACTTCGTCCCCGACGATGCCATCGGAACCTCTCTCGAGAATGCCGCGCTGCGGGGGATCGACGTTCGGCTCATCGTGCCGGAGAAATCGGATCTGCGGATGGTATGGCTTGCAGGGAGATCCTACTTCGACGACCTCATGCTGGCGGGGGTCAAGATCTACCTGTACCGGCCCACGAATCTCCACTCCAAGGTGCTGGTCATCGACGACGACGTCGGCGTGGTGGGGTCGTCGAACGTGGACATCCGGAGCTTCTTCCTGAACTTCGAACTCGGCGTGTTTCTTTACGGGAAGAAGGAGATCGGGCTGCTTGCGGCGGCGTTCGAGGAGGACATTTCCCGCTCCCTGAGACTCGACCCGGCCACGTTCTCGCGACGCCCGAAAACGGTCCGGCTCCTGGAGGACACCTGCCGGATCTTCTCCCCGCTGTTCTGACGGGGAGCCCGCACTGCCTTCCCCGGGTCCCGACCGCGGTCTACGCCGGCGAGGGGCCCTGGATTCGCCCCTCGGGGGACCCTTGCGTCCGGGCCTCCCTCACTTCTTCCGGCGGGGCCGGAAAAACGCCGTGAGAAGGGCCGCGCTTTCCTTCCCGAGGACCCCGGGGATCACCAGCGCACGATGGTTGAGTCTCTCGTCGGATGCGATCCGGAAGAGGGTGTGGACCGCCCCCGTCCTGGGATCGGCTGCCCCGAAGATGATTTCGGAGACCCGGGCGGCAACGGCGGCCCCCGCGCACATCGGGCAGGGCTCGAGCGTCACCACGAGACGGCACCCCGTGAGGCGGTAGTTGGAAAGCTTCTTCGCCGCCTTGCGCAGGGCGAGGATCTCGGCGTGCGCCGTGGGGTCGTTCCCGGAGACCGACCGGTTGTGGGCACGGGCGAGGATCTCGCCGCCGGGCCCCACCACGACCGCGCCGACCGGGACCTCTCCCTCTTCCGCGGCCTTCTCCGCCTCGAGGAGCGCGGCCCGCATCCACCGTTCCCGGTCAGTCACGGGGAGAGCCGGGGGGACCGCTTCCCGGTCCCGGCGGGGGGTTCGGGAACAGGAACCGGGTTACCGCCTTCTGGTCGTCGGGGGAAAGCTGCCTGTAGAACGGCCAGTCCATCAGTCGCTCGTTCCGGTCGTGCGCGGGAAGGCCCCCCATCTCGGACAGGTTGCGCCGCATCGCGTGGCGCTGTTCGTGGGGAAGCTGTCGCATGTGCCGGAAGAGCTTCTCGATCGCCCGCCTCTCCTCCGGGAGCGCGTTCCGGTAGGCCTCGCGGCGCCTCATCAGGGCACGCCGCTGCTCCTCCGGAAGCTCGCGCCACCTTTTCCTGCGTTCGAGGATCCGTTCCCGCTGCTCCGGCGGGAGTTCCTTCCACCGGTGGTACCGCCGCCGGATCCTTTCCCGCTCTTCCGGCGGCATGGTGCGCCAGCGCTCCAGCTTCTCCGGCGTCACCTCGCCCGGCCTGGCCATGGGCAGATCTTCCTTCCATCCGGAACCCTCCTCCCTTTCCCGGGGTTCGGTTCCCACCCGGTTGGGCCCGCCGTGCCCGGCCGAGGGGACCCATCCGGCGCGCTCCCCCGCGGGCAGATCGGCATCGGACGCAACGCCCTGCCGCAAGGGGAGAACCGCGGCGATCAGGAAGATCGCCAGCGCACCCGTCAGGACCCACCCGGTCCGGAAATCTCGCGACACCAGTCTACCCCCGTTGTCGGGGAGGTGGAGTAAAAAATTCCCACTCCTCGATCTCCGTCTCGTCGAACAGGTCGGGATCCTCCAGGATCTCGAGAGAGGCCACGATCTCCCGGTCCTCGGGGGAAAGATCCCCCCCGACGAGCGTTGCCGTCGGCGGTCGCATCGCCGTGGAGGGATGGTCCCGCGGGACCTCCCGGGAGGAGAGGACGAAAAGCGCGATCGCGGCAGCGGCGGCCAGGGGAACGACCGTCCACCGCACCGAGTACGCGAAGATGCTGCGGCGCTTCGGGAGCAGATCCTCCTTCTCCATCCGTGCGAACAGATTCTCCCGGAAATCGGGGGGGACCGCCCCTTCCGTCCTTGCGACGGCCATCCCCAGGTCCCGCATCCGCTTCTCGGCCTGCCGGCACTGCGGACACGCCCCGAGATGCTCCTCTACGAGTCGGGCCTCCTCCGGCCGGGCCTCCCCGTCCACGTACGCGCTGATGACCTCCCTGATCTCCCGGCATCCCATCGATATCACCCCGTCAAACCGGTTAAACCCGTTCCCCCGGGAATGGTTTCACTCCAGAAGCCCGGAGATCTCCGCGAGAAGCGCCTCCCGGGCCCGAAAGATCCTGCTTTTCACCGCCTGGACCGTAACCCCCAGCACGGTTGCCACTTCCTCGTAAGAAAGCCCCTCTCCCCGGTTCAGGACAAAGGCGGCGCGGTTCACCTCCGGAAGCTTCTGCAGCGCCTCGAGGAACCTCTCCTGAAGCTGCATGCCCCAGGCGGCCTGCTCGGGGCCCCACTCCCTCGAATCCGGAAGCGCGATCCCGTTCCCCGCGTCCCGGCCTTCCCCCGTGGGGTCGATCGGCACTTTTTCCCCATCCTCCTTTTCGTCGCGCAGGAAATTGAGCGTCGTGCGCCGGGCGATCGTGTACACCCAGGTGGTGAATCTCGCCGTCGGCTGGTAGGTGGAGGCTGCCCGGGCGATCCGCAGGAAAACCTCCTGTGCCGCCTCCTCCGCCCGCGCCTGGTCTCCGGTCATCCGGTAGCAGAAGTGGATCACCCTCCGGTGGTGCCGGGCGAAGAGCTCCTCGAAGGCGTCCCGGCTCCCCCTTTGGTAGAGCGCCATCAGTTCCGCGTCAGTCTTCATCCGGTCCGCGCGTCACCCGGCCCATCGGACCGGGGATCCGATCTCCCCCTGCCGTCACGCCCGGCGACCAGCCCCTGGCAGGATCTTCGCCTCAGAAAGGCCAGAACCGGGCCTCCTCCCAGTACATCTCCCGAAACTGCTCGTACTGCCGCGCGAGAAGCTTCAGGTGATCCTGCTCCCACGCGATCAGGTCGGCCACGACCTTCTCCGCTGCCGCATCTCCCTTCACCTTCCTCCGGAGGGCGGTGAACTGCTCGATGGCCCTCTTTTCGAGCGTCATTCCGATCGATAGCGCAGCGGCCTCCCCTTCGGCGTTCTTCCCCCGGGCCACGAAATCGGGGGTGAAGAGAGGGCTCCGGAATTTCTGGATCGCCCTCTTCTCTGCCGCTTTCCGAACGAGCCGGGGAGATTTCCCTTCCGCCATCCTGCCGATCTGCTCGAGGATGGCCTCGCGGTGGCGCTCCTCTTCCTCCATGAGAAAGGTGAACATCTGGCGGACACCGTCGAGACGGGCGTTCGCCGCCGCCATCCGGTAGAATTCCCTCCCCTCCACCTCGTTCATCAGCGCCTGCTTCCACCCTTCGGCGAGCGGGCCGGACACGGCCTTCCCCGGACCCTTTTTCATCTTCGGCTCCCCCTCTTCTTGCTATATGATGTCTCCATTATGCAGGAACTCACCCGCGACTTGCTCATCAAGATCGGGGAAGACCCCGACCGGGAAGGACTCCGGAAAACCCCCGAGCGGTTCGGCGAGGCGATCCGGTTTCTCACCTCCGGGTACCGCCAGGACCCCCGGGAGGTGCTCCAGCGCGCCATCTTCCACGAGACGTACGACGAGATGGTGACGGTGAAGGACCTCGACATGTTCTCCCTCTGCGAGCACCACATCCTTCCCTTCTTCGGGAAGTGCCACGTGGCGTACCTCCCGAGGAAGAACATCGTCGGGCTGTCGAAGATCGCCCGGGTGGTCGAGCTGTATTCCCGCCGGCTGCAGGTGCAGGAGCGTCTGACCCAGGAGATCGCCACGGCCCTCATGGACACGCTCGCGCCCCACGGCGTGGCGGTCGTCATCGAGGCGTTCCACCTCTGCATGATGATGCGCGGCGTGGAGAAGCAGAACTCCAAGGCGGTCACCTCCGCGATGCTCGGCGTCTTCCGGACGCGGCAGTCCACGCGGATGGAGTTCATGGAGCTCATCAAACCGACCCTGAACATCCTGCGGTAAAACGGCGGGAGGGGCTCCCCCACCCCCGGAGACTCTGCGGCGGGGCTGCCTAAGGATGGGGGCAGACGCGAGAAGGGACGGGAGACCGACCATGCCCGAAGAAGCACGGGAAGGGAAGAAGGCCCCGGGGTTCGCATTGCCGGACCCGTCGGGAAAGAAGGTGAAGCTCTCCGATTTCGCCGGGAAGAAGGTGGTCCTGTACTTCTACCCGAAGGACGATACCCCGGGGTGCACGACCCAGGCGTGCGGGTTCCGGGAGACGCACGACGGGATCACCGCGAAGAATGCCGTTGTCCTGGGAGTTTCGCCGGACCCGGCAAAGAGCCACGAAGCGTTCATCGCGAAGTTCGGCCTCCCTTTCACGCTCCTGTCGGACGAGGACCACAAGGTGGCGGAGACCTACGGGTCGTGGGGGGAGAAGAACCTGTACGGGAAAAAGACGGTGGGCATTCTGCGTTCCACGTTCCTCATCGATGAACAGGGAAGGATTTTCAAGGTGTTTCGCAAGGTGAAGCCTGCGGGGCACGCGGAAGAGGTCCTGGCGGCACTGTGACACCCGGAAGGGGCGCGCCGGAATATTAAAAAGTTCAAGAACGTCCCCTTTTGGGAGAGGAAGGGGCTACTTCGCGGCCTCCTGCATGATCTCCGCGACTGCCGTCTCCACCTCTTTGGCAACCCCTTCGAGCGCGGGTTCGTCGAACATCCGCAGCATCATCGTCGGCCGGATCGTCTCGACCACGACCTCGTCGCCCTCCGCGTAGATGGAGACCCGGCAGGGCAGCGCCCCCGAGATCTTGATGTTCCTATCCAAAACCGTCTTGGCGTATCCGGGGTTGCATATCTCGTAGATGTAGAGTTTCCGGTCGAAGGCAAGCCCCTTGGACTGGAGCGTCGCCGTCACGTTGTGGATACCCTGGACGCCGAACTTCCTCGCGGCCGAGGCGTCCTCGAACCTCTGCCTCACCTCGCCGATCGGCTTCCTGCTCCGGACCGTGATGAACATTGCAAGACCTCCTCCCCCGGCGCCCGGCCGGGGCGAACCACCTAGCAGGAGCCTCAACCGCCCCCGCCGCCTGCGAACAGGTATACGAGAAACACCACGGCGATCAGAACGATCGGCCCCCATTCACCCAGCATCTTGGCAACCCCCTACGCAGGTCTGCATCCGTTTTCCGCCCTCTTGCCCGGCGACCGCCGGGCCGCATGGACTACCTTCAGCCGAACGGCGAGCGGCGCGGGCCGCCCCCGCAGGAAGAGCCGCCGGAATTGGAGGCCTGTCCGCTCCCGCGGGCGCTGAACAGGGAGATGCCCAACCGGGAGGAGCTCTTGCCACAGGCCGGGCACGCCTCCTTCGTGTCATCCGAGAGGCGCTTGTACGCCTCGAACACCTTCCGGCACGATTCGCACCGGTACTCGTAGAGCGGCATCGACCGATCCTCCTTTCCTATTCCGGAACTCCAAGCTTCTTCAGGATATCCTCCATCAGACACCACTTCGTGATCCCGGACTGGAACAGGTTGAGTCCGACGAAGGCGGTGAACAGAAACCAGTATTTGCTGACGTACATCCCGAGAAGCAGGCTCGTCAGCACGAACGTCCCTGCGATCACCCGGATCCATCTCTGCACGTTCATTTTTGCATCCCTCCTCTGTTTCCCCTGCCGATCATCAGATTTGCATAAAGGATGCCATGCCAGCCCCGTCGGTAAGAACAAGGTAGACAACTGGTTTGTAATGGATTTCCCGCTTTTCCCCGGTCGAGGTTCCCCGCGCAGGCTTCAACGGTGAAGCGTGACGCACCGCTTCATGCAACAATATGATTCACATGTTGCGTTTCCGGCCGATCTCCAGGCGCTTCATTTTTCTCCAGAGTGTCGTCCGGTCGATCCCGAGGGCGGCAGCGGCCTCACTCCGGTGCCACCGGTTCGCCTCGAGCGTCCTCAGGATCCGCTCCCTTTCCCCGCCCTCCGTTCCCGGATGACCGCTAGCGGCCGCACCGCCCGCAGGGACGGTGCCCTCGCCCGGCCGGGGGCCTGCGAGCTGCTCCTCCCTCCGCGGACGGCAATACTCCCGTACCTCCTCCGAGAGATCGGGCGCGGAGAGGACCGCCCCCCGTGAGCAGACCGCACCCCGCTCGAGGACGTTCTCGAGCTCCCGGACGTTCCCCGGCCACGGGTAGTCGATCAGGCACCGCATCGCCTCCGGCGACACCGCTCGCACGCGATCGAGTCCGCGCTTCCTGAGGCGCCGGAGGATATGATCGACGAGCAGGGGGATGTCCTCCTTCCTCTCGCGCAGCGGCGGGACGACGACGGGGATGACGTAGAGCCTGTAGAACAGGTCCTCCCGGAACTGCCCCGCCTTCATCGCGGCCCTCAGGTCCCGGTTGGTCGCGGCGATCACCCGGGCGTCGACCGCCTGGGTCCTGCTGCTCCCCACCCGCTCGAACTCGCGTTCCTGGATCACGCGGAGCAGCTTCACCTGGAGAGCCGGGGAGATGTCGCCGATCTCGTCCAGGAAGATCGTCCCCCCGGCGGCGGCCTCGAACCTGCCCACCTTGTCGGCGATCGCCCCCGTGAAGGCCCCCTTGACGTGCCCGAACAGCTCGGACTCCAGCAGCGTCTCCGAAAGCGCGGCACAGGTGACCTTGACGAACGGTCCGTCCCTCCTCGGGGAGAGGTCGTGGATCGCCCGGGCGAAGAGTCCTTTCCCCGTCCCGCTCTCCCCCGTGATGAGCACGGTGGAGTCGGTCTCCCTGACCGTGTCGATCAGCTCGAAGATCTGCCGGATCCCGGGGGTTTTCCCGACGATGTCGCCGTAGGGGAATTTCGATTTTCTCTCCTCGGCGATCCGCTCGATCTCCCAGAAGCTCCGGAAGGAGAGGACAAAGCCGAGCCGCTCGCCGGAGCGGTCCTCCAGGAATGCCCAGCTTGCGCTGATCGGGACGATCCGCCCGTCCGCCCGGACCAGGGCCCCCTCCACGTCGCTGCGGGGCCTCCCCCCTTCGGTCAGGTCCCCCATCGGACAGTCGTGCTGCGCCGGCCCGAAACTGGCCTTGAGGATATCCCGGCAGTCCCTCCCCGTCGCCTCGGAGGCGGGGATACCCACCAACTGTTCGGCGGCTCGGTTGAACGTGGAGATGCGATGGTCCCGCTCCACAGTGATCACTGCCTCCCAGACGCTGTCGAGGACGGCGGCGAGCTTCTGTTCACCGGTCAGAGGGGCAGGGGGAGAATCCCCGTGCAACAGATCGTCGCGGGTCATGCCATAAAGTATATCAGAAGCAGGGGGGAGGCCGGATCAGTTCCCCCGTGGTTGCTCCCCTGCGGAACCGGTCGCCACGGGCCCTTCCACCACCCGCTCGAGGGCGGCCAGGGAAAGGTTCAGGTTGTAGAACGCATTGTTGTATTCGTCGCGTGCGCGGGAGAGGAGAAACCGGGCATCGAGCAGGTCGGTGGTGGTCGCCACCCGTTCGCGGAACTGGTTCTCCGTGATGCGGAAATTCTCTTCGGCCTGTTCGATCCCCGTCCGGGCAAGCTCGATCTGCCCCGCGGAGACCCTGTACTCCTCGACGGCCGCCTTCAACTGAAGGAACAGATTCTCTTCCGTGTCCCGGATCCTCTCCGTGATCGCACGGACCTCGGACTCCTCGGCGAGGATGTCGTTTTTCGTCCGCCACCCCTCGAACAGGTTCCACTTCGCCTCCACCGTCGCCCTCGTGTCGGAATCGTAGAGCGGGTCGGGCAACCCCTCGAACGCGAACGTCTCCCCGAACCGGCTGTGCGACAGCGAAAGGTCGACCGAGGGGTAATACCTCCCCCGGATGGAATCCCGGGCGTATTCCCGGGCCGAAAGCTGGGCCAACAAGAACTTGAGCTCGCTCCTGTTCGCAAGCATCGTGCGGGAAAGCGCGTCCTCGTCGAGATCCATCGGCTTCTCAAAGGCGATGTCCTCGATCACCGCATCGTCCCCGACCGGCACCCCGATGGCCCTGTCGAGGGCCTTCCGGGCGATCCGGACGTTGGTTTCCCCCTGAAGAAGCTCCTGGCGGTTGGTGGCAAGCGTAACCTCGACCAGGAGGAACTGGTTCTTCGCCGTGAGCCCCGCGCGCCAGAATTTCTCCGCGTCGCGGCTCTGCCGCTCGAGAAGCTCCACGGCCTCACGGGCCACCTCGAGAGCTTTCCTGGTCCGCAGGACCCTGATGTAGGCCCTCTTGACGTCCAGGACGACGTCGGCCTCCGTCGATTTCTGCTCGTACCGGGAGGCATCCAGCGTCGACCGGGCGGATTTGAGCGTGTTGAGGTCCGAGAACCCCCGGAAGAGGTTGTAGCTGATCTCCGCGGTGAACACGGAGGCGTCCGTCGTCAGGGCGAAGTAGGTGGTATCCGCATTGCTGTAGTCGTACGTCGCATCGATCTCCGGCCAGAAGGGTGCCTTCCTCGAATCGACGCGCGATCTCTGGGCCTCGGTGCGGTGCTGAAAATCCCGGAGGCGGGGATTGTTGGCAATGGCCTGATCGACGGCCTCCCCCATCGTCATCCCGGCCCCCGTCGAGGGAAGAAAGAGGAGTGCGACGACCGCACAGGCGAAAGCGATCCGTTTCATTCCCGACCTCTCAGGTTCCCGCCCCGCTGTTCCCCTGCGGAACCGGAACCCGGTTTTTCCATCCCCACGAAGAACAAAAGGAGCGCCGGGATCACGAACAGGGTGAAGACGGTCGAGAGCGCCAGCCCCCCGAGCACCACGCTCCCCAGTCCCCGGTACAGCTCGGACCCCGGCCCCGGCGCCACGACGAGGGGGAGCATGCCGAAGATGCTCGTCAGGGCGGTCATGTAGATCGGCCGGATCCTCGTCCGGGCGGACTCGAGGACCGCCTCCTTGTACTCCATCCCCTCGTTCCGGATGTAGTTCAGGGCCTGGTGCACGATCAGGATGGCGTTGTTGACCACCACCCCGATGAGGATGACGAACCCGAGCATGGTGAGGATGTCCAGCGGCTGGGGGGCGATGAGCAGGTTGACCAGCGTGAGCCCGATGAATCCCCCGGCGGCCGCGAGCGGCACGGTGAACATGATGATCAGCGGGTAGAGGAAGTTTTCGAAGAGGGCGGACATCAGCAGGTACGTGATCGCCAGCGCCAGAAGAAAGTCGTACTGGAGCGTTCTGCGCGCCTCCGTGAGCTTGTCCGCCGCCCCGCTCAGCCGGTGCGAGGTCCCCTCGAGCATCCCCGCCTTCTCGAGGGATCCCAGAATCTGGTCACGGATCGTGTCCATGGCGGACTCCAGCGGGATGTTCTCGGGAGGCGTGACTTCCAGCGTGATCGTCCGTCTCCGCTCCAGGTGGCGGATTTCGGTGATCCCCGCGGTCCGCTCGATCCCGGCGAGGGAGGAGAGCGGCACGACCCTCCCGACGGGAGTCGCCACGAGGGAACTGTAGAGTTTCTCGGGCGTGTCGAACTCCTGGTCGGACGCCTTCAGGATGAAATCGATCGCCTTCTCCCCCTCGGGCTTGAACTCCCCGATCTTCCTCCCGTCCATCAGCACGTCCGTGGCGATGCCGAACTCCTGCTCCGTCATCCCCGCGGCCCGGAGACGGTCGCGGTCGGGGTGAAACCGGACCTCCGGATAGGAGATCTCCAGGGAGGGGATCGGGCGGACCTGGGACCCCGGAATCTCCTTCTGGATCGAGCCGAAGGCGATCCCCGCCGCCTGGACGACCCGGTTGAGGTCGTTCCCGCTGATGTCCACGTCGATCGTCCTGCCCCGGCCGAGGCGTGTCTGGAAGATCCCCGCCTGGATGCTCACCCCGAACATCCCCGGGATCCCGCGGATGATGCGGGAGAAGACGGGGAGCAGTCCCCGCACCCGCTGCTCCTCGTTGCTGATCGCGCCGAAGAGGTTGATGAAATCGGACCCGACGTAGAACATGTTCCGGATCCCCGGGACCCCGTCCTTCCCCTTGCCGAAATACGGTTTCGCCTCCGCGAAAACGTGCTCCCCGATCTCCTTGCGCTCCTCGTAGGAAAGCCCGGGGGGCGGGATCAGGATGTTGATGACGAGATTCCGGTTCCCCTGGGGGAGATACTCCATCTTGGGGATCAGCGCAAGGGCCGTCACCACGGAAAGCACGGTCAGGATCACGACCGTTCCAAGTCTCGTTGCCCAGTTCCTCGTCACAAGGCGCAGGGCCCACATCAGCAGGTCGACGAGGCGGTTCCCCGCCCCCACCAGCCGCTCCTCCATCGGCACGGCAAGGGTCTTCTTTCGCTTCTCCATGAACCCGAAGAGCTGGTTCGCCATCATCGGGATGGCGAACACGGAGACGAACAGGCTCAAGGTGATCGCCATCGTCACCGCGATGGCGATGTCCCGGAAGAGCTGCCCCACCTCCTCCTCCACGAACACGACGGGGAGGAAGACCGCCACGGTGGTGGCGG
>Ga0209536_100006426_pt1 | contig 17992 bp, 19 predicted proteins | sample DeeMarSeWOR28_12_FD_187461 | JGI IMG/M metagenome (GOLD analysis project Ga0209536, IMG submission 187461) | Marine sediment microbial communities from White Oak River estuary, North Carolina - WOR-2-8_12 (SPAdes) (version 2) | ecosystem: Environmental > Aquatic > Marine > Intertidal zone >... | reverse complement strand
TGGATCCCAACCAGGCCACCGTTTCCCCTGCCACTACCAGCTACCACAACGTGGTTGATAATGGTAGTATGCCACATCAATACAGTGTAAGTGCCTGATATTACTACAACCGAAGGGTCTGATAAGAATCATTATGTAAACTACAGCATAAAAAGGGGTGGGGGGGTCAAGACGGCGAGGGTGGCCTTCAACGTTTACAAACCCCGCTCAGATTTTTTTGATAAAAAAGGGTATGCGTCATTTAGCCGAGGTTGACATATGGTTTCCGGCGGTGAACATAAACCGTCCTGAGGATTTAGAGTGTTTAAAGTCTGGTATGGTTGTGACGTTAGTGAGGTTATTGGATGCCGAAGAAGTTAGAGAGGTGTGTGCGCAGTATGCGCAGGAAGGGTGCGAGCAAGGGCAAGGCGTGGGGGAGTTGTGTAAAGAGCACGGGGATTAAGCGTCGAAAGGGGGGTGGATGGACGAAGGGAAAAAAGAAGCGTTGATAGTCATCGCCGGCCCGTGTGTGCTTGACGCTTATGAGGACGCTTTACAGTGTGCGGTAGTTTGCCGTGATGTTTGTGAGCGTTTAGGTTTTGAGTATTATTTCAAGGCTTCGTGGGATAAGGCGAATCGGACTTCTATTTCAAGCTATCGCGGCCCTGGTCTTACTGTTGGTTTGGATCTTCTGGCACAGGTCAAGTCTGAGGCGGGGGTAAGTGTTTTAACGGATTTTCACACTCCTCATCAGGCGGCGAGGGTAGCGGGGGTGGCCGATGTTCTTCAGGTGCCTGCGTTTTTATGCCGCCAGACGGACATGATCGCCGCTGCTGCGAGAACCGGATGTATCGTGAACGTGAAGAAGGGCCAGTTCGTGTCCGGTGCCGACATGGGGCATGTAGTTGCCAAGTTCCATGAAAGCGGCGGTAAGAGGCTCTGGTTGACCGAGAGGGGCAATTTTTATGGCTACGGAGACCTTGTGGTGGATTTCCGCAATATCCGGATTATGCGCGGTCATGGGGTGCCTGTTATATTTGATGCTACCCACAGCGTACAAAAGCCTGGGGCTGGTGTGGGCTGCTCTGGTGCTGACGCAAGGTTTATTGGAGATCTTGGAAGGGCTGCTGTCGCGGTTGGCGTAGACGGCCTGTTTTTCGAGGTTCATCCAAGGCCCGAAGACGCAAAGTGCGACGGGCCGAATTCTGTCAGGCTTGAGGATTTCGAGAAGGTTTTAACATACTGTTTAGGATAAAAGGCGTCGTACGGCGCTCACCCCTCCTAACGGCAGGGGGGAGGACTGAGGTAGCTCTTCCCCCCTGCCAAGGAGACTGAAGTGGAGATACCGAAAGATTGGCTTCCGCTTTTCGAGTGGTACACCAGGTGGCATTACCCGAAGCAGAAGCAGTTTACGGAGGCTCTGAAGGACTTTTGGGAGATCGTGTTCTGCGCCGGCAACGGAGCCGGAAAGTCCCATACCCTGTGGTGGAACACGGTCACACTGTCTTTGGGCATACATCCGTTTCAGGGTCCTGGCATGTTCGAGGGATACCCGCCGTTGAAGATAAAGGCTTTGATTCACGACTTCGAGCACGGCTACGGCAAGATTTTCACCGACACCGCGCTTGCAACCCAGTACATGCCGGACGGCACCGAGATAGGCCCGCTTCTGCCCAGAAGCATGATAGAGCGCGAGCCTTCGCGGGACGACCGTACCATGTACCTTAAAAACGGATCTTTCATATTTTTCCAGACATCCGAGCAGAAAAAGCGTCTCCATTCCGGCACCAACTTCGACATCCTGGTGTGCGAGGAGGAGCCTGTGGAGAACGTCTACGACGAGTCCAAGCGCGGCCTGAGAAACGCCAAGGGCGGGGGAAGAATCCTTCATGCCTACACTCCGCCATTCGACCTGGACGACTCCAAGCCAAAGGGACCCAGCTGGACCAAGTTCAAGCTGATAGACCCTTTCGAGTCCGGCAAGCAGGAGCAGGACCTGTTCGTGGTGAGAGCCGCGATGAGCGACAATCCCGCGATTACAAAGGACTTTATACGAAAGTTCTGCAAGGGCAAGACGGAGGAGCAGATCCGGGTTCAGCTGTACGGGGAGTACCCGACGTGGGGCAAGATGGTTTTTCCTGACTACCAGGACTATATGTGGAGTCCTGAAACCAAGCAGGGCCATCTGCTTCCGTGGGACTTCGAGGTGCCTTTCGACGAGCCGGACGTGCTGTTCGAGATGGCGGTTGACTGGCACATGAGCAAGCCTGCAGCCGTGATATGGACGTTTCAGTACATGAGCGGCCCGAACAAGGGCGATGTGGTGGTGTGGGACGAGATTTCGCCTAAGATGGGAGAGGGCATGACCATATCCCAGCTGAAGGTGGCGATCAGGGAGGTGGAAGGCTGGCAAAACTTCAAGATAAGGCGCTACGGCGACCCGAAGATGAAGGACAAATCCAATGCTCTCATATCGGGCTTCTCCGCGTGGGAGGAATTCCGCCACGGGGACCCCAAAATACGCTTGGCGGAAGCCTGGAACAGGGACCCTGGGGTTGGGTATTCGGTGGTAAACGACTTTTTAAGGGGAAAATCAAGGGGATTCGAGGATCATCCGAGGCTGTTCATAAAGGAAAACTGCAAAACCCTTAGACATAACATGAAAAACCACTACTGGGTGCAGAAGAACGACGGATCTGCGTCCCCGGACCCGAAATTCAACGATTATTGCGTGTCGCTGAAGTACATTTTGCAGGAAAAGTCCAGAAAATTGAGAAATAAGGGCGCTGGCAGCTACTCCAAGCAGTGGCCGCTGACCTCTTACGGCGACGATGTGGGCACTTACGTACCGAGGAGGGTGTGAGAATGGAAAGGACGTATAAGACCTGGGGGGAGAAGTGGAACATATTTCAAAACGACCTGTGCGAGGTGTCTGTTTTGTACCTGCGACCCATGCACAGGTGCTCGTGGCACAAACATCAGGCCAAGTTCAACCTGTTTTTTGTCATAGAGGGCAAACTTTTCGTCAAGACCCCTGACGGCACTGCAGAGGTGAACCAGGGTCAGATATTCACCACCCGTCCAGGGGAGCTTCACGAGTTTCAGACCCACAGCGAAAGGGCGAAAGTCATAGAGGTCATGTACGTGAAGTACGATCCGGCCGACATAGACCGGGACATCGTGGGAGGAGCGATGGCATGGGACGGAAAGAGGTGCGGTAACTGCTGGGGGATAGAACTGGAGGGTAGTGATGGAAAACTTTGATATTTCTGTGCATTGTTCGCACTGCCGGAAGCACCTGACTACGGTTTCGTTTCAGAACGCCAAAAGCTGGGTGCAGCAGCACGGCTCTACATGCAAGGATTGTGCCGAAATAGTGAACAATTTGAAGAAAACGGCGTCTGACATAAAAGAGCAGATGGTGAGAAAGGCCCATCAGCTGGAGGAGTGGGGCAAGAACGAGGTGGTGCAGAGGATAGAGCAGCTGGTGGCGCAGCCTAAAAAACCAAAAAAGGCGAATGGCAAGTAATGGCGGCCGGCTCAAGGGACAGGCTGTATAACGCCGTATTGAACACGATATTCCACGACGTGCGGATGACCTACGACGTCGATGGGAACGTAGAATATATAGGAAGAACCATCAACCACAAGGAACCAACGACTGCTGAAACGTGGGAGATCTGGAAACTGACTTACGATGTCAATGGGAACCTGACGCGCATGGAGGGGCCGCTTTTAGGAGCTTGGGACAACCGGGCATCACTAGATTGGGCTTAAAGGAGTAGGAAATGGCAATCACTTATTCATTGGTCGCTGCTGACTGGACGGTTGATAACATCACCGGCGAGATAGACTACATCGGCCACGACCACAACGGCGCATCACCCTCATACGCGACTGTGATTGAACTTCACAGATGGTTGGGGCAGTTGGCCGACGACCAGGCACCGGCGGATACTTCCGACAAGATGTATATTCCGATTCCAAAGGCGTCCGTGAGGTCAACAGACAACATTATCACAATGGTAAACGGGTTTTACGTCACCGACACCGGCATTGAGCATTTATACGACGGCTCGATCATCCAGAATGACGGCGATGACATCTTTGACGGCATCGTGAACTACGGAAACGCCAGCGTCCAGATTCAGATTCTCCAGGACGGTGCGGTTATTTCGGATGATTACTGGAACTACAACATCGGGGACGTAGCTACTGGCGGTTCGGGAACCACCCTGGTTGACACCGGCATCGGCTGGACAGAAGACGAATGGGTCGGATACACGGTAAAGAACACCACCGACGACGCTCGCGGCATCGTTACATCGAACACCACCGACACAATCACATTCGCTGCGGGAGAACTTTACGGAACGGGAAACCTGGACTTTGCGACCTCCGACAACTACTTGATTGGACAGCCGCTTAACCCTGACTCCGCGCAGGGTATTTCCCATCGGTTCCTGGTTAAAGTCAGGTCGGACGGTGCAGACATCGATGGACGAAGGCTCATCGGCATCTGCCGCAGACCCGGAAACACGTTTGCATGGTTTCCCATCAACGGCACCAGCCGGGGCAATAACGTACTGGCTCTTTCCGATGCTGGCGACCTGAACTATGACACCGCCAACCAGACGGTCATGGGATCTACATGGGATTCCGAGTTTTCCGGCGAGGATCAAGGGTTTCAGCAGTTCGACGTTGACGACGACTCCACCAACGAGGATTACTTTGGCAAGCTGACCTGGACCGGCTCGCACGACATCAACGACCTTTACATGCGGGCGATGGGCGAAACCTGCGACCACGGCGGCTACACTGTTCATGGCCTTGACGGTGAGGTTCTAAGGGGTGTTACAAACTCCGTCGGATACGACAACGAGACAGGCGGTATCTCAATCAGCGACTATGACATGCTGGTATGGGGAACCTACATCAACACCGGCGCAGTGACCGGTGGGCCGTTTCAGGTAGGGGAGGTCATTACTGACGACCCGTACTCTGCTTTCAAGGCGCGGGTGCTGTCGGTTGACGGTACAGACACATCACTGGTTGTGTCGATAGAGGAAGGAACACTGGACACAGCTGCTGACATTATCGGGGTGACATCCGGCGCTACGGCCACCACATCTGCCGACCCGACAGAAGTGACCGGAGGCGGTGTGCTGCATGTGCTGGCGCATGACGGGACCAACGACATTCTCTACGTGCAGGTGCTGAAAGGCACGATGGCAACCACTGAAAACCAGACGCTGTATTACGGCGGAACCGACCTTGCCACTGCGGACCATACCGACTACTGCTTAGTCGCGCTGGGCGTTGAGCCGCACACCGAATACACGGTGTCTCGATCCGCACCGTATATCGGGGTATCAACCGGCACGGCTATCATCGGTGCCCACGGCGTGGGTATCGACGACGCCAAGCTGAACAACACCGACAAGGTTCTGCCGCTTGGCGAAACCACGCCAATTTCGCCGCCCACTACGGTAACCAACACCTATTCTGGTCTTTCAACCGTTAACGACCAGATTTTGGTTGCTCCGACAGACGGCACCACTACCGACATCAACGGCGACCCGCCCATTGGTTCGGCGTGGCTTACGATAAAAACAGCCCTTACCGGCGGAACGGAGACAACCGTGTACGTCAACGAGGACTTGGCTGACAGCAACATCGACGGGTTTCTGCCAAGCTCCGGCTACATCAGCATCGTAAACGACGAAGGTTTGGTGGTTGACCACCCCTATTCTGGTTACGATACCGGCGGCGACACATTCACCATCACATCGTATAACTTCAGCGGTTCGGGCGTAAACGATTCTGTCAGTGTGGGCAACTACGCTTATGTGTATCAGATGCACCTGAACGCCACGTACAACTCAAGCGGTGTGACGACCATCAGCGTGAACAACATACCCGGCAGTACCCCTGACACTGGAACCATTCGGATTGTAAACGATGAGGGCTTTCATATCCGTCATCCGTACTCTGCCTACGACGACGGAACGGACGACTTTACAATCACCAGCGCGGACTTTGACGGAAGCGGGTTGACAGACAGCGCAACTACCGGTTCTGGGGCGTATGTGACATACATCGACAAGGCCGCTGCGTCTGCTTCGGAAACATTCCAGGCAGTGTACGACAATGACCTCAACCTGACCGTGGTTGTCCGTGACGGCGACGGGACACCAATCAAGGAAGACAAGCGCAGACATACGTTTACCAACACCAACGCCACGCTGGGTATTACCAGAACGAGCGATACGTAAAATGATTGGAGTGGCTTTCCATTGGGGGTTGCACCCTGATTTTGAAAACATGAAGGGCGGACTGAAGAGGTGGTGTTCGTTCTTCATATTCCCCATGCAGGCTTTCGGCGCTGACAGTCTTTTTGTTATCGGCGGGCCGAACATCGCGCATGGCTACAACATAAACATGGAGCAGTTCGACACACTGGAAGGGCTTGTCAAGAAATACCCTATCAATAAGTATGTGGCGATGGTGGGAAGCGGCGGAGAAGACCTTGCAAACTACAGGCACACCGAAAAAGACGTGGTGTACGTTATTGGCAACGATTACGGTGATATGGACATTGACGCGCTTCCGAATCCTGATAAAGTGACCGTACCCGGCGGAGTGAAGCACCTTTGGAGCCACAACTGCGCTGCGATTGTGCTTTACGACAGGAGCTTGAAGGTTGGCAGTCACAAATGATCTGACGCTGGTTCACGCCTGCAACGCGACCACCGACGCTACCACCAGCCACGTGCTGTCCGGCGACGGCGGAGCGGACATAAAGACATACGCTGATGATGAGGTCACACCAAAGGAAGGCACCGGGTGTTATGGAGTGGATCTTGATGTTGAAACACTGTATTTCAACATAGCTCACGCATCGTCGTCGTGGAACATGACCAACAGCACAATATACGCATGGTTTAAGTTCATCACTTCGGACTATCTGGATACTTGGGAAAATGGTGGAGTGACCTGCAGGCTTCTTGACGCTTCCAGCAACTATTCGGAGTGGTACCTGGGTGGAAGCGACAGCTTCGGCGGCGATTGGGAAAGGGTTTGTTTCTCAACATCGACAACGCCTGATGCGGTCAGCGGCACGTTGAGCATCAGCGCCGTTACGAACATACGGTTTTATTTCACAGGCGCGATAAAATCGAAACTGGCTGAAAACGTGCTGATGGATTTTGTTCATTACGGAGCCGACGGAACCGGCATAACCGTTACGGGGGGTTCGTCCGGCACGCCAGAAACGCTGTCTGACGTGGAAGGAGACGATGATACGGCAAATATCGGCATCCTGTTTGAGAGAAACGGTATTTATTTGATGAACGGGGCCATCACGTTCGGTGATTCTGGTGGCACTTCCGATATGTATTTCAAGGATACAAGCCAGGTTATTGCCATGATTTCCAGATACAGGTCGTTTACAACTGCGAATAGGACAAGCGCCGAAACCCTGTTATCTTCCAGCCACTTCGACATTACAATAGAGGGAAACACGACCGGCACCCATTCCTTTGTTTTGGGAAACGCTTCCGGGGAGAGCGGGTACGCAGGCTTGACGATCATATGCAGCGGTGCGATTGAGCCGGCCATAACCATCGGAAACGCCAATGTTGACACGTTTGAAATTTACGGGACGAATCTTATCGGGCTGGGGTCTCTTACCCTTGTAGACGACGCTTCCTTTAAAATCTACACCGTCACATTAGACGATTGCAAGCAGTTCGTTCCGGTCGGCGCTCCGATCATAAGGAACTGCAACTTTATCAATACGAGCGACGCGGACGCTGCCCTTCTGTGGAACGAGAGCATAGACATAGAGGACTGCAAGTTTATCGCCAATTCGACCGGTGCCGCCATAGAGATGCCCAGCGCGGTTGGAACTCCTTATGACTACGACAACCTGAAGTTTTCAGGAAACACCTATGACGTGCTGAACTCTTCCGGCTCTCCAATCAGCATATCAAAGACGAACGGCTCCGATCCTGCCAGTTCCGAAGGGTCCGCTGTGACGTTCACATCTGCTGCCGTAACGGTTCAGGCCACCATAACGGATGCAGATGGTGATGAGATCGAGGATGCGCTGGTTTACATGCAGGCGGACGCGAAGTCAAGTGGAACCGCTACTACGGACACCGCAAACAAGCTGGTAGATACTAACGCGACCTTTGAAACAGACGGCGTTGCCATAGGAGACACTGCGTTTAACAAAACGGACGGCACATCTGCGCTAGTGACAGCGGTTGATTCCGAAACCTCCCTGTCGCTCGGCTCGGATGCTTTCCCTGACGGCGACGAGGACTACCGGGTGGGCGGACCATACCCGGACAACGACACCGTGACAATCGTGAACTCCGGCACCACCGCCACTGTCACACACACCGGTCACGGTATGCTCAACAACGATTACGTTTATATTACCGGCGGGAGCCTGGACGCGAACAGGGGCGTGTTTCAAATAACTTATATAAACGCCAACAGCTACAGCTACACGATGGGGAGCACGCCTGGGTCAAGCCCGACAGGGACAATCACATCCACCTTTGTCGGCCTTTACGGGTTGACAAACGCCAGCGGCGTGACGACCACCAACAGGGTTTACGCCGGAGACCAGCTTCTTGTCGGCTGGGCGAGAAAATCGTCTTCAAGTCCGTATTACCAGGATGCACCGCTACGCGGTACGGTGGACTCTTCAGACGGGTTGTACGCAACGGGGGTTCTGGTTTCAGATGAGTAACGAAAAAGAGCGCAAGATTAAACCGGGCGAGTTGCAGAACGTGTTGGCTTCTGAAGAAGTTACCCGTCGCAATGTGCAGTCCGGGATACAATTCGCAAATGACACCCGCAAGATGGTTTTGGAGTTGGGAAAGTTATTCGACACCCTGCAAAACCATGTGATGAATCAAAGAAGCGAAATAAGCGAGTTGAGGCGGCAGTTGGCGTTTGTTCAACAGAAATTAGCCGCAAGGGGTACGAAGAGCTACGACGATGGCGATTAGTGTTGACCCGATGACGTTTGTAATTACTGTCCCACAGGCCGACCTGACGCATATATCCGGCATTCAGTATGAACTGAATATAAACGATTTCAGGATGTGGCTAAAGGCCTGGGAGGACGACCAGAGCTACGGGATAACGATGCTAAAGACCCACAACCACAACACCGAAGTCACGCTTTCGGGCCTGACTTATGCAAGGATTGTGGAGGTCTTGGACCCCTACACGGTCGAGTTCGAGGACGGGCAGTACACGGTGAACTGCACCGGTGCGAACCATAACCTGGGCGATGTGAGGGTGGCGAATCAGGTCGCGCTGGTTATCAACAACGCCGCCGGCCTGATTACGAGCACCGACATCGAGTACGCAGCTTATAACGGCGGGGTTTCGGTTGACGTGGTAGACGGTGTTTCCATAACAGACGGCGACGCTGGCAAGCCTAACTTTCCGGTAGACAACCTGACGGACGCAAAGGCAATCGCGGAGTTCAGGGGGTTCAACACTTTCTACATACTTGGCGACATCACCATTCCCGCGGGGCTGACACTTAGCGGGTACAGCTTTATCGGTGAGTCTCCCGGCAAAACCACCATCACGGTTGACACCGATGCGGCTGTGGTCGGCTGCGAGTTCTACGACGCCACGGTGGCCGGGACGCTTGACGGCAACTGCGCGATAAAGAACTGCAATATCGGAAACCTGAACTATGTGAACGGGCGAATTGAGCAATGTCTATTAGAAGAAGGAACGATTATTCTGGGCGGGAGCGCAGAGGGTCACTTTCTCGACTGCTGGTCAGGTGTCGCTGGAACAAGCATCCCAGTAATCGACATGGGCGATTCGGGACAAGATCTGTCGTTGAGAAACTACAACGGGGGCATAAAGCTGCAAAACAAAAGCGGTAGCGACAATGTTACGATAGACCTGAACTCCGGGCACGTCATACTTGACAGCACCGTTACGAACGGGACCATCGTAATTCGCGGCGTTGGGCATGTCACCGACAACTCTACCGGCTCTGCCAATGTCTTGACGAACGACCTTCTCGAACGTCATGAACTTACGGATGAGCACAAGAGGATACAGAACCTGATTCTGGCAAGGGTTTAAATATGGCCGAGATGAATGAAAAGGATCTAAAGTGTTTCAAACACTTCATAAGCGCGTATGACCACCAGTTCAAGCTCAATTCCTACCAGCGGGCGGCATACGACGAAGACTTGGAGTATTATGTCAGCTATCGGGACGAGCAAAGGTATCCCCTTGTTTACAACATGCAGTTCAACAAGCTGCTGCCGAGGGTTCAGAACGTTCTGGCGCGGTTCATGGAGCAGCTTTATCAGGGCGGCGCTCACAATCTGGTGAGCGTGCGACCGCGCAAAAGAGCGGACGTGGAGCGGGCACCGAGGGTGCAGGGGCTTTTAAACTACCAGCTGGAAACTCTTAACAACATAGACGAGCACGGCGGGTCTTTCCTGTTCAACCTGATGTGGATGCAGAACGCCCTGTCGTGGGGCAACGGCATCGCAAAGATGTACTGGAAGCGCGAGGAAAGGATAACCCCCAGGCGGTATCAGATTCCGGTTCCACAGACAGACGCGATGGGCAATGTCATCAACGTGCAGTGGATAGACATGACCGCTGAGGTTCCTATGGTGTTATACGACCAGCCGTATGCGGAGGTAATACACAACAAGACGTTCATACCGCATCCGCATTACAAGTCCATCCAGAAGATGCCGTTTGTGTTCTGTGTCTACAAGCGCAGCATAGACTATTTAAAAAGGATGGCCGACAAGGGCGTTTACAAGAACATATCCGACATCGGCTGGACCGGCATACGGGAAGGCTCTTATCCGTCTTACGGCTCCGCCATGAGCACCGGGCTGGACTCCGGGGAGGCTTTCGCAAAGTCGCTTGAGATAGAGGGAGCGTATTTCGAGGACATATTCGAGTCCGACTACAAAACCCCGGAAGTGGACGTTATCGAGGGTTACGGCAAGTACATATTCCCAGAAGACGTGGCTCCATACGAGGTCGGCTCCGGTGTTCAGATAAAGGGCAAGGAGTCGGAGGCGATCTGTCATATCGGCAACTACAAGACCCTTTTGAAGATAGAGAAAAACAAGTACCACACACGTCCATTTTTCAACATCAGCGGCTACATGCACCCTGAGCTGTTCTGGGACATCGGGTTTATAAGGCTGGGCAAGCATATCCAGGAGCAGGTGAACAACCTTGGAAATGCGAGGTTCCAGAACGCCATGATGATGGTCAACCAGATGCTGATGGTGCGCGAGGATTCCGACATAGACCCTGCAGCGCTGGTGTCAAAGCCTGCCGGGATCATTCCCGTAGAAGATCCTCAGAACCCGGATGTGGTGCCGCTCGCTATACCGGACATCTCGCAGTCCAACGTGTTTCGTGAGCAGGAAGAATTTTTTGAACAAACGATCTCAGAAATGACCGGCGAGACACCGTATAACATGGGCGGCACCCCACCGAGGCAAGAGTATGTCGGCACCATCTACTCGCTTCAGGCGGTTGGGCAGGCCAGGGCCAAGCTGCTGATGATGACAATGGACCACCAGGGGTTTCAGCCGTTCCTGCGACACATGATGCTGCTGAACACCTACCACCTGCCGTCAGGCTCTGAGGCGAGGATCGTAAGCAACGGCCAAGAGGGTTTTACGCCGATGTTTGCCGGCGACCTGCATTTCGACTACGACTTTACCGCCCGATACACATCAATGGAGCCGAGCCTGGGCAAGCATTTTAAGGCCCAACAACTTATCCAATATGCGAATTTATGGTATCAAAACCCGCTAACGACATCATATTTGCAACATTATCAGTTTATGAAGTCTATTATGGAGATGATGGACTTCAAGGATGTTGACAAGTATCTCTACAGCCCTGAACAGGTTCAGGCCATGCAGCAGGCGCAGCAGAAGCAGTCGCTTCAGCTCGAAATGCTCGGTGCGTCTGTTCAGGACCAGATGGCTGCGAACCAGTCGGGCAGGGAAATGCAGCGCGACATCGTAAAGGGGGGGTTGGATATTGAAGAGGCAATCGTCAAGGCAACTCTTAGCGGAGGAGGAGCGAAGTAAGTATGAGAGGATGTGGGCGACCGAGCAGTATCGGAAAGCCGGATCGCCGTCTTCGATCCTTCTCAACCGACTTCCGGTGGGGTCATGGCTAAAAGAGTTTGAAATAAAAAGCGTGCTGGACGCCGGGTGCGGGTCAGGAACGCTGCTGAAGGAAATAAAAAGGCTAAACCCCGCAATAGACGTGCGGGGGATGGACATAGCCGAAAACGCGGTTGACTTTCGGCTAAAGGACGTTTTCATAAGGCAATGCCTTTGGGAGCCGTTTCCCGACAAAAAATACGGCGCGATCTTTTCCATAGACGTACTGGAGCACATACCTACCGACAAGATAGACGCGGTGCTCGACAACTTCAGCCGAAGTTTCGAAAAGTTCGTGTTTATGAGCATCTGCCTGGTGGACGACAAGTACGGCAAGCTGATTGGGGAAGCCCTGCATCTTACGGTAAAGGACTGCTTCTGGTGGTTCGATAAGCTCAGGATGCACGGCTTTGGCATAAAATTCAGTTTAATCAATGAGATAACATTGGATGCGTTATGCGTAAAATCTTAGTCGAGTTGTCGAAAAAATGTTTCAGTACGGAAGCGGATCAGCAAAAACTGCAGCGATACCATGCCTTCCAGAAAGAGGATGGCTGGAATATACACGTTGAGTACCTCCGACTCATGCAGGGGATGATGATCGAGGAGATGTTTTCGACGAGATTCACGTCCCTACCGCCAGATGAGAAGGACATACAGCAACGTGCAATGAAACACGTTTTTGACGTGATAGAGTTCCTTGTAGACCCTACCAAGTACGGTAGGATCAATCTGAAGATCAAGGAACACAACCAGAAAATGGAAGCGACCATTGGGAAGCGACCTGAAAGGAGCACCAAATGACAGACCAACCTGCAAAGAGCGATTTACAGGGACAGGCGGAACAGACAGTGCAACCGACGCTGGATGAACCAACCTCCGAACAAGACAACGCTCAAATCGACATGAACGACCTGCTGTCAAAGCTGGAAAAGCTGGGCATCGAGAGGCCGGAGCAAATAGACGGCATCTACACGGCCAGCCAGCAGGCAGGAAGGACAGCCGAACTATTGGGGCAGGAAAGACGAGCAAGAGAGCAGGCAGAGGCAAGGCTGCGGGAGTATGAGGGCAGAGCGCGAAAACAGGAGTACGACCCCTACTCTGACCCGGGCCAGGGGGTTGACCTCAGGTCTTTGATGAAGGACGTGATTAGGGAGTCCATCGGGGAAATGACCGAGGAGCAGCAGCGGGTGAACCTGCAGTACATTCAGCAGGAAACCGCCATCCGAAACGACAAGCGTTACCCTCTCGTTAAAGAGGTGTGGGACCAGCACCGAAACGATCCCAACACCATCATGCGAATTCAGACGGGGCAGACGAACCCGAAAGCCGAGTACGACAGGGTGGTTATCGCCACCTTGGAAAAGCTCGCGCTTCAGTCGCGGGACGCGCTGGTGAACCTGAAAAAGACCGGCAAGGCCGACATACCCCACATGGAGTCGCGTGATTCCCAAACCACGCCGATGCCGAGCGTTGATGACGAGAAAGCTGAGAAAATAAAGCGTCAGACCAAACCGGAAAACTATGACGGCTCCGACGATGCAATCAAGGGGCTTGTGGACACGATATTACCATCGAGCGATCCGATTTGGTCATGACCAATCGGAGGTAACATAAATGGCTATTTCTGAACATGCGATTGTTTCTGGGTCATACAGTACTCAGAGCATCACCTCGAACACCAATGTTCGAGACGTTAGCCAGTTGCTGGACCTGTGGGCGCACAAGTGGACGCCCATGCTCAACCGTGTGAAATGGGCAAGCGAGTCCGGCGGGCTGGTTGTCGAATGGGTCAGCGAGCATCTGGGATGGGGTTATGTGAATAACTCCGCCACCATCGCTTCCGCTGCGACCACTTTTACCGTAACTTCCGGTCTTGCGGGCCTGACCGCCGCCGAAACCGTGAAACAGCTGCAGGACGGCACCATGCTGTACGCCAAGAAAGACAGCGGCAGCGCTGCCTTCTGGGTTGTTGTGAGCGTGGCGTCTTCGTACACGGTTACTTTCACGGCCCTGGCAGGCTCATCCGGCTCCATGACCGCAGAATCCAACATCTACGTGATCGGACACTTCGCAAACGAAGGGAGCGACCCGTTCCCCGACATTTCGCGCAAGCGCACCTTGCTGTCCAACAAGTTTGCGATCCTTCGCAAGGACATCAAGATCACCGGATCACAGGCCGCAACCGATATGTACGCGGTCAGCAACGAGACATCGCACCAGATGACCCTGCGGCTTCTGGAAATGCAGCGCGAGCGTGAATGGTCGATGCTGTACTCCACCGCGCAGGCGAGAACCTCGACGGCGGCGTCTTACATTTACGGCGCTTACGGGTTCCTGAACGCCGTTTCAAGTCAGGATTGGGTAAATACTTCCACCACCTCCCTGACAGAGGACGGCCTGAACGACATGGTGGCCGATGTTTGGGACAACGGCGGTGGTGGGCCGCTGGTTCTGGCCGGCAACAAGGCCCAGATCCGCAAGTTCACCCAGTGGGATCAGGACCGCGTTCGCACGACCCCCGACGCCAAGCTGGGCGGTCACTATGTGACGCGCTACATGACCGACGTTGGGATCGAGGTCGAGCTGGTGCCCATGAGAAAAACCCCTGTCAACATCCTGTTCCTGTTGGATGTGGGCAACTTGAAACTGCGCCCGAAGAAGGGCCGCAAGCTGATTCTTGAGCCGCTGGCGAAAGTCGGTGACTACAAGAGGTGGCAGCTGCTCTCAGAGTACACCCTGGAAATGAGGGGATACGACAAGGGCTACCACGCAATGTGGACCGCGCTGACCTAACATGAAGGTAACGTATAAAGAGTTCGCTTCCCAGAGTCCGCTCGCCGGCAAGGTGATAAGCGAGGAAGCCTTTGAATACATGAGAGGCTCCAGCGACCACACCGGCGAGTTTCTGGGGGAGCAGTGGGAGCGCAATATCAGGCGCAACCTGCAGACTCTTTATGCCAAGTGCGGTAGCGTGAAGCAACTGGTTGGGTTCGGTGCCAGCAAAGCGACCATCGGCGTTGGTGCCGGACCCAGCTATCATATAAACAAAAACGTCCTGAAGGACGTGTTCAGGCTGAACGCCAAGTACGATCTCGACGAGCAGGCGTTCATAATCGTATGCACGAACCACCAGTTTCCGCAGCTTCTAAAGGACGGCATATTCCCGCACTTTGTCATGCTTTTAGACGCTACGGAAAAGGTTGGAAAGCAGCTCCTGAAAGCGCCCAAGCTGGGCAAGGACAGCATACTGATTTCCAGCCTGTACGCCTGCCCGGAAGTTCTGGAAAAGTGGGTGGAACTCGGCAGGGAGCTTTTGTTCTACCTTCCTGATGACGAGAAGAGCAGGGAGATATTTCTTGACATAACCAAGGAAGACCCGGAAGACACCATCATACCGCCAGCTGGCAATGTTATGAATATGCTGTGGTTCCTGACGGCAAGGTTTTTCCACTCGATGGTGTTCATGTGTACGGGAAACGACTTATCGTTTGAGCACAGCTTCAATGCGGAGGAAAGAAAGAAGGCGTTTTACGCAGACGGCAAAACGGAGGCTGACGATGAGCGAAAGCAGTTCGAGCGGCAGATGGGCTGGATGGGGTTCAAGTTCGGTGACGACAACGTGTTTACCCGAAAGCCCGTCATAAACCTCGAATTTGTAGACACCTCAAAGCAGCTTTTTATATACAAGCTATGGATGGAGATGCACTTTGCCACATGGCAGTTCGATGACGACTTTAACTACAAGTTTTACAACTGCTCCGAAAGCGGCATACTGGGCGTTCTCGCAAAGCAGTGGGATATAGAGTCGTTCTATGACAAGGACAACTGGTACCTGATGGACGACATCTGTAAAAATTGGAAAACCATGCGGCTGAAGGACGCCGTTACATTATACCTGGAGGTAAGGAGATGGCTGGAAACCCAAATGGCAACCCATACAGGTGCAGGCAATGTAATAATCTCGCCGGCAGGGACAGGTGGTGCCGGAATCATCGTCCCACCCACGCACGGAAGAATAATCGTGTAAGCCTGTACGACAGGAACAACCAATGGGGCCGGTCGCGCCTGCGTAACGAGAAGTTCGGGATCTTACGCGACAAGTATCCAATCGAGGAGAGGGGGATATGACTGTAGAAATACTGGGGGGGAGTTGTTTAAAGTGCGGTACGCCGACAACAAATGTGGCTGATGGCCGGCAAAGACCGTTTTGCCATGATTGCGAAAAGAGTTTCAACCAAACCATTGCGAGCGGGAAGATAGGCAAAAAGTACAAAAAGGGCAAGCTGGTATTTCCGCCTGCGAATCCAGAAGAAGAGGAGTAGAAAATGACGTATTCAGCAACTCACAGAAACAGTATGCCGGTACCAGTGGAGCCTGCAGTTTTGGCTGTTCACCTGGTAGCCCCCAGCGGCGCTACCGGGGACGTTCCGGTTTATGTGCCGTGGAAAAACGTGCGGCTTACCTATGCCTACACGGTTACGACCGTGGCAGAGGGCAACCAGGGAGCGGTTAACATCGATCTTGAATTAAACGCTGCCAGCGGAACGGGGATGATGGAAATAGACGTTGCCCAAAACGCTGCCATCGGGGATCTTGACGAAGCGTCTGTTACGACCGCATCGGCCTGCAGAAACCTTGGAAGACACGATACCGCGAGAGATGCGGTAAACGTCGAAATCACCGGGGCGGGCAGCACGACCTGGCAGGGTATGCTTTACCTGTACTTTGAATCGGATAGAGACTAATGAGCATCACAGACGCCACGGGCAGTTTGACGACTGCGTGGACGGAGCAATCGACCGTAGACTTTACGGCTGGTACGCTCTCCACCATCTCCGACTGCGTTTCAGAAGTCGAGTCGCGCCTGAAGCGGGGCACGCTGTCTTCTTCTACGAGCCCTACCAGCACGCAGGTTCAGAACTGGCTTATCTACGCGAAGCAGCTTCTTGTTGAGAAGAAGGGGTTTACGTTCGCACGGCGGTTCGCCACCGCTTCTACGGTTGCCGGCACTTACCGCTACGGTTTGCCGCCGGACTACAACGGTGGGCTGACTGTCCTGAAGGACACCACCAGCGACCACCACGTTCCGATATGGCTGGACCACCAGTTCAACATAAAGTATCCCGACCCGTCCGCAGAGGCCCAAGGCGAGCCAGTAGTTGCGTGTGTCAAGAATCTTGAATTGTGGCTGTCCCGGCCCGCTGATAGTGTTTACACGTTGGAATTAGAGTATGAGCGCAGCGGGGATGACAACACGCAGACCGACTTTTCATGGCTACCGCAGATAGAAAGGTTCAGGTGTTGCGACTACGCCGCCTTCCGCGGCTTCATGGACCTTCATATGTGGAACGAAGGCTCGATGTACGAAAGGCTGTGGAACCAGGGAATTGGAGAAGCCATCAGAGCGGACGGCAAGCGCAAGTGGAAGTCCATGAACTACCAGATGATTGATATGATTACCGAGTATCGGGCAAGAAAATAATGGAAAGTTTCGTCCTGAAGCCCTGGCGCGGGTTGAAGACCAACTCTCCGCCGAACGACCCGACCCTGTTTGAAATGGTCGGCCAGAACACCGCTATCGCCCACTGCGTTGACGGCGTGAACATAGACTTTCAGAGAAGACGAAATGCCTGTTCAAAGTCAGCAGGTCTTGCAGAGTGGAGCAACAGCGCGATTTCATCTGCAGCCAAATGCCTTGGTTTGTATTACCTGAAGGATGGGTTAAATACCGCTACATGGTATTTTGAAAACGGTGAGGTATATCGTTATGACGGAACGCGTGACCCGCAACAGGTATG
>Ga0209536_100006425_pt1 | contig 17993 bp, 13 predicted proteins | sample DeeMarSeWOR28_12_FD_187461 | JGI IMG/M metagenome (GOLD analysis project Ga0209536, IMG submission 187461) | Marine sediment microbial communities from White Oak River estuary, North Carolina - WOR-2-8_12 (SPAdes) (version 2) | ecosystem: Environmental > Aquatic > Marine > Intertidal zone >... | reverse complement strand
CCGTGGTGTTTCTGGGCTATGCTGCATATACCATCCCTTTTTCCTATGCCATCGCTGCCCTCTGGCGGAGGGAATATGACCGATGGATAAGGCCTGCTTTGCCCTGGACGGTTTTCGCCTTTGTAAGCCTGGGTGCTGGAATCATCATTGGTGGCTACTGGTCTTACAAGGTCTTGGGCTGGGGAGGATACTGGGGTTGGGACCCGGTGGAGAATGCCTCTCTTCTGCCGTGGTTGGCGGGCACTGCTTTGATGCACGGTATGATTGTGCAACAATCCCGGGGCCAATTACCAAAAACAAATTTCTTGTTGGCCGCCTTCTCCTTTCTCTTGATCATTTACTGTACCTTTCTTACCCGCTCCGGCGTTCTCGCCGATTTTTCGGTTCACTCCTTCATGGATTTGGGCATCACCGGTTGGTTGGTCTTTTTCATCTTTGTTTTTGTGGCCATAACCTTGTGGTTCTTCTTAACCCGCGCCAAGGACATCCCAGTATCTGAAAGGGATGTTGATCTTAGCTATTTTTCCAGAGAATTTGGCTTTATCGGCGCCATGATCATCCTTGGTCTTTCTGCCATAATAACCGGGTTGGGAACATCCGCTCCTCTCATTACCAGAATGCTCGAAAAAGCCTCCAAGGTCTCCAATGAATTCTACGTGAACACCAACATGCCTCTGGCACTTCTCATGGTTCTGTTGCTGAGCTTCGTACCTTTGCTAAGCTGGGGGAGAAACAATTTTGCTAAACTCTCCCGCAAGTTGATCTGGGCCGTGGTAGGCGCAGTGGTCTCAGGGTCCATCACCCTGTACTCCGGCCATCCAGGCATGGCCATTTTAATACTGGCTATATTAGCCGGGGCTGCTGTGGGCATGAACCTGCATCTAGCCATAAAGCTTGTCAGGAAAAAGATCACCCTCTCTGCTGGAGCAATTGCCCATCTGGGGGTGGGCTTGATGTTTGTCGGCATCGTGGCCTCATCCGTTTATGACCGTTCGGAGAAAGTGCAGTTGGTTCAAGGCACGCCTCAGACCACCCTTGGCTATGACCTGCACTTCAATGGGCCGGAGTTCTACCAGGAGCCAAGAGGGGTACGTTTAGATCTCCCGGTGGGTGTAAAGAAAGGAAACACTGAATTTATCGCCCGGCCAGATATTCGCGCTGAGAACAATTCTGACGGCCAAGGTAGACGTTTCAGCCGCCCCCATATTCGTCGGGGAATTGCATCCGACCTTTACATATCTCCAGTGGATTTCATCCCTGGTGGAGAGAAAAATCCTTCCTCTGAAAAACAGCTAGCGCTGAAAAAGGAGGAGAAAATTCAGTTTTTGGACTACGAGATAACTTTCCTTAACTTCGACGTTTCAGGCATGATGGGCCAAGAGGAAGGGCAAGATGTTAGCGTGGGGGCCAATCTGATGGTATCCTACAAAGGAGGATACCCGACACCCGTTAAACCGATTATCTCAAAGGGAAAAGAGGGCTGGTCCGCGAGCCCGGTAAGACTTCCAGGAGCGGTGGAGGCTTACCTTACTCTTGTTCAGATACAGGCAAGTGAGGGGAGTATCGTGCTGGCTTATCAGGGCACAGAAGCCAGCCCGGAAAAAGGATTAGGCAAAAGTCCTCCTGCCTTCATTGCAGAAATTAGCACAAAACCCGGCATGACCGTTCTCTGGCTTGGCACCTTTCTCATCCTTTTAGGCGGCTCAATTGGCGTTGTTCGCCGTTGGCCCACGTGAGCGTGAGCGGTCAACTGTTCAATGGATCAAGCAGATCTCCACCGTCAAAGTCACGCAGTTTACCCAAGTTGTCCGAATTTCGAACACCCCCGGAAGACCTCCGCCATTTTGGTAAATCCTTTAACTCGCCATCTCGGAAATCATTAACTATCCCTTTCTGCTTTAGCAGAAAAATGTTTTCTCTCCCACGGATTTATGTTAGGTTTCCTAGTAATAAGATAGGGGAATTGTCCTAATTTCGATCACTAACCATTATCTACAGAACTTTATGAAATCGCCAGTCCACAAATCATCAAAACAATGGCTTCCTCCCAGATTTGCTTTTTTTATTATCCTCCTTTTCTTACTTGGCTGCAGTGGCGGCGGCGACACTAAAGTCGTAGACTTTTCAAAGACCATTAAGGTTGCCAGACCTGGTGAAAGGCCAAGTGATGACCGTTATCTCAGGGTTGCCGTGGGGGCCATGATATCCCCCAAAGAGACCTCCGTTTATTATCGTCAGATTCTCGATTACATCAGTCGTAACATCGGTAAGGAGTCCGAGCTCATCCAGCGTAAGACCTACGGCGAGATTAATGAGCTTTTTGGTAAAGGAGAGATCGATCTTGCTTTTATCTGTTCTGGACCTTACGCCACCAGCAAAGACAAGTTCGGTTTCGAACTGCTTGCCATGCCTCAAGTCAAGGGAAGCCATTTCTACCATTCCTACCTGATCGTCAATAAGGGCAGCCCTTTTCAACGACTCGAGGATCTCAGGGGCCGAGTTTTTGCCTTCACCGATCCTGAATCAAATACGGGGAAACTTGTGCCCACTTACTGGTTGGCTCAAGTGGGGGAAAGGCCTGAAACCTTCTTTGGTAAAACAATCTATACTTACAGCCACGACAACTCCATCCTCGCCGTGGCCAAAGGTTTGGTCGACGGAGCCGCCGTGGATGGGCTTATCTGGGAATACTACGACTACAAGAAACCCAGTCTCACATCCCAAACCAGAATTATACGGAAATCAGTACCGTATGGCATTCCACCAATAGTCGCCCACAGAGACGCTGACCCGAGACTCAAGGACCGCATCCGCCAATTCCTCCTAACCATGCATCAGGACCTTGAGGGCCAGAAAATACTCGGTGAACTGATGATTGACCGATTTATAGAACCTCGTGAAGAATGGTATCACACCATTCGGAATATGGAACAAAACGTCGCATCTCTGATTCAGGATTCCCATGCGGTTTCAAAGCCTTAAGAGTAAATTGCTGTTTGTAGTCTCTGCGCTGGTGATCGGCAGCGGACTGCTTATTTCATTTCTAGTCACTCAGCGCTACAGCAGCAGTCTTCTCGATGCGGCCTCGGCCCAAGCGCAGAATATTGCGCACGCAGTGGCCCTCGAGGCAGCGGACAAAATTCTTATAAATGACCTCGTTGCCCTTCAGAAAATGCTTGATCACCACATGCGCAGCAATCCCCCTCTTTCTTATCTTTTTATTGTCAAAAGCGAGGAAATCCTAGCCCACACTTTCACCAAAGGCGTTCCTATAGCTTTAATTAATGCCAACCAACTAGGACCGGACGAACAATTCAAATTACAGGAAATTGCTTCAACTGAAGGTGAGAAATATTTGGACATTGCCTGGCCCATCTTCGCTGGCAAGGCTGGAATCCTACGCCTCGGTTTTTCAGAAAAACCTTATCTGCAGCAGGTGCGAAACTTGTGGCTGCAAATGACTGGATTTACCCTGGCGATTCTCTTGCTGGCTCTCGCTCTCACCCTTGTCTTCGTTAGAAAAGTGACCCGCCCATTAAGGGCGTTGGCCGAGGCAACTCGGAAAATAGATAGGGGAGAATTGAAGGTCAGAGTGCAAGTGCAAGGCCAGGACGAAGTAGGAAGATTGGCCTCTTCCTTTAATCACATGGTTGCCAGGCTAGAGGATTACACCGGTAGGCTTGAAGAGAAGACCATGGAACTGGAGCGCGCCCATCACCAAACTCGAACAGTCTGCTCCATCGTCCAGGAGGTCGGTGCCCTTCGTTCCCTCAGTGAAATAAGCACTTCGCTGATTAACACCTTCAAGAACATATTGAGATGCAGTGAAATGGCATTTCTCATCTTCAGTAGCAACCGCGACCTACTATTTGTTTCCTCGGAGAAAGAAACAAGGGTTTTGCGGGAAAGAGAATCCATAGAATTTTTTGCTACCTTCCTGGCTGATACAACGGAAACACCATTTCTCGAGAAACGACCTTTCAGTCCTCCCCTGGTGCCGGATTATTTTCAAACCGCAGCACGCCAGGCAGTTATTCCTCTCCTTTACGAAAAGCAGCTGTTTGGGGGATTGGTCATTGCCTGCCCTGGAGATGGTGGCTGTGACGTCAAGGAAATAGACGTGGTTCGCCTAATGTTAACCCAAGCAGCCGGGGTCATTAAACGTGCTGTGTTGCAAGAAGAGGAAGTCAGAGAACTCCAGGGTCGGGTTGAAACCACGGCGGAATTCTACGGCATCGTGGGTAAAGACCCAAAGATGCAGTTGATTTTCAAACTCATTGAAGATATCGCCCCTACTGACGCCACCGTGCTGATTCAGGGAGAGAGCGGCACCGGAAAAGAGTTGGTAGCTCGTGCCATTCACCGGCAAAGCCAGCGTAATACAGAACCCTTTGTGGTTATTAATTGTTCAGCCTATCCAGCTACTCTCCTGGAGAGCGAGCTTTTTGGCCATGAGAAGGGCGCTTTCACTGGAGCCATCCGACAAAAATCGGGACGTTTCGAGCAGGCCCATGGCGGTACGGTTTTTCTGGATGAGATTGGTGAAATCGCGCCTTCGGCCCAAATTAAGTTGCTCCGGGTGCTTCAGACCCAGAAATTCGAGCGTCTAGGTGGAGAAAAGACCTTGAACGTGGACGTTCGCATCATTGCTGCAACCAACAAAGATCTTCTCCAGGAGGTTAAGAAAGGTAATTTCCGTGAAGACCTTTATTATCGTCTCAATGTTATTCCTGTCTTCCTGGCCCCTCTCAACGAAAGACGAAATGACATTCCTTTGCTAGCGCGCCATTTCTTGAGCGTTTTTGCGACAGAGCAAGGAAAAGAAATCGAGGATTTCAGTCCTGAGGCCATGCGGCTCCTCCTCGACTATTCCTGGCCGGGAAATGTGCGTGAACTGGAAAACACCGTTGAACATGCCACTGTCCTGGCCAAGGGAGCTCTTATCGAGGCTCCGGACTTGCCCGCCATGTTTCACTCTGCTGCCGACTCCAGGAAAGCTACGAGGCAATCAACCCTGGTAGAGAACGAAATCAAGCTATTAGAGGAAGTCCTTAACGAGTGTGATTGGAACAAGAAGCAAGCAGCCAAACGTCTGGGAATCAGCCGCAGTACCCTTTACGACAAACTCAAGAAATATCAGATCAACAAGCCCACGACCCATTAGAGCAACTCACCTATCCTGCACAAGCGAAGCTTCGTTTGCGTCGAAATCCCCCTAAGAGTCTGTCCGACAACAACCTGCTAACTCACCTTTATCAAAATGGGGGGTGTTGAATGGGAATTCTTACAGGCAAACGAATCATCTTCCCCCTTTTTAAAGGGGAACCGAAGGGGATTTTGCTGCGCGGTCTTCCTACCGAATATTACCGCAGCATATTTACTCTGCAAGGAAAGCTAAACTATAGCACCAGCACCGTAGGTGGGTTTTGAAACTACTGAACACAGAAGTGTGTTTGACTTCGATTAGATGTTATTCTATATTTGTATTTTGCTATATGATTGGAGACCAAAATGAAAGATTTCATCAGAATCATGAAGGCGCTTTCTGACCCTAATCGGGTGAAAATCTTAAAAATGTTGCAACATCGGGTGATGTGCGTCTGTGAGATTAAAGAAGCTCTCGGTCTCGCTCAGCCCACCGTATCGCGACACCTGAAGGTCCTTGAGAACGCTAGCCTGGTCGGCTACAAGAAAGATGGTTTATGGGCAAACTACCACCTCACGGGTGGCGACAATAGCCCTTACGCTGCCAACTTATTGGGGAATCTGAGGCACTGGCTGCAGGATGATCCCGAGATAGAGGAGTTGATAGAGAGACTCCCGACGATTTATCGGGAGGAGGTTTGCAAAAGATAGTCTCTTTTTTTGCCATAGTATATTTATGAATTGCTTTTTAGCTATTTATACTTTTTCATTCAAGCCAACCCAGCTGTGGAGGTAGCCATGTCTGAAGAATTTTGCGCCCCGGGTGGAGATGTAATGATTCTTCCGTGCTCCGGGGGATCATATGTCGGCCAGCAACAGTTATTTGAAAGTGGCATTTAATCTTTCCTCAGTCAAATGCCAGAAGACCTTTCAAAGAAAAGTGAAGATCAGGAGGAAGATAGATGAGAGAAGCAACGGCTGAACAGCTTTCCTTTGAAGAGCCCCGCAAGGGACTAAGCCTTTTTGAGAAATACCTTTCAGGGTGGGTAATTCTCTGCATTGTCGCAGGCATTTTCCTCGGCAAAGTGGCCCCTGGATTCGCCAAATATCTTGATAGCCTCGCCATTTATGTCGGCGAAGCGCCGGTGGTTTCCATTCCCATTGCGATTTGCCTCTTCTTTATGATGTATCCCATCATGGTGAAGATTGATTTCGGTGAGGTGGTTAGGGCCGGAAAAAACTTCAAGCCGGTGGGTCTTACCCTGTTTGTCAACTGGGCGATCAAACCATTCACCATGTATGCCATCTCTATCTTCTTCCTTGGAACCTTGTTTTACGGATTCATCGGGCCAGAGGCGGTGGACCATGTAAAAATGCCCCTGGGATTGAATTTACCAGTGGGCGCAACCCACGGGGCCGGAACTGTGGTTATGGTCGAAGGCGTCAAGATGTTGGAAGTGCCTCTGTGGAGAAGTTACCTGGCAGGATGCATTCTGCTGGGGATTGCACCCTGCACGGCCATGGTCCTTGTCTGGGGCTTCCTGGCCAGGGGTAATGACGGTCACACCCTGGTCATGGTGGCCATCAATTCTCTCACCATGCTTTTACTCTACGGCCTACTTGGGGGATTTCTTCTAGGTGTGGGGAGACTGCCTGTACCCTGGCAAGCACTCGTTCTCTCCATCGGCATCTATGTTGCTCTCCCCCTGGTGGCCGGGTATATCTCCCGCAAGCTCATTATCCGGGCCCGGGGGGAGCAATGGTTCAAGGAGAAGTTTCTCCACATCCTTACTCCCATTACCATCATTGCCCTTCTGGTCACCCTGGTATTGCTTTTTTCCTTCAAGGGCGATGTCATCGTTGCCAATCCGCTCACCATTCTCTGGATAGCCATTCCCCTTTTCATCCAGACCAATCTCATATTCTGGATTGGCTATGGCCTGTCAAAGCCGCTCAGGCTTACCTATGAGGATGCGGCCCCCTCGGCAATGATCGGCGCCTCGAATCATTTCGAAGTGGCCATTGCCACCGCCACCATGCTTTTCGGCCTGTCTTCCGGAGCGGCTCTGGCCACGGTAGTCGGCGTGCTCATCGAAGTTCCGGTGATGCTCATGCTGGTGAAGATCTGCCTGAGGACTCAAAGCTGGTTTCCCAAAGCTAATTGATAGCTTCAGCCCACTTCCATAGTATACAGGCACCCCAGGCCTCCACCTAGGGTCTCGGAAGCTATCGAAAATTTTCATACTAGTGGCCGCTGCAGCCGGGCCTGTAATCTCAAACGTTCAAGGGAAGAGAATTCATAGCTCGTCTGCGCCGAATGGCCATAGACGGTGGCCATGTAAGCCCGCAGCTACCCTACGTACTAAAAAGACCCGACAAGTTAATTTATCCAAGATTGATTGATGAAATCGATGCATGCCTTAGATTTTCCGATGGTAAGATTGTTCACATCTCAAACTCCACTTAATCACTGAGCAGCTAGCTGAAATAGTCCTCGCATACCTCATTCTGAGGACCTTCAGTCGGCGAAGAATCTTTTAACATGTTGATTTTACTAAGGCTGAGATTCTTCGCTGAGTTCACCGTGAGTAAATCGAAGGGATCAGAATGACACTTGTAGCGAGTATTTTAGCAGGCTGCTGAATGGTTATTACACTTGTGTCTGCTCTGTCTATCTCATGACCATCTTCCTATTAGATAACTGACGATTCCCCTGTCACTTTACTTTTTCACATTCCGTGTTTATATACCACTTCACAGTAGAAAAGAAGGTAGCTTTCGAGATTCTTGGCCATCTTTTTAAGCAAAATAAATGTTTTAAAGGGGGAAATGATGATGATTACGAACAAAATCTCTGCAGCCATTGCGAGCTTGGTTATTTTGTTGCTTTTGAGTTGCGCTGGGACACAACCTAACATCCCAGTGGATACATTTTCAGTTGAACCAGGAACCAATGTGGCTCGAAAAGGGCAGAGCTTCAAATTACTCGGTACGCCCATAACCCTTGGACAAACACTGCCTTCTGTGCAACTGAGGGACGCTGACACCATGGCAAAAGTTAATCTGTCTGCGATGAAAGGTTCTGTCCTTTTTCTTAGCATTGTGCCGTCTTTGGACACACCGGTTTGTGAAGCTCAGACCCACTACCTGGGAGAGGAGGGAGATAAGCTCTCACCAGAGATTAAGCGCATTATCATTAGCCGTGACACGCCTTTTGCGCAGAAACGATTCGCCAAAGAGGCCAAACTTACAGACCTGCAATATCTGTCGGATCATGGTGACGCTGCCTTTGGCAGGGCAACCGGGCTTTTGATTGATGATCTCATGCTGTTGTCCCGGTCGGTAATCCTGGTGGACAGAGAAGGCACGGTTCGCTACATACAGGTAGTCCCAGATATTACCCACCTTCCAGATATGCAGAGGGCTTTCCAAAAGGCTGAGGAGCTGAATAGCGAGGCCTAGCCTGCTATAAAATCCTCTTCTGTCCTTTTTTATTTTATACGGTCGGTTAAGAAAAACTGGACGTCAAATCTTTTCCCCTCTGAGGAGGGGAAAAGATTATTCTTCATCTTAGGTCGTCTGTGTACGGATGTCGGTTAGTCATATTTTATGTCCGAATATCATACACGAGTAACATCTTATTTTCACTATATAAAATATAAAAACAAGAATAGATGTAGTCGATAAAGACACCTTCTGTCTCTCTGTGGGTTCTTCTTCATATACCTTGCCTCGTTCCCCCAGCCCAATATATCTACCGTAAATCTTGCACCTAGTTGCATCATTTATCTTAATATTTCTGATAGTTATTATGACTCTCCCCGGCAGATTAATCTGATCTCACAAACCCTTCCAGCACTATATTTCTTGGTTTGGCATAGAGCTTGCCTTTAGAGGCTACGCGGCCAGCGTGGCCGCCTCGCCTCACGAATCTTTTGCAATCATTGGGAATCTTAATGCGTGAGCCAGTCGTGGTCGTAGACTCAGACAAAAATCAATGCTTGGAACTCTGCGGACTCCTTGAAGCTGAGCACTATAAAACCACTGCTTTCCACTCCCTTGCCAATCTTGAAGGAGCCATATGCAAGAACGGTTGCCAGATAATATTGGTCGACCTTGACACCCTGCCCGTAGATAACCGTTTATTCAGGGATATAAAGAAGAAGAACCCCGCCGTTCGCATTATCGGGATCTCGAGTCGTCCTTTTCATCCCGAGTTGCAAGAAGCTATGAGCAAACACATCTACGTCAATCTCAGCAAGCCGGTAGACGCTGACGAATTGATCTACTGGTTGCGAAGCATCTGTGAAAATAACCCTGATACAAGAGGTTCATCCGATACACAGGAATAACATTTTTCTTTTTTAAAATAATTACTTAGGTGAAAATATAAAGAAATGGAGGTAAAGGAGAAGAACAAAATGAAAACTACGCTGAAAGATTTCTTTGATGACATGAAGCTCTCCAGACGAACCTTTGTGAAGGCCTCCGCAGCAGCTGGCACGGCTATAGCCACCGGAAGTGCATTGAAGCCAACTTTCAGGGCTCTTGCCGAGGCAAGCACTGTTCCATCTGCGGTGAAGGGAGAGTGGCTGCCGGCGACCTGTCAAGGCTGCACCTCTTGGTGCTCCAAACAAGTCTATGTCGTCGATGGCCGCGCTGTCAAAGTCAGGGGGAATCCTCACTCTAAGGTCAACAATGGTGCCGGATGCCCTAGGTCCCATCTGGGTTTACAGCAGGTCTATGACCCGGACCGATTGAAAAAACCGATGAAACGGACCAACCCTAAAAAGGGACGCAACGAAGACCCAAAATTTGTACCCATTTCTTGGGACGAGGCTCTGAACACTATTGCCGACAAGATTATGGAGCTCCGCAACAACAACGAAACCCACAAGTACATGCTCATGCGCGGTCGCTACTCCTATATGAGGGATGTGCTCTATGATCGGATGACCAAAATCATCGGTTCACCCAACAACATCTCTCATAGCGCCCTTTGCGCCGAGGCGGAAAAGTTCGGTCCCTATTACACCGAGGCCTACTGGGGTTACCGGCAGTACGATGTGGAAAATGCAAGGTACATACTCCTGTGGGGTGCTGACCCGCTGGCAGCCAACCGCCAAGTCTCTTATTACTCTAAAGTCTGGGGCGAGGCGATCGACCGTGCCTCTATTGCCATCGTTGAACCCCGGCTGTCAGCCACCGCTGCCAAAGCCGACCACTGGCTGCCGATCAAGCCCGGTCAGGACGGTGCCCTGGCGGTGGCCATCGCCCATATTCTGCTGGTCGAAGGGCTGTGGTACAAACCTTTTGTGGGGGATTTTGTAGACGGTGAAAACCGGTTCGTCCCAGGCCAAACGATTGATGAAACAACCTTCGAAGAAAAACACACTTACGGAATCGTAAAATGGTGGAACCTTGAACTAAAGGATAAAACTGTTGAGTGGGCGGCAGACAAGACCGGATTGCCGGCTGATCTAATCAAAACTGTGGCCGTGGAATACGGTAAGGCCGCACCTCATGCCATCTCTTGGCTGGGAGGTGGGCCCTGCATGCAGGTGCGCGGCGGTTTTACCAGCATGGCGGTGCACGCTCTCAACGGTATTGTTGGAGCGGTCGACAATGTTGGCGGTACACTTGTAAGCAACAAGGAATACACCTCGAAGTTTCCCAAACCGGACGATTTCCTGGATGAAATAGCCAAGAAGGGAAAGAAACACGAAAAGATAGACCAACGGGGACGGCTGCAATTTCCTTGTATCAGCTCTGGCAAACCCGGAGGAGGTGTAATCACTAATAACGCGGCAGACGGTATCATTAACGATGATCCTTACGATATCAAAGTCGCCATCGCCTACATGAACAACTTCGCCTTCTCAGCTCCTCAACCCGAGAGGTGGGAAAGAGCCTTATCCAAGATACCATTTCTTGTTCATATCACCACCAACGCCTCAGAATTCTCATGGTTTTCAGACATACTGCTGCCCGATACCCATCACATGTTCGAGAAATGGGGGTATGTGAAATCCATCGGCAACGGATATCGGCATGTGACCCTGATGCAGCCCATAATCAAAAACAACCATGACTACAAAATCGACGAGACCGAGATTCCATGGCTGATTGCAGAAAAGCTAGCAGAGCGGGGCTTCCCCAATCTGCTCAACCATTACAAAGAGTATAAGGACCCCGAAACCGGCAAGGCCCCAACCAATGAGAAGGAATTCGCCCTTTACTCCCTCAAATATGCCACTCAGAATCTCTGGGATCCTGTCAAGTACAAAGGAGGGGACAAATTCAACGGTTGGGAAGAGTTCAGAAAGGTCGGTGTGTGGAATTCAGACCCGTATCCTTACCGCAAACGTTGGGGCAAGATGAAAACCAAAACCGGCATGTTCGAGTTTTACAGCGAAACTTTGAAGGGAGCCCTGGAAAAGCACGCAGAGAAACATGGGGTCACCGTTGACGAGGTCATGAAAGCCACGAACTATCTGGCCCGGGGCGAAATGGCATTCATACCCCATTATGAAGAGCCTTTTATCCTGGGCGACGAGAAAGACTATCCCTTTATTCACGTGGATCACAAGTCGCGGCTAAACCGCGAGGGACGATCTGCAAATTGCCCCTGGTATTACGATTTCAAGGATCTGGACCCGGGCGATGAAATGTGGGACGACGTAGCCAAGATTAACCCGCTGGATGCCAGAAAACTTGGCATTAAATCCGGAGATCGGGTGAAGCTATCCTCGCCCACAGGCAGCCTGGTCTGCACGGCAAAGCTGTGGGAAGGAGTACGTCCCGGCACCGTGGCCAAGTGTTATGGCCAAGGACACTGGGCCTACGGCCGTCTGGCTGCCAAGAGCTTCGGTAAAGAACCCAGAGGGGGCAGCAGCAACGACATCATTCCCGCCCAGTATGAGGCGCTGAGCGGCAGTTCGGCATACTACGGCGTCACTCGTATCAAAGTGGAGAAAATATAAGGAGGTGATCCAATGCCTAAATATGCAATGGTAATAGACCTGCAGAGGTGCGTAGGCTGTGGCGCCTGCAGCATCGCCTGCAGGAGTGAGAACAATGTCCCGGAGGGCGTTTACTGGTCACATAAGATCACTGAAACAGTCGGGACATTTCCAGATGTCTGGTTTCATTATATTCCAACACTGTGCAACCACTGCGACAATCCACCTTGTGTACGTGGCTGCCCGACGCGGGCGATGCACAAACAAGAAAACGGCATTACCATGCACGATACCAAAAAGTGTATAGGCTGTAGATATTGCCAGTTCAACTGTCCTTACGGGGTCATCTATTTCAATTGGAAGAAACCACACGAATATTGGAGAGAGAATCAGGCCCTACTCAAAGGCGGAACTTCCTCTCCGGCGGAGGAAGTTCGTGAGGTGGGTGGCAAGGTTGTGCCCTACTATAATCCGGAACGGGATGAGACCCTGGCCGGTATTCGCCCGAAAGGTGTCGTTGAGAAGTGCACCTTCTGCGATCATCTGGTTAAGAAAGGGGAACTGCCACGCTGCGTGGAAGCATGTCCGGCCGATGCTAGAATCTTTGGAGATTTGGACAACCCCAAAAGTCAAGTCAGTCTTCTTCTAGGCCAATTCCGTCCTTTCAGATTGAAAGAACAACTGGGTACCGAACCCAAAGTTTACTACATCAGAAATTTCAACCCAGCACATCACCATAGCACGAAAGGAGAGGTATAAATGAAAGCGCGATTATGGATCGGACTGCTTTGTATCGGCGTTCTCGTCGGACTTGCCACTACCTTCAGGGTGTATACAGCCGGGTTTGATGTTTACGCCAAAACCGACATCCTTGTTTGGACTATGCCCCTGGCTGCATACATTTTCTTGTCACTGACCAGTTCGGGGCTCGCCTTTTGTTGTTCAATACCAGTCATCTTCAACATCAAGCGGTACGAAATCATTGAAAAGCGGACGGTCTTTCTTGAAATTAGTGTTCTCCTTGGGGCCTTTGTATGCCTGATCCTTCACCTCGGCTCACCTCTCAAGGTGTTCTATCTCATACTGTCCCCTAACCTGGCATCACCGCTCTGGTGGCTGGCGACTCTTTATGGTATCTACCTCCTGGTTCTGCTAATGTCATTCCAGAAAATACACTCGGGTAAAACGAGCAAACCGTTGTGCGCAACGGCATTTTTTATAGCCATTGGCACGGCCACCGTTCTGGGATGGCTCGTGGGCATGACGGATGCCCGTCCGACCTTGAATCCCAATTTTCTCTCGGTGTTTTTCCCCCTTTCCGCTTTTGCCTGTGGTCTGGCAGCTATACTGGTATTCAGCCTGCTGACTGCCCATTTTTCAGGGAAGCAGATACCAGAAGAGCGAATGGCAGTGTATAACGACATCGCAAAGCTATTCGGGGTGATGGCAGGTGTGACCTTGTTATTGACCTTGTGGCGCACAATTGTCGGGGTAACGTCGTCTTCCTCACTGGAGTTTGCTGCCTTCAGACATATGGTAAAGTCGGTATCCTTCAACATCGAACTCTGGCTGGGACTGGTGCTGCCGTTTGTACTGATGATGATTCCCTCGGTGCGTAAATCTACCGCAGGCAAATTGACCGCCACCGTTTTGTTTATGGTGGGTATGTTTGCCGGTCGTTTGGAGGTAATTCTCAGCGGCGAGATTATGCCTCTGGGCGCCATGGCCGAAGGGCGTGCCGATTTTGTCAATTATCTGCCCACCATCTGGGAGGTTTTCGTCGCTTTGTTTGGAATTTCGGTTGTGCTGCTGGTCTACACTTTAGGTGACAGATACCTGCAGCTTGATGCAGTGCACGAGTAAACTATCACTATTGAAGCTTTGCGCTAATTTTCCTCCATCCGAACCTCCCTCTCCGGCTTGAGAATCACTTCCGGAGAGGGAGTGCAACTCCTCAGCAACTGCGGTTGAGTTGAATCAAAGATTCAAGGAGCACGTGAAATGAACATCGACGATTTGCTGATGCGAGAAAAAGCTCGCCGTGACGCTTACAAGAATCTGGCGGTTTGCTATCATCTTCCTAACGGAGAACTTACCACAATGCTCAAAGGGTTGGAGCGCCAACTGGGCGTGCTTGCATCCGGGGCGTTGAGCTATGCAGCCCTGATGCGTAAAGAATTTGAAAGTCTCAAAGATCTGGAGGAACTCAAAATTGACTTCGCACGGCTTTTCGTTGGGCCTTACAGCTTGCTGGCACCGCCGTACGGTTCCATCTACCTTGAGCGGGAGCGGAAAATAATGGGCGATTCCACCTTGTACTTACTAGAAATTTACAGGCATGCAGGAGTCGATCTTTCTGACAATTTTCGAGATGCTCCCGACCACGTTACAGCGGAATTGGAGTTTATGTATTTCCTTGTTTTCAAGGAGATTGAGGCCTTAGAAAATTCTGATATTGAGACGACCTTGGGTTTCCTTGAAAAACAGAGAGCTTTTCTGAGAAAACACCTTGGGGCCTGGGTGTTTGAATTCGCAGACACTATAGAAGAAAAAGCAGAAACTGATTTCTATAAAAATTTGGCTAGAGCTACCAATGCCTTTTTGAAGCAGGAACTGGATCATCTCGAAGAATTTCACCTGGCCCAAGCATCGTAAGCCCTGTCATTCTAGAGAGGTTAGAGACCTCTCTTTTTTTTAATTCTGCTTATGTTAAAGTTAACATAAGCGTTTAATAGGACTGGTAAGACTGGTGAGACGCATAGAGAGGTAATTATCCATTTCTCGTTAGTTTCCTGGCGGAATAGCCATGCCGGTTAAAAGGAGACAATTTTATGCTGAAGACTATACAGTTAACAGACGCTGTCGGCAGCAAATTGGCCCATGATATTACAGAGATCCGTCCAAACGAGTTCAAGGGACCTGCCTTTCGCAGAGGTCACACAGTGTGTGAAGCTGATCTCTGTCATCTCCAAAGGCTAGGCAAGAATCACCTCTACGTCATCGATTTGGCCGAAGATGAAATTCACGAAAACGAAGCGGCGGTGATTATGGCTACAGCCCTGGCTGGAGATGGTGTCACCTGGAAGAGTGGTCCCCAGGAGGGAAAGATTAATCTGCTCGCAGAAAGAGACGGTCTTCTTGTGGTCAATACCACTGCTTTGGCCGCTTTCAATATGGCAGATGAGGTTATGTGCGCCACCCTCCACAATCACACTCTGGTAAATAGAGGTGATTTGGTAGCCGGCACCAGGGCGATTCCCCTGGTTATGAAGCGGACTCCAATTGAGCGGGCTGCAGCCATTGCCCACCAGAACGGGGCAGCTCTTTCGGTTCAGCCTTTGCGGTCCGCTCGCGTGGGTCTAGTGATTACCGGTAACGAGGTCTATCACGGTCTGATCTCAGACCGATTTGCTCCCATTCTAACTGACAAGGCTAAAGCGCTGGGTTCAGAGATAGTTGCCCTTGACTTTGCTCCTGATGACGCTGAGGTGATCAGCCGGGTTATTCGCAGCCAACTGGAACAGGGTTGTGATTTGCTCTTACTTAGCGGCGGGATGAGTGTGGATCCTGATGATGTTACCCGCCATGGAATCAGGCTGGCTGGCGCAAATGAGATCCACTATGGTGCTGCTGCTCTACCTGGTTCCATGTTTCTCGTGGCCTATTTAGGAGAGGTTCCCCTTTTGGGAGTGCCAGCCTGTGGGCTTTATCACAGGATCACAGTGCTGGATCTAATCCTGCCTAGGATCCTTGCAGGGGAGAAGATAGGCAAGGCTGAGCTGGCCTTTTTAGGTCACGGTGGCCTTTGTCTTGACTGCCCTGAGTGTACTTATCCTAAATGTCATTTCGGCAAGTGATGTTCAGAGCCTTTCAAGATTATCAACTTTAAAACACCGATTGTCAGGAACAAAGAAGCATGAAGCAAAATTCTGAAGCCCAACATGGCTGGATTGTTGCCACCTCAGTAAGTCAACAGAAAGGCGTCAAGAAAACCAATATCAAAGTTGGCAGATTGGAAACAAATTACGGGATTAAAGGTGATGCCCATGGGGGCCCTTGGCATAGGCAGCTCAGCCTTCTGGACATGCAGAGCATTACAAAGATCAAGGAGCAGGGCCTCTCTGTCAGACCTGGGGACTTCGCTGAAAACATTACCACAACGGGACTCAAGCTCTGGGAGTTACCCATTGGCACAAAGCTCCGTTTAGGAAAAGTGGCAGTAGTGGAAGTGACTCAGATAGGCAAGGAATGCCATAGTCGCTGCGCCATCTATCATCAGGTCGGAGACTGCGTTATGCCCCGAGAGGGAATCTTTGCTCGAGTCCTCAAAGGAGGCACCATCGTCCCCGGAGATAATATCAATGTTATTCCTGAGGGCACACTAGAGCTTTAAGCCTAAAGAAATCATCAGTGATCGAATTGGCTCCACTCCAAATCTAGCCATCCTCAAAGATTGTGATTGGGGACAAATTGCATGAATAGACTTGCCGACACATTTTCCCGTAAGATTGACTACCTTCGCATCTCCATTACAGACCACTGTAATCTCAATTGTTCATATTGCTCTCCCTTTGGCGGCCGCGTGAAATTAACCCATGCCGAAATCCTCTCTTATGAGGAGATCTGCAGGTTAACTCAAGCAGCAGTTCAAGGTGGTATCTCAAAGGTTCGCATAACCGGAGGTGAACCCCTTGTGAGAAAGGGAGTAGTCGAATTTTGCCGAATGCTCTCTGGTATCGAAGGATTGAAGAGCCTCACTCTCACCACCAACGGTGTACGCCTCCGGGAGCTCGCCCCACAGCTTCAAGGTGCTGGAGTCCAGAGGGTAAATATCAGCCTTGACACCCTTCGACCTGAAAGTTTCCGTAAGATAACAGGGTATGATCTCCTTTCCCAAGTCCTCGCCGGTATTGAGATGGCCGAGGAAGTAGGACTTCACCCTGTCAAGATAAACACCGTGGTGATGCGTGGAGTAAATGAGGACGAGATTGAGGATTTTGCCCGGCTCACATTAGAAAAACCATATGATGTGAGGTTTATAGAGCTTATGCCCTTCAATGGGTCCAGTGAGCACCAGTCTCTCTTTGTGCCAGTGGAAGAGATGGTGAAAAGGGTAAAAAGGGTTGGAGATCTCTCTTTAGAACCGGCTGCTGAATCATCAGGGCCGACCCGGCTTTGCTCGTTGCCTGGCGCAAAAGGAAAGGTGGGGTTCATCGCACCTTTGAGTTACCATTTTTGCGGTTCCTGCAATCGCCTAAGGCTTACTGCAGATGGGAAGCTTAGGCCCTGTCTCTTCTCCGAAGAAGAAATAGACATCAAAGGACCCTTGCGTGCTGGCGCCCCCACTGAAGAACTCATACATATATACAGGCTTGCCGCAATGAGAAAACCACATGGCCATCAACTGAATTGCACGCATGTTGAGCAATACTTTGGCAGGGATATGCAGGCTATAGGAGGATAAGATTACCTAGACTCTTCTATCTGAACGCTTCTCTCCACTATACTCCAGAAAACTCGAAATAAGGATCTCCATCTTCTCATCTAGTTGCCGTCTCACAAAGAATGGACAGGATGCTGCATTGAGGGTATGCTCAGAAAAATCCGCCAAAGGAGAGATAAAGAGTGGGCTATCACAATCTTTCTCAATGCCTAGAAGAGCTTGAGTCTCGGGGAGAACTTGTCCGCATCATCCAGGAGGTTGACCCTAACCTCGAGATCGCCGCTATACAGCGTCGTGTCTACCAGGTTCGGGGACCCGCCTTGCTCTTCACCAGGGTGAAAGGTTGTGCTTTCCCCATGGCTGGAAATATTTTCGGCAATCTCGAGCGAACTCGGTTCATCTTTCGCGATACGCTGCATACGCTTGAGCGCATGGTAAAACTG
>Ga0209536_100006424_pt1 | contig 17993 bp, 16 predicted proteins | sample DeeMarSeWOR28_12_FD_187461 | JGI IMG/M metagenome (GOLD analysis project Ga0209536, IMG submission 187461) | Marine sediment microbial communities from White Oak River estuary, North Carolina - WOR-2-8_12 (SPAdes) (version 2) | ecosystem: Environmental > Aquatic > Marine > Intertidal zone >... | reverse complement strand
TCATGATGCCCATTTTTAATTAGCTGAGACACATTAGTTCAGTCTTGTTCCCAATGCTCTGAATATAAAAGCCCCCATGGGCATAAAACCCCTGGAGGCATTGTATCGTTAACTTCTGGCTTTTCCCGTGCATGGCTTACTCCACGAAAATTAGGGGTTAGAAATTAGTCGATTTTTGAAGGCAACTAAACTCGGATATCGTTTCGGTTCAGGGAAGCAGCAACTCAGAATGAGATTCCACATGAGACCAGCAAAGAGGATAAGATGAGGTTCAGCGTTGCGTTTCTGGGCAATATGGGCTGTGTATTTTCAAACAAATTATTTGAAAAAGTATCGATTGTCAATCAAAATGGTTAGAGCCAAAACCTGTGATTGCAAAGATATCTGCATTAGATTTGAATTTATTTCGCATATTCAAGCAAATTCTTTTCAATCTGGCAACCCTGCCTTTTGGAGAGCACGAATCCACTTCTCTCGATCATCCTGATTTTTAAATGGCATTGTCTTTGCGTAGTATTGTATTGAGAATTTAGGGTATATCCTTACAATGGCTATAGCTTCAGCTTTTGCTTCTTTATCACGGCCGAAGAGAGCATATGCGGATGCTAGCCCTATATGTGCAATTAAATCTTTAGGATCATAATCTGCTGCCCTCTTGTACTCATCGATTGCTTCCTCATACCGACCCATATCCATATAGGCATCCCCCAAGCCTACAAAGTAGTAGTTTCTATGAAAGGGGGTAAGACGTAACGCCTTTTGGAATTTTTCGACTGCTTCTTCTGGACGATCTAACCATCGAAGAACAAACCCTACTGCGCCAATCATATAAGCGTTATTTGGATTAATGCTTTCATCAAGTGCAAGCGCTTCATTGGTCAATTTGAAGGCTTCTTTGGGAAAAGGAATTAAAAGATTATTGGCATCATTTTCGATGATGTCACTAAAAGTCTCACTTATTCGTTCTCTTTCTTTGTCTATTAGATTCATCATTTCAGCAACCCGCCTATCTATAACCGCATTATTTCTTTCTGAAGCTTGCTTTATTACCTTTTTTGTCTATAGGCTTAATTTTTAAAGATAATTAAAATCAATAGCACAATGTGACAGCAAAATTTATGCCCATCATTTTATTAATCGAATTATGTATAAAGATCATTTACTTATAAAATTGAAAGAATTGTTAATACAGAGATTTTAGGTGGTATAATTCACATTATTAGGAAGCACATTACATAGGGATGGCTGAAAGGGAGGTATTAGATGAAAGGATCAGATTAATTGAGAGAGTATTTGCAAAAACCAGTCTTATAAAAAGTTTTGATATAATAAAATATCACAAATTGCGCCAAACTTGGGATATGTAAGATGAAATTCCAAAAAATTTAAATCCTCCAAAAACCTGACCTATCTTGCCAATAGCACAAATTCACCAAAATTTCATGTATATTGAGATAATACGTACTTCACCCAAAGTACAGGTTTCAAATTGATATCGCATATTTGAAAAATCGTTAGAAATGTCAGGAAAAAATTATGAAAGCTTTTTTATGCCAGCTGCAACGGACTCTGCAGTCATAAGTTTAGTGGACTCAAAAATCTTTCGCACCCTCTCATTTAGGCAGCACAATACGATTTGCCCCTTTTTTTTGTAGACTTCTTTTGCAGTTTGTAAAATTACTCGCAAACCATCGCTGCTTAGATATTCAAGATCGCATATGTTAAAAAGAAGCCGGATTCTTTCCTTGCCAACTATCTCTTTAATAATTCTATTCGCCTCGGGAGCGGACTCCGAATCCAATCGGCCTTTGATAATGATATGAATAATACCGTTTTCTTTTTCCTGGATAATTTCCATTGTTTGACCTTTAAATATATTTGGATGTCATTATTTGGTGATAGGGTGGGATTTACCCCAATTGAGTTAAAACTCAATTTGTCCTTAAGCTTCCTTCTTCAAGCTTGGCTGCAAGATAGAAGACGACCCATGCTCCGCAAAGGTCGCAGTCGACATCGTTTCCGTAGCAACAATAGATAAAGCAATGTTTACAGCGAAGGGTACACCTATTGGTAATGTTTACCATGGCGGCAGGGTATGGGTGAGCAGAGCGCTCTGTCTGGTTCATTGCTTTTCCTCCCTTTTTGACTCGATGCCGACCTAGGTGCGCGAAAAACTGCGGCTTTCGGTGTTACTTTTCAATTTTGATGTTATCAGCTCCAACTTGTAGGTCATCCCCTCAGCAAGTCGAAGTACGTCTTGCAAAGCTGACTGAACATCGGGATAGGACTTCATTCGCGTTCCGCCGCCTGCTGGGCCGAGCTTGGTGGAATATATGGCAATAAAAATCCATGCACCCGTGGGATGATCATAGCTAATGATGATAGTTTCACCGTTCCATTCTTTCAGCAAAGACTCCATGACTCCAATACCCCAATGATTAAGCATTCAGTGGCAGGTTATATTTTTTTATCTTTTTGTATAACAGCGTCCGGTGGATCCCTAACATTTCAGCGGCCTTGGCTTTATTGTTGTTGGTTTCTTTTAAAGCATAGCGAATGGCTTCTTTTTCGGTTTTAGTGTGTACTTCTTTGAGAAAAGCTTGACTGTTTTTCAGCGATATTTTGCGACCGCCGTATATATAAAAGGGGAGGTCTTTCAAATAGATCGTGCCGCCCTCTAATGTCGACATCACCCGTTCAAGAACATTTGACAGTTCCCGCACATTTCCCGGCCATTCATAATTCCGTAGCGCTTTATGCGCCTCTTTGTCCAACTTAAACTCAAAAAGGTTTGCTTCTTGGGCCATTTGCTTTAACAGGTGCCGGGCAGTAGGAATAATGTCACTTCGTCTGTCTCGCAGTGGGGGTATATGCAGGGGGATTACATTCAGGCGGTAAAAAAGATCTTTGCGAAAACGGCCATCTGTCATCATTTCTTCCAGGTTTTGGTTTGTGGCAGCAATAACACGAAAATCTGACTTTATGATCTTGGTTCCGCCAACCCTTTCAAATTCTTTATCCTCTATCGCTCGGAGCAGCTTAGGCTGCATTTCAATGGGCAAATCCCCGACCTCATCTAAAAATACAGTACCGTTTTGGGCGATTTCAAATTTTCCTGGTTTTCCCTCAGACTTTGCACCGGTAAAAGCGCCTTTTTCATATCCGAAAAGTTCTGATTCGAGAAGATCTTTAGGAATGGCGGCACAGTTAATACGGACAAACGGATATAGCTTGCGTGAGCTGGCATGATGAATGGCCTGAGCAAAAAGTTCTTTTCCCGTTCCGCTTTCACCCGAGATGAGAACCGGGAACTGATTTGTAGCTGCTCTGAGAGCTTCTTTTTTCAAAATCTTGATTGCCTCGCTTTTTCCGATAATGCTCTCAAAGGTATAGCGCGTTGATCTGAGCGTGATGAGCTCCTGTTCGTAGAGTTTCACTTTTGATTCCAGAAATGAAAGTTCATTGGCGAGTTTTTGAACATCTTTGATGTCCTTAAACATGACTTGGCCGTATACGGCGATGATCTTACCGTTTTTTTTGATGGGGATGCGCTGGACGACCATATTTTGGCCTTTAATCAACTGGGTTTGGTTGATTTCTGCTTTACCTGTGTCAGCCACAATATGCATGCGGGTATTTTCGATGACTTTCGTACAATGTTTTCCAATTTGTTTTGAAGGATCCAACCCAAGGAACATCCCATATGGCTTGTTAAAATGGGTTACATACCCCTCTGTGTTTGTTACGATGGCGCCATTGTAAATACTATCGAAAATAAGCCGATACATTTCAAGTTGATTGCGCATTTCCTCCATATCCGACTGATTCTTTTGTCTATGCATGGATTTCTCCTTCCGTGAATCCTGCATTTTCAAAAAATTTTTTTCTCTAAACATGTATCAATATAGCGACATGTAGATCAAATGATACATGTTTTTCATACAAGGTTTGATCGATTCTGTCGAGTAAAATTTGCTCAAAAATATTAATTGAGAAAAAATATTGAATGGTATTTATTGGTTATCTCCATTCCAGATTCTCCGATGAATTTGAAATTTTGCACCGTAAATTCGCGGTCCGAAAATTGCTAAATTAGGATCACATTTGCAGATGGAGAATTCGATTAGGCTTTTCCGCAAATGTTAGGAGGAAAGTGATGGAAGAAACCAAAAAGCCGGCAGACACAAGAGAGCCGGGAATAGGCAAGGAAGAGATTCTTCTTTTGCAGGATGATAATTTCAACAGCAATAATGTATGCGTGGTCACTGGAGCGGGGACTGGAATTGGCAGAGCAGTTGCCATTGCCGCTGCTGCCAATAATTTGATGACCGTTGGTCTTGATATCAATGTGGAAGAAGGCAACAAAACGCAAAAGATGGCTCGCGAGATGGGTGGTCAAATGATTTTTATCAAAGCCGATCTTACCCAGGATGAAGATATTGAAAATGCCATCCAAGAGGCTGCTAAACTGGGTAGCGTTAAATATCTGGCCAACATTGCCGGCATCCAGCATATTGATTCTGTGGATAATTTTCCCATGGAAAAATATGATCTCATGCAGCGTATTATGCTCAGGGCGCCGTTTTATCTTTCCAAATTGGTCATCGCGCATATGAAAAAAAGCAGCGACGGGACAGGAGCCATTGGAAATATGGCCTCGGTGCATGCGCATATATGTACGAAGAACAAACCGGTTTATAACATTACCAAATTCGGCTTAAGAGCATTAACCCAGTCCATTGCTGCTGAGGGAGAAGGAAAAATCCGGTCTTTTTCTATCAGTACCGGATTTGTCAAAACCCCTTTGGCGTTAAACCAGATTCCTGCCCAGGCAGAGCAGCGCGGTATTACACCTGAGGAAGTGGTTCGGGATGTTATGATGGGCACCTCTCGCATTAAAGAAATGATGGCGCCGATTGAAGTTGGCAATCTTTTTGTTTTTGGTTTTTCGAGGTTTGCCAAATATCTTATTGGAGGAGATTTGCTTTTTGACGGGGGTATGGTTCTGACGTATTGACTAGATGCGTTTGACAAAGCCTTTAAAAAAGTATCAAAGGAGGTCTTGATGAACATCGGATCACTTTTTTCCCGACATGCTCACTACCGCCCCAACCATCTGGCCTTTGTTTTTGAAGATCAGCGTTTGACATGGCGTGAATTGAACCAAAGTATCAATCGGCTGGCCAATGCGTTGCTCGATTTAGGTATTCAAAAGGGGGATAAGGTGGCCAGCATTCTTCCAAACAGTCTGGAGCTGTTTGAAACGTTATGGGCTGTGGCCAAAATCGGAGCTGTGGTGGTCCCTTTGAGTGCGTTGCTGCTTGAGCAGGCCATGAAATCCTTGCTGCAGGATTCCGATACCGTGCTGCTTATTACCAATTCTAATTTTGTGAAAAATATAAATGCGATTAGATCGGAGCTCCCCGCAATCGCTGAAGATCATTATCTGCTGACCGACAGTTCGGATATACCGGGTTATCAAAATTATCATGCATTGAAAGCTGTCGCCAGTGATCAGGAACCCGAGGGAATCATCATCACTCCCGATGATCCCTTTAACATCATGTACAGCAGCGGTACGACGGGTCTGCCCAAAGGGATCGTTCACACCCATTACATTCGAGGTATGTACGGAAATTTGTTTGCTGCCGCCTATCGTATGACACCGGAAAGCATTGTTATGCATGCCGGGGCCATTGTTTTCAATGGCGCTTTTTTAGATCTAATGCCTGCCGTATTTCTGGGGGCAACTTACATCCTGCTACCACAGTTCGATCCGGTTTCCTATATTGAAGTCATTGAACGCGAAAACATAACCCATGTGGTGATGGTGCCTTCTCAGATTATTGCACTGCTGAATGCACCAAATTTTTCGTATGATGCGCTGAAATCCCTGGAAATGATCCTGTCTGTTGGAGCCCCGCTTCACAGAGAACATAAAGATGAACTCAATAAACGATTGCCCGGTCGGTTTTATGAGCTATATGGATTAACCGAAGGCTTTGTAACGGTTCTTGACAAAAACGATTATGAGGCCAAACCGGATTCAGTGGGAGTTCCCCCGCCCTATTATGAAATGAAAATTTTGGATGAAAGCGGAAAAGATGTTCCTGTCGGCGAAGTGGGTGAAATCTGCGGTCGGGGGCCGCTGTTAATGCCCGGGTATTATAAGCGGCCTGATTTGACCGCTGAAGCCATTAAAGACGGCTGGTTGCATTCCGGTGACATGGGCTATGTGGACGAAGATGGTTTCCTTTACCTGGTAGATCGCAAAAAGGATATGATCATTTCCGGCGGAGTGAATGTATATCCGAGAGATATCGAGGAAATTATTGTCAAGCATCCGGCAGTTCAGGAAGTTGCTGTTTTTGGTATCCCTCATGAAAAATGGGGCGAGACGCCTTTGGCTGCTGTTATTTTGCAACAATCGGGCAGCGTTACCGCCCAGGAACTCAAAGACTGGATCAACGAACGGGTTTCCGCCAAATTTCAGCGGATCCATGATGTGGCCATCATGGAAGATTTTCCCCGCAACGTGGCCGGCAAAACACTTAAACGGGTCATGCGGGAGGACTATTGGAAGGGGCAGGAAATCAAGCTCTAAAGCTGCACTGACACTTTTATGGGGAATCCGTATCAGCCTTTCACATGAAAACCAAACCCATTAGAGCAGCCCTTATAACCGGCGGTGGTTCCGGTATGGGGCGAATGATAGCCCAGGAATTATGTCGCTTGAGTATGACGGTTTTTGTTGCTGATCTAGACATGGCGGCCGCTAAGGAAACCATACGGGCAACGAAGGACATGCCTGGTCTGGCGGAAGCTGTTGCCGTAGATGTTTCCAAAAGTGATTCAGTGGCTTCTTTATTTAGGGAATTGAAGAAGAAAGCAGAGCGTTTGGATCTGTTGGTCAACACTGCGGCCATTCTTGGAGAAACCATTTTTATAGAGGATTTGGAAGATGAGGCCTGGCGGCAGATGATGGCCATTAACCTGGATGGTACGTTTTACTGCTGTCGCGAAGCCGTGCGTTGGATGAAAGTTCACAAAACCGGACGTATTATCCTGTTTAGCTCGGTTGCTGCCTTGACACCTACACCGGGGGCGCTGCATTACAGTGCGGCCAAGGGTGGGGTCAACATGCTGGGCAAAACACTTGCTCAGGAAGTCGCCAAATATAATATCAGAGTGAATATCATCGCACCGGGATATGTTCAAACACCGATGTTGGAAGGGTTGCCGCAAGGTTTTTCGGATTATATCCTTAAAAAAACGCCTTTAAAACGCTTTGGAGAAGTGGAAGAAATCGCCGGTTTGGTGGCTTTTCTGGCCTCGCCCGAAGCTGATTTTTTTAGCGGTCAGATTTTCAGTCCCAACGGCGGCCTGGTGATTTAATTAAAAAGGAGAACCATGTCAAAAGAATACACACGGCTTTTGGTGGATGATCAAGGAGATATTTGCTGGGTGACCATCAACCGTCCCGGCGACCGCAATTCAATCGACAGCGCCCTTATGTCAGAGCTGGAGGATCTACTGGCAACTATTGAAAAGACTGCAACCCGGGCGATTGCTTTTAGCGGTGCCGGGGATACCTATTTCATCGGTGGTGCTGACGGGGTGGAGATGATGCAATGCGATTCGGAAGGTGCCCAGGCGTTTTCCGTCCAGATTCAGAATTTGTTCAATCGCATGGAGGCCAGCCCGCTCATCCTGGTGGCCGCTATAAACGGTTTATGTTTTGGTGGGGGCTTCGAATTTGCCATGGCCTGTGATCTTCGCCTGGCCAGCGACAGGGCGCGAATCGGTTTACCGGAGGTGAAAGTCGGTATAATACCCGGCGGAGGTGGGACCCAACGCTTGTCCAGGCTGGTGGGAACCGGACGAGCGATGCAGATGATTCTTTCAGGAAAACTCTATGACGGAAAGGCTGCCTTCGATCTGGGGCTCGTTCACAGCGTGGTGCCACCGGATAAGCTCTCGGGCGAAGTTGCCAAAATTCTTAAGCCGATTTTTCGCAATCCACAGTATGCCTTGTCCCAAGCCAAAAAAGCAGTGCGTGCGGCACAAAACCAATCCTTTGGCGAAGGGCTTCAGGTAGAAAGCGAAGCGTTCAGCCAATGCTTTAAGCAGGACTATTTTGTTCGGCTCATGCGCCGACAGCTGAAAGAAGGTATTTTGGAGACCACGGTCCAGCTACCGGATTGGATTTATGAGGAAGGAAAGGAATAAATATGGAAGTTGCCGGCATTGGTTCCTGGCTGACGAAAAGAGAGTTTCTCACACCGGATAAAGAAGCCGTTGTTGACGGGGAGAGACGACTGAACTACCGAGAGCTCAATCGGCGTGTCAACCGGCTGGCCGGAGCTTTTCAGGGGCTGGGCCTTAAAAGTGGTGATCGAATCAGTATTCTGGCTCATAATTGCCTGGAGTTTCTCGAGACGATTATGGCCACGGCCAAGTTGGGCCTGATCCTGGTGCCCCTCAACTGGCGGCTTACGGCGGCCGAGCTGTCATTTATTCTGAACGACAGCGGTGCCGAGACGCTTCTTTTTGATTCCGAATTGCAGGAACTGGTTAGAGGTGTCATGGGAAATACTGCCCTTACACAATACGTCGTTTTCGGCGAGCAAAAAATCCTGGAAGCCAAAGTGTATGAATCTTTGCTTGCGGGTCAAGCACAAAGCGAACCGCCACTCGAGGTTATGCCGACGTTGGATACACCTCACATCATCATGTATACGGCCGGCACTACAGGCAAACCCAAAGGCGCAATTCTCAGCCAGGGAGCCAGTTTCTGGAATGTGCTCAACCTCAACCTTGCCATGGACTTTACTTCCAATGACCGCAATCTGGTGGTGTTGCCCATGTTTCATATCGGCGGTATCGGGCTTTTTACGTTGCCCATGCTTTACAATGGTGGTACAGCAATTCTTCAACGCACATTTGATCCTGTAAAAACGTTGGCATTACTCAGAGAGGAAAAGATTAGTCTTTTCTTCGGTGTGCCGGCCATATTTCTGGCTTTGATTCAACACCCGGATTTTGACGCTGATGTATTTAAAAATGTGCGCGTGGTGATGAGCGGCGGTGCGCCGCTGCCGGTCAACCTGGTAAAGCAGTATCATGAGGCCGGCATCATTCTTCAGCAAGGATTTGGTATGAGTGAGGCAGCGCCAAGTATCGCTACTTTGGGAAAAGACCTGGCCCTAAAGAAAGCGGGCTCTATTGGGCGAGCGTTGTTTCACCTGGACGCCCGTATCGTTGACGGTGATATGAACGATGTACCCACGGGAGATGTGGGCGAGTTGATCATTCAAGGCCCAAATCTACTGCAAAGCTACTGGAACCGACCCGAAGCTACGCAAGAAGCATTTAGCGGCGACTGGTTTCACACCGGCGATTTGGCCCGCATGGATGAGAATGGCGACCTTTACATCGTTGAACGTAAAAAGGATATGTTCATCTCCGGCGGCGAGAATGTCTATCCGGCTGAGGTGGAGAACGCTATCTATGAATTACCTCAGATCGCAGAAGCAGCTGTTATTGGCGTCGATGACGAAAAATGGGGCGAAGTCGGCCGGGCTGTCGTTGTTCTGAAAAAGGGTCAGCGTCTTACGACTGAGGCGATCATTGATCACCTTAAAGGCCGGTTGGCCAAGTATAAACTGCCCAAGAGTGTCGTCTTTTCAGATCAATTACCCCGCAACGCCGCCGGTAAGGTTTTAAAAACAGTTCTCAGGCAAAAGTATGGATAACTTCGACCCAATTGATTTAAGGAGGGATCCGAAATTGGCAAAAACCATGTTAAAAAAGGAGGATTAAAATGGCTAAAGGGAATATGCGTAAACTATTCGTTCTGTTGTTTATCGCTTCTACAATGGTTATGGCTGCAACGGCTATGGCCGCAGAGCCGATAAAAGTCGGTATCATTCAGGGGATAAGCGGTCCCTATGAGATATACGCAAAGGCAGAGGTCACCGGTTTTGAGATGGGCTTAGAATATTTTACCAAAGGGACCAATAAAATCATCGGCAGGGACGTTAAGATCATCGTCGAAGACACGCAGCTTAAGGCAGCTAGAGCCAAGATGCTGCTTACGAAGCTTTATAGCGACGACAAGGTGGATCTGGCAATCGGACCGACAAGCAGCGGCGTAGCTTTAGCCGTGCTCCCTGTGGCCCAACAGTTCAAGAAGATACTTATTGTAGAGCCTGCGGTGGCAGATTCCATTACGGGCAAAAATTGGAACCGCTACATATTTCGAACGGGTCGCAATTCCAGTCAGGATGCCATTTCCAACGCAGTTGCTGTGTCCAAGCCGGGAGTCAGCATTGCCTGCATCGGGCAGGACTATGCCTTTGGCCGGGATGGCATTGCTGCCTACAAGCGGGCCGCGGAAAAACTCGGTGCAAAAGTCGTGCATGAGGAATATAGCGATCCCAAGGGCACGGATTTTACGGCCCCCGTCCAGCGAATTATCGAGGCCCTGAAGGACAAGCCTGAGCCCAAATACGTCTGGGTCATTTGGGCCGGAAAAGGTGGGCCGATGGCCCAGTTGATATCGGCCGGGTTGGACAAATACGGCATCGAGATTGCCAGCGGCGGTAATGTCCTGGCGGTTCTTAAATTGATGAAGCCGCTTAAGGGAATGCAAGGTTCGATTTACTATTACTATGAGAATCCCAAAAACGATGTGAACGACTGGCTTGTGAAAGAACATTTCAAGCGCTATAACGAACCCCCGGATTTTTTCACTTGCGGAGGCTTTGCTGCAGCCAGCGCCGTGGTGGAAGCCATCACAAAAGCGGGAGATACAGACACCGAGAAGCTCATTGCAACCATGGAGGGCATGGAGTTCATGACGCCTAAAGGAATGATGAAGTTCCGCAAAGAAGACCACCAGGCGCTGCAGGCCATGTTCGCATTTAAGCTTGACGTGAAACCGGATGTGGAATGGGCCATCCCCGCGCTCACCAGGGAGTTGTCTATGGAGGAGACGGCTCCACCCATTATGAATAAGAGATGAATGAAAAGATTGTAACACCGATAATTGAGACAAAAGAGCTGACCATCCGTTTTGGCGGACATGTGGCCGTTGACCACGTGAATTTGCGCATCGAGCCATTCTTACTGAAGTCGATTATCGGCCCCAACGGGGCGGGGAAGACCACCCTTTTCAACCTGATGACCGGCCAGTACAGACCGAGCGAGGGAAAGGTCTTTTTGAAAGGAAAGGATATTACCCATCTGAGCGCTGTGGAGAGGACGCGCCTTGGTATGGGCCGATCCTTTCAGTTGACCAATATTTTTCCGCTTCTGAGTGTCCTGGAGAACGTGCGGGTTGCTATTCAATCGCGCAAGGGCTTTGGGTTGAACTTTTGGAGAAATTATCTCCATTTTTCGGGGGTGGAGGATGAGGCCTATTCCATTCTCGAGAATGTCCTCCTGGATCAAAAGTGGGCTGCGCCGGCCAGCGCTCTGACCCATGGGGAACAGCGCAAACTTGAAATTGCCATCCTGCTTGCCCTTGAACCGGAGATTCTCTTTCTGGACGAACCAACGGCCGGCATGTCTCAGGAAGAGGTTCCGGCCATTTTAGAGATCATTCAGAGGCTCAAGGAGATCAGAGATCGGACGATTCTCCTGGTGGAGCACAAGATGGACATGATCATGACCCTGTCGGATACCATCGCGGTCCTCCAGGAGGGTAGACTGATCGCCGATGGTAATCCGGATGAGATCCACAAAAGCGAGGTGGTACAGGAAGCCTATCTCGGTGGAGGATCGAAGCGTGAGTGAAGCTATTCTAAAGGTTGAAGGGACCCACACCTTTATCGGCCAACACCATATCCTTCAAGGGATTTCTTTCGACGCAAAAGCCGATGCAGTGACGGTCCTTATCGGTCGAAACGGGGCGGGCAAGAGCACTGCGCTAAAGACTGTCATCGGCCTCCTACCTTCCTCAGAGGGAAGAATCATGTTTAAGGGCAATGAGATCCAGAAAAAGAAACCATACGAAATTGCCCGAATGGGAATAGGCTTTGTCCCGGAAGACATGGGCATCTTTGCCAACCTCACGGTGGAAGAAAACATGCGGGTAGCCATGCTGGTTGAGGACGAGGCAACGGCCCAAAGGTTGGAGCGAACCTTAGATATTTTTTCAGATCTTGGGAAGTTTTGGAAGGCCCAAGCAGGGATTCTGAGCGGTGGGCAGAAACAAATGCTCGCCATTGCGAGGGCCATTGTGAACGACACATCCCTGCTCCTCATCGATGAGCCCTCCAAGGGCCTCGCGCCTATCCTCGTGGATGCTCTCATCGAAGCCATCAACCAGATCAAGGAGTACAGTGTTGTTGTGCTGGTGGAGCAGAATTTTTACATGGCAAGTTCGGTGGGAGATTATTTCTACATTCTGGACGACGGGATGGTTGTACACGGCGGCCTCATGGAGGATCTCGTCAATGACGAGGGATTAAAGAGCAAGTATCTGGGTATCTCCAAAGCAGCCGAATAGGCGCTTAATTGTTATTTTTTCACCTTTTGTGTCAAAACTTTTTTATCACGAAAGCCCCCCAGCTAAGTTTTTCTATATTTAGCGGCGCAGGTAAAAAAACAAAAACACGAAAAGGAAAAGAAAATTTCGCGCTTTCTAGATTTCGTGTTTTCGTGATTAATTTATCCTTTTGGTTCTCTGCGGTGAATCCGGGTTAGGGCTGGAGAAGGGGTAATATTCAATGGCGACAACTACTTTTGAGCGATGGGGTCGGGAGCTTACCATTGCAGGTGCAATCGTTCTTTTTCTGCTTCCCCTCATAGGAATTCCTGGGAAGACTTACCTAACCCTGACCATTGCGGGTGTTGCTATGGGCATGCTTCTTTTCCTTGTAGCCTCCGGCGTAAGCATTATTTTCGGGCTGATGGATGTTATTAACTTTGCCCATGGGGCCCTGTTTGCCTGGGGAGCCTATGTGGGCTTTAGCATTTTCCAAAGCTTGATGAATTGGGTTGAGGCGGATTCGGTCCTTCAGAACTTCGCTGTCTTTTTGATCGCCCTTGTTGCGGCCATGATGGTGGTTGCCCTTTTAGGGGTCATTCTGGAAAAAGTTATTATCCGCCGTGTTTACGGGTTTCATCTGTTTCAGATCCTCATCACCTTCGGTGCAACCGTCGTTCTGGTGGAGCTTATCCGCATACTCTGGGGGCCTAACGACGAAGTGATGATTGTGCCTCTGACCTTTTCGAGAAACTGGGACATCTTGGATATCATTGTATACAGATATCGGGTCATCTGCATCGTAATCGGTCTGATCGTGTACGGCGTGATTCAGTTCGTCCTCAAAAAGACAAAATTGGGAACGATTGTGCGGGCGGGGGTTGAGAACCGCGACATGGTCCAGGCCATGGGACATAATATTTTTCTGCTCTTCACAGGCGTATTTGCTGCGGGTGCGGGTCTAGCGGCGCTTGGGGGATTGGCCATGTCCATATTCAGCCGACAGGTGTACCCGGACATGGGATCCACATATCTGCTTTTTGCATTTATTGTGGTGATTATTGGAGGTTTGGGAAGTGTAACGGGTTCCCTGGTAGGAGCCCTTATCGTGGGACTTTCTTATAATTACGTGGCCTATCTGGTTCCCTGGGCTGCTGCAGGCGTAAACGTCCTGATAATGATCATCATCCTTCTCATTCGGCCAACCGGCCTTTTTCCAGCTGGAAAGTAGCGAGGTATATTTATGGCAGAACCGACGCCGGTTCAGATTTTTCGAATTGCGGAAAAAAGAAAACAGTACAGGAGCGGTAGCTTCTTTCTCAAAATTGGCATCTTGGCCCTATTTGTTCTGGTGCCTTTTGTGTTTCCCTCGTATAAGACAGTCGATCTCGCGATGCAGATCATCATGTTTGCAACCCTTGTGGCTAGTTTTGATATCCTGCTCGGATATACGGGTATTCTCTCCTTTGGCCATGGCATGTTTTTCGGTATCGGAGCCTACTGCGTGGCTTTTCTCATCGGCAAGTACGGAATGCCTTCCTACCTTAATCTGGTCCTGGGTTTTGTCACCGCCGCGCTAACTGCCTCAGCCCTGGCCTTGCTCATCAGTTTTCTGTCTCTGCGTGTCAAGGCCATCTTTTTCGCTATGATTACCCTGGCCATAGCGGAATTGGCCATTGTCCTGGCCACCGGACTAAGCCATTTTACAGGCGGGGAAGATGGAATCAGCCTGAGCATGCCGGGAATTTTTGCGGTATCATTCAGTATAGGTGATTTCATGGGGCTAGAGATTACCGGCAGAGTATTGACCTACTATTTCATTTTTTTATCCTGTCTCGGGCTCTTTTTGTTAATGCTGCGTTTTACGCACTCCCCCTTGGGCCGTGTTCTGCAGGCCATACGAGACAATGTTCAACGGGCAGAGGCGCTGGGATACAAAACATTTATCTTCCAGATCATTTCGATCACGTTTGGATGCGTGGTGGCAGCCATCATCGGCGGGCTTTATGCCATGTGGGTGGGGTACGTGAATCCGGCGTCGAGCCTTGAGGTTATGGCGATTATGCTCAATGTTCTTCTCATGGTCATCATCGGGGGCATGGGTACGCTTTATGGCGGGATCGTGGGCGCGGCCTTTTTGCTGATTACGCAAACCTTTCTACCGGATCTTCAAAATTTAGCAAAAGACTTCTTTCCACAGGCAACATTATTGCACAATGTCCTGGAGCGATGGCTCCTTCTTTTTGGGATACTCTTCATCCTGGTGGTTATCTTCTTTCCCAAAGGGGTTATCGGATCCGTGCAGGATTACATTTCACGAAGGAAAACCATTTTGTTGGGAAAAGAATAGACATGGCTGACCCTAAAGCAACCGCAGGAATTCTCAGCCTGGCTACCTATGTCCCTCGGGCCTATCATGATGCGGACGATATCGCTTCTAAGTGCGATACGCCTGCAGACATCATTCGAACAAAACTTGGATGGTATCAGAAAAATGTGCCCGGACCTGGAGACGGCACTGTAGCTATGGGCATCAAGGCCGCCCGCAAGGCGCTATACTATTCACGGTTGGCCCCGACCGATATCGACCTGGTAATTTGGAGCGGTGAGGAGATTAAAGAGTATCGCAATTGGCCGGTCGGCCCAAAGATTCAGAAAGAGCTTGATCTAACGAAGGCCTGGTCGTTTGACATGCAGCAGCGTTGCGGAACAACTCTAGTTGCGCTTAAATTGGCTCGGGATATGATCCGAGGCGATGATCGCATCAACAATATCTTGGTTGCCTCCGGTTACCGCAATTCCGACCTGATTCACTATCCGAATCCTCGGGTACGCTGGATGTATTACTTGGCAGCCGGTGGCGCTGCCTGTGTGGTTCAACGCAACTGCCCCAAGAACGAAATCATTGAGAGCCACTTTATCAGCGATGGGTCCTTTGCCTGGGATGTGTATGTGCCTCAAGGAGGCTCAGCTGAAGCCATAACGGTTGAAGGACTGTCGGAGGGAAAGCAGTACCTGGATGTCATGGACCCAGAAGCCATGAAAGAGCGTCTCGAAAGGCTGAGTCTGAGCAATTGGCTCCTTTGCATCGATCAGGCGCTGGCCAAAAGCGGACTGAAGCGAGCCGACGTCGACTATTTGGCGACATTATTGATTAAGCGCAGTGCGCATGACTATTTGGTCGATCAATTGGGATTAGAGCCTGAGCAAACGCGTTATCTGGCTGAATTCGGCCATCATGGTCAAAATGACCAGCTTCTATCCCTGGATCTGGCTGTAGAAGAGGGACGGCTCAAGGAAGGCGATTTGGTGCTGATGATTTCAGCCGGCATCGGATACGCCTGGAATGCACTGACCATGCGTTGGGGCCCTCGTTTCGAGAAGGAGCATTAAGTTATGATTTATGGAGATTGGATGGGCCGCTGGGGTCAATCGTTTCCGGATAAAGAAGCCCTGGTGGATGCCATTGAAAACCGACGTTATACATACGGCCAGTTGGCCGATGACATCCACCGAATGGCCAATTTTCTGCGTCAGGACTTAGGTATTGAACAGGGAGACCGCGTGGCCTGTCTGTCATTAAATCGGGCGGAGTACATCACCCTGTTTTTCGCGCTGAGCCGTTTGGGAGCCATCCTGGTGCCGCTGAACTTTCGTCTGGCGCCGGCGGAGTTTATTTATTTTCTAGATGATGCAACTCCCAAAGCGGTTTTTTTCGACAAAGATCACCTGGAAAGTGTAGACGGATTCAAGGCCAATGTTAGTCTAGATCATTATGTGTGCTTCGACGACGATGACTTGATCGGTCGTTCTTTGCCCGGCGTTTGGGAAACCCTTTCGACCAAGCCGCCGCCCGTGGTTGAGATCGGGCCTGATGATCCACAATTAATCATCTATACCTCCGGTACCACCGGTCTGCCGAAGGGCGTCATTTTAACCCATGGCATGCTGACCTGGAATGCCATCAATACAGTTCTGGGCTGGGACATGCGCTCGGATGATAAAACGATTCTGCATGCGGCTATGTTTTACACTGCCGGCTGGAACGTTTTCACCTTGCCGCTTTTCTATTGCCGTGGTGTTAACATCCTCATCCAAAGCTTTGACACCGATCTAATTTTGGATTTGATCCAAAAAGAGGGGGTAACCATCTTTTTTGGTGTGCCCACCATGTTTCAGATGCTGATTGATTCGCCTAAATTCCCAACAACTGATTTTTCCAGTGTTCGATTTATGGTTTCCGGTGGTGCACCCTTGAGCCACGATATACTCGAAACCTTCCAAACCCAGAAGTCAATCCGTATCTGGGAGGGTTATGGATTGACCGAAGTAGGACCGAACAACTTTTTAGCCAACGGAAAACCGGGTACCCTCGGGCAGCCCATGCCCCATGTGGATGTTAAGATAGTTGATCCGCAGGGTCACGAAGTGCCGGCCGGAGAAGAAGGGGAAATTTTTTTGCGAGGACCTCACACGTGCGCCGGGTATTGGAACAAACCCGAGGAGACAGCCAAATCGTTTTCAGACGGCTGGTTCAAAACGGGGGACCTGGGTCGGGTTGACTCCGATGGCCATTTTTCTATTGTTGGTCGCCTAAAAGACATGATTATCTCCGGAGGAGCGAATATTTATCCGGCCGAGATCGAGAGAATCATCGAGGCCCATCCGGCTATAACCGGAGCTGCGGTCATCGGCGTGCCGGATCCCAAATGGGGCGAGGTGGGCAAAGCCATCGTCGAGCTGCAGCCCGGTGCGACACTAACTCTTGAAGAATTGCTTGATTTCTTAAAGGACAAGCTTGGAAAATTCAAACTGCCCAAGTATCTGACGGTGGTGGATGCCTTGCCGCGTACCCCGGCATCCGGAAAAGTGCAGAAGTTCATGCTCAAAGAAAAGCATGGTGAAGCAGACAATGAGTAATCGGCTTTAAGCCAATATCTATAAATAATGAAGATTGGAATTGTCAGTTACGGACTTTATGTTCCGGAGAATTTCGAAACTTCCACAGAAGTGGCCACAAAGGCGGGTCTTACGCCGGAGGAGGTGATTGCCCTGGGAATCGAGCGTAAGTTTATGCCGGCGCAGGATGATCAACCCGTCACCATGGCCGTTAAAGCCGCCAATCAAGCCTTTGAAAGGGCCAAAGGGATAAAACCGAATGATGTGGATGTAGTTATCTGGACCGGAGAAGAGTACAAAGATTACATTGCTCAGACAGCCTCCATCCGGCTTCAGGAGGAGGCAGGTTGTCATAACGCCTGGGCGTTTGACCTTGTAGACCAAGGTATAACTTCAATTTTGGGTCTGCGAGTCGCTCGGGATCTTATGATTGGAGATGCGTCGGTGAATACGATATTGTTGGCCGGTGGGACGCGCAACGTGGATTTGGTTGATTATGCCAACCCAGTCACCCGATTTCTGCTGGCCGCTTCGGCTTCAGGTGGAGCAATACTTCTTAAGCGAGGCCACGATGAAAATCTACTCATGGGTATAACCTTTA
>Ga0209536_100006423_pt1 | contig 17997 bp, 16 predicted proteins | sample DeeMarSeWOR28_12_FD_187461 | JGI IMG/M metagenome (GOLD analysis project Ga0209536, IMG submission 187461) | Marine sediment microbial communities from White Oak River estuary, North Carolina - WOR-2-8_12 (SPAdes) (version 2) | ecosystem: Environmental > Aquatic > Marine > Intertidal zone >... | reverse complement strand
TGAAATTGTCGTGGCAACCGCTAAGTTATTGAGGGGCCGTAGCTCAGCTGGGAGAGCGTCGCGTTCGCAATGCGAAGGTCGGGAGTTCGATCCTCCTCGGCTCCACCAAAACCCCGTCCAGCAAAGTCCAGAGACGTACAAGCAACCCACGGGGCGCGAGTCATAAGAGCTAGCGTAGAAGGGTTACTCGCCCACCCGTCACTGCCCGGGCCACCTCACAGCGGCATGCCTGAATGCGTCATCAACCGGGTCAAGGTCATAATGCGAAGGGTCTATGAACTCCAGGGTCATGCGCGTTCTTTTCTCAGAAGACCGGAGCGGCGTCACCGAAACCCGGGTGCACAAGAAAAGCCTCCGCCGAAGCGGGGGCTGATAGGTAACAACAGTAGATTCAGGGTTGTTGTTTCAGTTCAAGATTCTCTCTTTATGCTTCCGGATCCTCCGGTGGCGGGAATCTAATGAGATCGTAGGTGACAAAGGGATCCGCGGTCCTTCCCTCACCGTGACAGACGACGCACTGCCGTGGCACGTAGGCCGGGTCGTTTGGGTTGGTCGTCGCCCGATAAAAGTCCCACCCTGCTGCTCCATGTGTGTAGTGGCAGCAGCTTCCGCAGCGACACAATCTGGATCGGCATCTGGATGGCCTGCCAGGGTGGCCGTCGGATCGGTGCCACGGCAGCCAAGGCGACTGGCGTGCTGTCGAGTACGGAATTCTTCTTTAGATTAGGCCACGTTCCCCTGCAAGACATAGTGGTGACCGCGAAGGAGTCTCCGGTGCGGGCCGAGCTTCGACGCGGGTTCAGCTCAGGAAAAGGGAAATCCCAGCCCAAAGAAGCGTCGCCGCTAAAGCGGCGACGCGGGTTGGAGAAGGAGGCGGTGCCAGGGAATCGGCCGACACCGCCATTGCTGGACTTAGTCTTCGACGCCGTGGACCACCTGCAGGTCCGCGAGCTTACCCGGGCCATGGCAGATCGAGCAGACTTCCTGCACCGGGTCCCCAGAAGTCAGCGCGAAGTTCGCACCGTTCTGGATCATGTGCAGCCTGGCCGGGTTCGTGCTCGCCGGATCGTCGCGCTCAGCATCCGGGATGTGACAGCTCGAGCAGACCGAGGCCCACGGAGTGATCCGGATGTTGTCGGTCCCGGTCGTGCGATCCGTCAGCGTGGCGTAATCGGCCACCGACTGGATGGTCGTGCCCAGGGTCGGCCCGTCACTGTCCGGATAGTAAGTGCCCGACTTGTGGCAGGCCACGCAGTTGGACAGCTCCTGCGGGAACCTGACTTCGAACGTATTCACGCTCGCGCCGAACCCGTAAACCGTGATGTTGGATGAATGGATCGCGTGGACCATGTACTTGAAGTCGATGGCCTGCTCGCACCTGCCGTCCACGCCCACGTTTACCCCACCGGCTGGGTCGCATGATCCCGCGGCACCGGCGGGACGCTGGCCCAGATCGGTTGCGTTCGGGTTGTGGCAGGCGACGCAGACCTGGTCGTTGTTCACGCGGTTGGATCCGTGCAGCGACAGCTGGTCGTGACAGCGGTCGCAGCCGTTGATGTCAACCACGGAACGACGCGCCTGAGCGGTGGCGTCCGTGATGGGGAAGTATGCCACTGCGCTGGTCACCGGAATATTCCCGAGCGTCGCGTCGACGGGATGCCCTTCGAAGGTAACCGCGCCGGATCCCGTCGCCCCGGCAGCAACGGTACCCAGGGCTACCGTGTAGGTCCGGTCACCGTTGTCGACGATGCCGGCGGCCAGTGCAGCCGTGACCGAATCCACGATCGAGGTACGCGCGGGCTGCGCCTCGTTTCCGCCGTTACCCTCGTTCGTATAGTCCTCGGTGTCCCAGGCGACGGTCATGCGGAGGTTCGAAGCCGCCAGGGCAGCATCGGCGATGGGCGTTCCGCTGAGGTCATAGCGCTCGCCCAGACCGTCCGGATCGTTAGCCCCGCCCAGGTTGGTCGGATCGGTGATCGAGAAGGCCGCCACCAGTGCCGTCCCGGGAGTGCCGCCGGCGATGCCCAGGATGTTGAACTGGTACTGCGCCGACAGCGCCTTGATGGGGATGTTGTGCACATTTCGCACCTCCAGCCCCGGAAGGCTGGTGGGGTTGGCATGGCAGCCGGCACACACATCGTTTCCGGCCTGTCCGGCGGCATGTCCGACCCCCGTCTCGAAGTTCACGTTGTCGTGGCAGGACCCGCAGGCCTCGGCGGTCGGAACCGTGTACCAGTTGGACGCGTCCGGGGTGTTGGGATCAGCCGTATTGTGACAGTTCGAGCAGTTACGAATGTCCTGCGGGAAGACGACATCGCTGAAGTCGATCAGCGTGTTGCGGAAGCCCCAGATCTGGTAAGGCAACACGGTCAGGTCTTCCCCCCGGTGGATCTTATGGACCATCACCTTGAAATCGACTGTGTTGAGGCTGTCCGGGTCCGTCGTGCCCGGGTTGTGGCAGGCCACGCACTCGTCGGTATCGGCCCGCGCGCCGCCGTGCAGCGCCAGGTCGTTGTGGCAGCCGTTACAAGTCTGGGTGTCCACGATCTCGCGTGTAAAAAGCCCGGTCGTGGCATTGTCGGAGGGACGGAAGTTGTAGATGGGGTTGTCGACCGGCGCGAAACCACGGATCTCGAAGGTAATCCGGTGCGTCAGGGTCGGCTGGTAGGGGACTGCAAGGGGGGTGGTGACGTTGGCCACGTCCGTCGCAAAGGTATAGGTGTAGGTCGCGGTCGACTCGTTGTACGTCAGGGTTCCGGCCGATCCGCTCTCGGTGACCGCCTGGATGGCGGTGCTGCCAAGGCCAGGAGCGCCCGGTGCGGTCGCCGTCGCCAGGGTGTTGAGGTAGCTCTGCCAGGCGCTGGAATTGCCGTCTGTACCAGGGATGAGCTTAGCGACGTTGAAACTGATGGCGCTGGCCGGGAGCCCTCTCACGGGATTCCCGTTGCCGTCGGTCAGCTGGAACTCGACCACCGGCGGGCTCTGGATTCTCGCGCTCAGGATTTCGGCGCTCAGCTCCTCGGCGTTCGAGATGTCTACGGAGGCAGGGGCTCCGGGGGCACCTGTGGCGCCATCGTCTCCATCACTACCGCCACAACCCGTCAGCGCCAGGACCGAAACCACCAGCCCTGCCAAAATAGGTTTAAACCAGAATCGCCGCTTTGTTTTCATCTCATATTCCTTTGGGTAATTGGGAGAATTATTTGGGTTCGGGAATGGTGCCTCCGCGTAGGCCGAAACTTCCCTACTGTATCGTTACCGTTGCATACGCAAAATCGCAGCGTCAGAGCGCCCTGGTTATCAATCCGCGACGTTGTCCTCGTTATTGTCTCCATTTCGCGAACAATTGGTCGGCAACGAATACTGAAACACTTTTGATAAAGAGCTCGGGCTCCTCCTGAATACGACATACGACGTCATTGTTGTACTCTTACCACCTATCCTTGTGTGCCGGTTGTAACAACCGGAGTCATTGCCAGACGAACCCTGAAGACCATACGATTAGGCGCCACAACTGCCAAGGGATTGGCGGTATATCAGACCCATTCGGTACCCGTCTTTTTTATTATTGGGCCCTTGGGCTTTTACTACGTGAGACCCTTCAAAGTCAAGGACCATTGTACAACAGAAGTGATAATTGACTCACAAAAAACATGTAACCGAAAGCCATCAGACACCCTGCAACTTCGACGAACTGCAGCAACTGGAGCTGAACGGCGCGTTAGCCCGGCAGTCCGTCGGACCTGGGGTCGTGACGAGGTACGCGGGAGAGTGAGGACAAAGCATTACGATTTCGAGACGCATAGTGGGGGCTGCGCAACGAGACAGGAAGGCTTGAGCCGTTCTCCCACCGCAGAAGTAGAATCAGCCTGAGTCCGACGTTCGCATACTTTCAGCGGGATCAGAATTGCTCATCGTCAAGGCACGCGAACACAGGACTGGCCGCAGCCAATTCGAGTGAGCGTAACGCAGACGATGAACATTTCTGACCCGCCTGGAGGGAATCTTCCCAACAGGCGAACTTCGGACTCAGGACACCAGGGCGTCGCCGCCGAATTCCCACCCGTGTTGGCATCCGGATGATATGGCGGCTGTTCCGCCCGCTCCGAGGCTGGGAGCCAGGTAGCTCGAATGACACAGGTCTTGATCGCCGGAGTTGCGACCCCGCCGCCCTCGTCTCGCAGACGCATCGCGGCAGTCTTTGGTTGCTTTTTCAGTTCACCATTGTGTTGGCCACGCGTCGGGACCGTAGCACATAGACGCTCCAGATTGCGGCATTGACCAATATCAGGATCGCCTCAGGCCAGGCAAACTCAGCATAAGTCGAATCAATATAAGCTGTGACGACGGCCGTTTGCAGCACTGAGACAGCGAGCAGACACACCCATGAGGCTATGTACCATTGCGAAAAGGCGCGGGCATTTCTTGCGTAGTTGTACAGCGCGACGAACATGATTCCGATCATGCACCAGGTCGCAAGCGTCAGTATTCTCATCCAGATTTCCACTGCGCCTTCGGCACTGGCAGAGGTTGCTGAAAACACTTCCAGCTTGAGTGTTGCCATGGCCAGCATGGGAAACAAGCCGACGCCAACGATAAATAACCAGCCATGCTTGCCGGTCAGATCCGGATCAGCCGATTTCCGTGCCGACCAGATGGCATAGCCGATAACAGCAAGCGCAACCAGGCCGGTGATTAGTAACCAGATCGAGATGCCACCCATTTACCAGCCCTCCTTATCGAGTAAACCTTGCCCACGTATCCGGGCATCCACGACACGCCGGACTGACCCAGAGGTTTGTGGCTCCGATCACTACTGCGGCAGACGCGGCCCCGCCTGACCGCGCGAATCAAACATGTACCTGACAGCAATGAAGAAGACGTTGTTGCTATAGTCGTAGGGATCGGCCCCGAGTGACAGCAGGTTGGGCACGGTGTCCGGCCCGATACCTTCGAGCGCCCAATTGTCACTGGTGAATTTTTCATACATGTAGCCAAACTTGAGGCTCAGTGACCTGGTGTACGGATAGTCGAGCGCGAGCTTTAACTGGTGTAGCCTGGTGCGCAGCTTGGGAAACGCGGACTCCAGTCCGCTGGTCTCATTCTCGACACGTCCCGCCGAGCGGGCATGAGTATACTCTACGTTGGCTCCCAGCCGACCGATGATATGGGGATATTTCAGGCCCACTGTACCCGTGTAGAACTTATCATCGGTCTTGCCAAACCAGTCGGGATTCGAGAAGGACTGGCTGCTGACCTGTTTGCTGTCGATTTTTTCCCGATAGAAAGCCGCGTAGGTCGAGACCTGGCGCGGGAACAGATACGCGGCATCAAAACCCAACCGGTTGTAGCTGCCGTCCTTCAGGCCGATCTCGGAGTTGTCGTATTTGTCCTTGTTGTACTCCAGATCAAGGCCGAGGCTGGCACGCTCGCCAGTGTAGAGAGAGGCATAACTGCGCACGCCGTAACGATCACGATCCGCCATATTGTACAGGCGCATCAGCGGATTCTGCGGGTCCGGGGCATTGCCGATCGTGTTGTAGCTGGAACCATCCCGAGTCTCGGTGTAAACCTCGATGTCAAGATCCGCAAGCTGCATGAGCTGCGAGTTGACCCGGGCCCATACACGGTCGGTCCGGGTATGGTTACGCTCCTGCCTGGTACGGTCGAATCGCTCATAATCGTAGCCTGCGTGAAGCCGGGTGCGGGGCAAGACCCGGTACTCGCCGCGGAGTTTGTAATTAAAGCGCTGGTAATCGTAGGCGGTGTTCCTGGCCGGGTCAGATGACACGAAGAGATCGGTCACCACATAATCGTATACGTCCTCCGGGGTATCGTTGTCGCGCTCGTTATAACGAAGTTCCCCTTCGACGGTGAGCTTCTGGATCGGTGATGAAGTCACCCGCAGATTGACGTCGGTCGTATCCACCTTGGCGTCGGCCCGGCTGCGCGGCAGCGGGCTCGTGGCGATGACGGCATTGGTCGTGTAGGGCAGAAGCTTCTGGTCCTGCCGCATGCGTCCCAGGCTGAGCTGACCATTCACCGTGGTGCTGGCAGGTAACAGCCATGAGCCGGCAAGCGTGACCTGATGGGCGTCGTTGTCGGGCGCCAGGGCGAGCTGACCCATATCGGCGCCGGCTGCCTGGGGAGAGTAGGGATTATCCCAGCTGAGGCTGCTGTTCTGATTATCGAAAAACGAGCCATTGTAGGCGAGGCTCACCTGCCAGCGATCGGCGTGGTAGCCGACCGATGTCTCCAGGGAATTGGTTGTATAGTCGATGGGTCGGGCGAACTGCGCGGAATCGAAGAAGAAGCTGCCGGCGTAGCTGTCCTGGCCGTCGCGGTCCGTTCGCTGGTAGTCGACATCGAACGCCCAGCGACGGGTTGGCGTGAACGTGATTCCGGCACCGTAAATATCCCAGTCCTGCTTGATCTTGACGGTCCGCAAGGAATTGTCGAGCTCGCTCATGCCCTGCGTCGAGGACGCCCGCACCCAGTCAGACGGAAGCGTCAGTCGCTCGTTGCCACTGCCGGCGAACGGCGTAACCGTATCATCGTAGCTGCGGCGGGGAATCCCCTGGTAGGACGCCCGCAGCTCATACAGGCTCTGCTTGCCGCCCTTAACGAAGAACGCGCGCGAGTCCTGTCCCAGGCGATAGCCTTCCAGACGCAGGAAATGGGCATCCTGGCTCCAGTACCGGCCGAATACGCGGCCGACACCATAGAGGCCGTCGTCGTCGAGCCCCGTGTAGTCTCCAAACCGGAATTCATCGTCAGTGACGTACCCGGCCCCGGCCTCGATATCGAGCTCCCAGCCGTGAGACGGTGCGCAAAGCTCGCAGGCCCAGTTTGACGTATCCACTTCCTGAGCCTTTGCAGGCGTCGTGGCAAAAACGGCGCCGATGGCAACGGAAACGAGTCCGATACAGCCCTGGTACATGTGGCGCCTGCGCTCTGCCATAGACTTTGTTCTCCGCGTCTCAGCGCATGAGTTTGGCACCCGACGGGTGATTGGATCCATGGACCTGGCTGTGACAATTCAGGCAGCCCCCGTTCACGACGAACGCCGAAGGCCGATTGCCCGCCAGACTGTTCGGCGTATAGGAAACGCTCGGGTGTCCGCGCTGCGAATGACAGGACTGGCACAGCAGGGGTGGCCGCTTGGTCAGCATCGCCTCGTGAATCGAGCCATGCGCATAATGGCACAGCAGACAGTTCTCGCTGACCGGTGGATGCTCAAACAGATAGGGTCCGCGCAGCTCGGTGTGACAGCTCCAGCATAACTTGTTCACCGTAGTCTCTTTCACCAGTGCAGCGCCGGCCGCATGATGCGGATTGTGGCAGGCGGTACAGGTCATCACACCGTATCCGACGGGGTGGGCTGAGGGCTTGAAGCTGTCGGCCCGCTGCTTCTGGTGACAGGCAAAGCACACATCCGCCTGTTCCGTGAGCAAGGACACGGGGTCCACGGTTGCGTGCGCCTGATGGCAATCCGCGCAGGCGATCTGGTTACGCTGATGCACACTTCCCGTCCAGGATAGACCGACGTCCTTGGCATGGCAGTTCGTACACACCTTGTTCTGTTCTTCGACGGGCGTGTCGCCACGGCGACCGAAGTTGACAATCGGCGGATGCCCGGCACCAACCTTCTTGCGTCCCGTATGTTCTTCCCCCGGACCATGGCAGCTCTCGCACTGCAGATGGGCAAACGGCGTGTTGGGGTCACTGCCCTGCCCGTGTGGCGTTCGGAAGATGAGCAACATGCTCTCATCGTTATGGCATGCCAGGCAGGTATCGGCGCCCTTCTTGCTGTAGCCGGACGGCTGTACGGATGCCCTCGGCGCGCCCTTCGGAGCCTCTGCGGCAGCCCCCGCATTCCCCATCACCAGGGACAAAACCATCACCATCACGGCAAGACAGACAGCGCTTCGTCGACCCGCGGCCCTTACACTTTGCATAGCCGATTCAGTCTTGCCATTCTTTGATCGATCCGGGCGGCGCTTGTCGCGAACACGCGCAGGCTAGTTCCCAGCCTGCTGTTCCTTTTCCGGAATCAGCTGATGGACGTCGTGACATTCCCAGCAGCTTACCTTGTCGATGTTTATGCCCTTCTCCTCAAAACGCGGATGTTCGGACTTTGTCTTCTGATGACAGGCGTAACAGCTCTCTGCCTGCTTTTCTTTGTCCTTCAACGGGTCCTGGGTAATGTGCATCAGGTGGCAAGCCGAACAGGACATCAGTTTCTTGCCCCCGCCTTTCACTTCCGTAAGGGCGATCGCGTGCGTGCTGCCCGTCCATTCCATGCCTTTCAGCTTACCCATGTCCTGGGCGTGACAGCCCTTCAGACAGGTCTCGGTTTGTTTCGCCGCGGGCGTGCTGACGCCTTTCTTATCGAAGCCATAGTCGATCATCGGTGGGCGACCCTTGCCGCGCCGGGACCGCGTGGCGTGCAGGCTTCCCGGTCCGTGACAGGACTCGCAACCGTGCTTGGACCAGGGGGTATGTGGGTCGTCTTTCTTACCATGCGGGGTTTTCGATATCAGCCGCATCCGCTCTGCATCATGGCACAGCAGACAGGTATCAATACCATCCGCGGTAAACTGCGCAGTAATCTCTGGGTCGGCCCGCTTGCCTGGCTGCTGAGCAGAGACTCCCGAGATGAGCAAGATGCTCATCAGCAGTGCCAGCGTCCACCGCTTAATGTACCTTCTCATGTACGAAAACCCCTGAGCTCGCCTCGTCATCGCCACTGCCTTCCAGAGATATTAGCTGCGATAAAGCACCATGAAACGGCTGCCGCCATACCGCATCAGTTACCGAAGTCTACGTTATGCATGACTGCTACGTCGGCGATGTGGCCCATTTTTTCCATCCTCACACTTAAGCCTCGGTCAGCCTGATACTCATCCGGATCACAGTTCAAGCGGCTTGGAGAGAAGGTGTTATTCTTGCCTGGTTGCTCGTTGTCCAACGCGCCTGAGCAGTCTTGAGCCCACTTCGGCTGTCAGGCGATACTTAGGTATCCAGTGTACGAGCGCTTGTCTTTAATGTCTAGAATCTTAGCGTTTTCCTGGCCCTGCCGCCCCGGGCCTTAGCACTACCGCGCTGTCCCGGTTGAGGGTGGCGTAGCCACCCGCTGGGCGCGCGCATCGCATAGCTGTGTTGGCGCGCCGGCCGTGTACCTCAAGGACCACAGCGCGCGACCGGCTGGCTCGCAACCGCATTGCGCTCGAGAATGCAAAGACAGTACGGTCATGCCCTGTTGCCAACCGCCATAGGCTGCGCTATTTTCTCAGCAAACCTGACGGAAAGGGCAAGCGCGCAGCGATCGGTTGGCACACGAATCCGCAACGGTCTCTCCTGATTGAGCAAGTCGGCAACCCAAACCGGCTTTGCATGGCAAGGCGGGACAGGTAAAGGAGCTCCCTGGCTATGGCGAATGAAACAGACCCCAACGAAAAGCCGGGGTGGCGGCGGCGTCTCTGGCATCGCCCCAAGAGTAAATGGTTGCTGGGCATTCCACTGGGCGGCTTCGCCATGTTCGCCGTCGGCTCCAGCTTCATCATCGGGTCACAGGTCGCGATCCATTACACCGGAACCAATGAGTTCTGCGGCACCGCCTGCCACTCGCACGCCGAGTTCATCGACCCCGAATGGAAGGACTCCCCTCACTACAAGAACCCGGCCGGGATGCAGGCGGGCTGCCATGACTGCCACATCCCGCACGAGTATCCCGACCTGCTCTTCGTCAAGGCCAAGTCGGGCATACTCGACTCGTACGGCGAGTTCGTCACGCGCGTCATCAGCACCCGGGAGAAGTTCGAGGCCAACCGCGCCCGCCTCGCCGAGGAGGTCTGGGCATACATGAAGTCAAATGACTCGCGCGAATGCCGCAGTTGCCATAAGGACGAACATTTTATTTTGGCGAACCAGAAAAAGGAGGCGGCGAAGGCCCACGTGGAAGGCCCCAAAGAGGGCAAGACCTGTATCGACTGCCACAAGGGGATCGCGCACAAAACCCCGGATGAAGTCGCAGAGGAGCAACGGCCCACAGCCCCGGATGAGCCGTCGGCATAGCGCGCAGCGGCTGACAAAAGCTAACCGCCGCGCAGACGGCCTGCCTCGGCGGCAATTTTGCTTGTGTTTGGCAAGCGCAACCTTTAACGTTTATTCAGCACCGTTTAACGATTATTTAAAACGATTATTTAAGAGGAGCCCGCGTATGTTTTCGCTACTGGGTTTGACAGCATCCGGTAATGGTGAGCGAATCCTGCGCTCGCATCGCAGGCAGTCGATTCATTGGGTCGCGCCAGTGGTCTGTGCATTCAGTCTGGTCGGGGTTCCGGCCGTCCACGCGCAGTGGCTGGACGGACACAACCTGCTGCGGATATGCTCACCAAGCGGTGATGAACGCGTGTTCCAGCCCGGTCTTTGCTCAGGTTACCTGATGGGCGTCGTGGATGCGGCAGACGGATACCAGCAGGCGGGGCTGTCCAAGAAGCCTGCCTTCTGCATGCCCGTGGACGTGCCCGAGGCTAAAATCAAGGATGTCGTGGTCAACTATCTTGCAGATCATCCCAAACGCTGCGACAGCGATGCGGCAATGCTGGTCATCGAGGCCTTGGAAAAGGCCTATCCCTGCAAGAAGTAAATCAAATCGCCTATACGGAGTGATGCGAGCCGATGCGGGGTCATCGGCCTCGCTACTTGCCGCGATGCAGCGCGCCACTCAACCTGGACGTCAGCCAGCCCCGGCCTCAGCGCCGCAAGCCGACCGCAGATGGCTGAAGGATTCGCATAACAAGCCGCAACGAACAGCAGCACCACTCACCCGCCCGGGCAGCCAGCACAAGCATCACTACGCTGGGGCCCTTATTCTGCTTCTGCGTTAGCGTTGTTTGCTTCCGGGTTAGCGTCGTTGCCCGCCAGTGTTTCCTTCTCCGGAATCAACTGGTGCACATCATGGCAGGTCCAGCAGCTCAGCTTGTCAAAGTTGATCGCCTTGTCTTCAAAACGCGGGTGTTCCTTTCTTGTCTTCTCGTGGCAGGCGTAACAAGCTTCAGCCTGCTTCTGTTTGTCCTTCACAGGGTCCTCGGCAGCGTGCATCTGGTGGCAAGCTGAACAGGCCACGCGTTGTTTAGTCCCATCTTTCGCCTCCATAACGGCGATGGCGTGCGTGCTGCCTTCCCATTCCATCCCTTCGACCTCGCCCAGCTTTTCCGCGTGACAGCGGTCCAAACAGGTCTCGGATTGCTGCATTGCGGGGGTCGCCGCGTCCTTGCCGTAGTCGATCATCCCCGGGCGGTGCTTGCCGCGTCGCAATCGCGTCACGTGCTGGCTTCCCGGCCCATGGCAGGACTCGCAACCCTGTTTGGCGAATGGCGTATGCGGGTCGTCTTTCTTGCCATGCGGGGTTTTCGATATTACCCGCATTCTGTCCACGTTATGACACAACAGACAGGCGTCAATGCCATCGTCGGTGAACTGGGCTGTCTGCGCCGAGTCTGCCGGGTCCTGATCCGCAGGTTGTCCCGCGGAGGTTTGCGCGAGCAAGAACAAGCTCATAAACAGTCCAACCGTACAGGGCACAGTCTCTTTGAAGACCCTTGCCCTGGACGCAAGACCCTCGGCTCGCTTTTTCATAAGCGCCTTCCTCCCGACATCGCTAACTCAGTTTAGCACTCACCACTGGCTGCCGCATTACGCCGGCACGCCGGCCACTGCCCGGTGTTTCGGTGCCAGACTGAAGACTTCCAGCCGCGGCCCAGCTGTACCGCATCCATCGCCTGGGTCTGATAAAGTAAGGCCAGGCCCGAAGATGGGGCGTTGATGGCGGATGCTTCCGTCATGTCAGGCCAGCCGTTGTGCTGTTGCCACCCGTAACGGGCTGGGCTATGTTAATCGTCTTGGTCTGCGCGGTTCCGGCAGAGCATTGATCGGCATTCGAATCTGAAGCGCTTTCTCCCGGGGGATTGGGTCGACCAAGCCGCCACGTATGGTCTGGCTGGCGGGAGAAACCAGGCAAAAAGGAGTCCCTTGGCTATGGCGAATGAAGCAGGGCCCAACGGCAAGCCGGGGTGGTGGCAACGCCTCTGGCATCGACCCAAGAGTAAATGGTTGCTGGGCATTCCGCTGGGCGGCTTCGCCATGTTCGCTGTCGGCTCCAGTTTCATCATCGGGTCACAGGTCGCGATCCACTACACCGGAACCAATGAGTTCTGTGGCACTGCCTGCCACTCGCACGCCGAGTTCATCGACCCCGAATGGAAGAACTCACCGCATTACAAGAACACAGTGGGGGTACAGGCGGGCTGCCATGACTGCCACATCCCGCAGCAGTATCCCGACCTGCTTTTCGTCAAAGCCAAGTCGGGCATACTCGATGCTTACGGCGAGTTCGTCACGCGTGTCATCAGCACCCGGGAGAAGTTCGAGGCCAACCGCGCCCGCCTCGCCGAGGAGGTCTGGGCGTACATGAAGTCGAATGACTCGCGCGAGTGCCGCGCCTGCCATAAACCCGAAAAGTTTGCTTTGGCGAAGCAGACAGAGAAAGGCAGACAAGACCATGTCAATGGCCCCAAAGAGGGCAAGACCTGTATCGACTGCCACAAGGGGATCGCGCACAAAACCCCGGAAGAAGTCGCGGAAATGACGCCACTGCGATAAGCCGCACCCTCGAGGGCGGTTTGTTGTTATACTTTTGCGGCGCACGTCCGCGCTGTCCTGCCTGCGCACCCAAGACGGTGCCTCATATCTCGCCAACCAGATAACATCAGGAGACTTCGTAACCATGTTCTCGTCTACAAGAAAGCTGACTCCGCGCGTGTCGCTGGGCATCGCTCTACTGTTCATCGGCTCGAACGGTTGGGCCTTCCCAGGATTGCTGGCTAATTTCAACAACACCTATTCGACCACGGGTACACGACTGGACACCTGCGGCACCTGCCACTTCGACTTCGATGGTGGAGGAGCGCTGAACCCTTATGGGGCCAACTCGGCCGAAGGCTCGGATCCGGACGGCGACCAGGCAACGAGTATCGTCGAGATTGGCATGCTCATGATGCCGGGCTACGACTGTAACAACTATATACAGGCACTGAATGCTCCGGCAGACCTGGCAACTTACGTCGATGCAGCCAATCCCGGCTGTCTCGTGGCCGCGCCGGCCGCTTCGATCCTGCCCGCCAGCCGCTCGGTACAGGTTGGGAACACCGCCACGGCATTTGCGACCATGATTAATCCGGCCACCGCAACCGCTACCAGCTGCGGCATTACTCCGGTGACCAGTGTACCCGCCAGTTTCTCTTATCAGACCACGGATCCAGCTACCAACGCACTGATCGGGACACCGGATACGCCGGTGGATATTGTGGCGGGTGGCGTCCAGAGCTTCGTATTCGCGTTTACACCGACGGCTACGATCCCCTCCACCGACGTGGAGTTGGCTTTTGACTGCGCGAACAGCGATCCGGCGCCAGTGACAATCGGACTGAATACCCTGCTGTTGTCGGCATCGACTAATCCGGTATCTGACATTGTCGCCCTGGCGGCCACACCGACAGGAGACGGCATTGTTAACCTGCCAGGTGATACGGGTGCCAATGCATTCGCCGTGGCAACAGTCAATGTCGGCAGCCAGGGCACGATCACGGCGGCGGCAGACACGGGCAGTGCGACGCTGCCGGTGGTATTGTTCGTTTGCGAAACAAATGCTACTACCGGCGCATGTCTGTCACCTCCGACCAGCAGTGTCACGACCACCATTGCTGCCGGCGCCACCCCGACGTTCTCGGTGTTTGTGACGGGGACGGGAGCAGTGGCCTTTGACCCGGCGAATAACCGCATCTTTCTGCGCTTCAGGAATGCCAATGGTGCGACGCGCGGGTCGACAAGTGTGGCAGTGCGAACCTTGTAGTGTCGAGAGCAGTGCGTCTGCCGGGAACAGCCTGGATGCACATACCCAGGGAAGTACGTGCCTCCTTCCCGGCCAGTTGCTTGAGTGACAGACAGACCCGAGGGGTCGAAACAGCCGCCTTTCCCACCGTTCTGGAGCCGCCTTCGGGCGGCTCCACAAATTTCCCGGTCGACCGATAAACTGACAAGACGCCGGTTTACTGCCCTTCTGGTCAGGGCTGCACCTGGCTCGAACGGGCACCGCCCGCTCCAGCGGCGCCCGGGAGCCACGAGACTCACCTCCGGCAGGCGGAAACCGCGAGACTGATTCGCCCAGTCGTGAACCTGTCGAGGTTTTTGTACGGCGCCCACCTTTACACTACGCGCCACCCACGTATGCCAGGAGGCTGTCAGATCATGGATAATCCTACTGCGCCAGCCGGAATACGAACACGAATTTCCCTGGTTTTTCGACGTATTAGGCTAGCCATCCCTTTCGAAACGGTAAGAATACTGGCGCGTGCGGCCACTCTGCTCACGACACAGCCGCTGGTCCAGCCTTCTCCGGGCATAAAATCCGTGAAATCAGGTCTGCGGGGCACCGTAGTTGGCCTGTTTTTCGCGATGGGCATGATGTCCCAGCCGGTCAGAGCGATCACTCGGACCGCTGACCCGATAAGTCACGGGATTCAGATACCAAGTCAGTCGAGTGGCGCCTTCACGCCCGTACCGGACGCATTATGGCTACTCGGCTTCGTCCTTATCGCCTTGATTATCATAGCAAGGCGCCGGTTCAAGTAAGCGGCGCAAGGGTCTGCGCGAGGCACTTGGCAAGACCCGGCTCTTCGAGGCGCGTCATACCGCCAGTCACACGAGTCACCCCATCAGACAGAATCACACACCTGCCCTCAGGGCATTCCAGAAATTCTGGCGAGAGGCATCCCGCACCGCCCGCACGTTCCGGCGGTTTTCGTTCATCGGCTTCGCGACGCCGTTTTCGTGGTAGTCGGCGAACTGTGACTGACCTCATAGAGAATCTCCGCAGAATAGGACTCAATTGGCGGTGCCGGGCTCGCAGTTTCGAGGTGCTTCCGTGTCACGGCAAGTTCGTTGTTGTCCAGCCCTGTAATTCCTTCGTGGCTCATGAGAGGAGAAGACAGATGGAGAGACACTGTGAATCGAAGCCGCAGATTGACGCAAACAAGGTGGTGTCGGGGGTAGTCGTGGCGGTTGCCGTGGGCATTGTGATTCAGGCCTTTCTTCTGTACCTGCTTTCCTGACAGCTGATGGTGACCCGCGCCCGCGGCTCTGGCGTCTTCTGACTGACAGTCATCGCGACAAAACCTCACGCGGCATAGGCTGCGCGATTACTTAAAGCCACCTTCGGGTGGCTTTACTTTGTATAATCGCGCCATGGCTGCGCTTCACCCGCAACTCGAAAAAGACTGCATCAAGATCGGCCGTTTCGAATTGTGTCATCTGTTACTGATGAACGATGCCAACTTCCCCTGGTGCATCCTCGTGCCCGACCGCGATGACATCACTGAAATCTACCAGCTGGCACCGGCCGACCAGACACTGTTGCTGAAAGAGTCCACCCTGCTCTCCCGCTGCATGGTGGAGCTCTTCAGCCCCGACAAGCTCAATCTTGCTGCGCTCGGCAATATCGTCCCACAATTGCACATCCACCATATCGCACGCTTCCGCCACGACCCGGCCTGGCCAGCGCCTGTGTGGGGACACGCCCCTGCAAATCCCTATTCCTTTGCCGAGGTCAAACACATGAGGCGGCGCCTCAGTGCCTGCCTGTCCAAATCGCTGCGGGCCCCCGCCTAACTGGGCAGGCTTGCGCTTTCATGTCAAAATACGCCGCGCCCCGTTATCGGGCACTGTCCGTATTTCACCCGCCCCGATAGCTCAGATGGATAGAGCATCCCCCTCCTAAGGGGAAGGTCAGAGGTTCGAATCCTCTTCGGGGCGCCATCTTTACAGCACCCGCTGGTTTCATCAGGCGACTGACTCTGTGCGCGCAGTCGTGGCACTGCGCTCGGTTTGGCATTGATCCGAGTGGCCGGAGGCGTGTTTCCGCTTGCCAGGTACTCCGCCTACCGACCCCAGAACGCATGGCACACATCCTGCTTAACAATTGATGGGCCCATGAAAGATTTTGATGCTGAACTGGACAGCATTGAGATCGACGGAGGATGCGCAATGAAAACTGTTTCCATGCAGCTGGTCACCGTAGAACTCGAGAACGGACATCGCGGCGTGTTCATCGGTGCGCCACTGGTGACCGACGAACGAGCAGATGCGGATTGTCAGGTGGAAGAGGTCTGGTTTTCGGACATTCAGGATGTCCCTGATGAAATCTCCCTGACCAGGCTGATCAGGATGCTCCAAGATCAGCTCTGCCGGTGTCTCGCCACCTTGCAGTAGACCTTGTCAGCGATCTGACGGGATTTGCAGCCCCGACCGTCGGCATGAGGCAGAGGCCTCTCGTGGCCCCGGATTCCCGGCCCGCGGGTCCTAAATGCGAATTCGTCTTGAGACGCACCAGGGCAAGCAGCTTTGCATGGCCGGACCGCTGGCAGCAGGTACCGGCGCGCTCGCTGTTCCCTCCTCCGGCAGATTCGCAGTCACCTGCAGCATAATCGGCCGCGTCTGGTCCGGCCCAGCATGCGGGCGCAGCCGTGGCACAATCAGGAAGCATTCTCCCCTCTGGCCATGGGAAAACAGACCCCGGTGCCACCCAGCCCGCAGTAGCCCTGCGGGTTCTTTGCCAGATATTGCTGATGATAGTCCTCGGCGTAATAGAACTCCGGGGCATCAAGGATCTCTGTCGTGATGCGCTTGCGACCGGCCTTGTCGAGCGCCTTCTGATAGGCCGCAAGCGAGGCCTTCGCTAGCGCCTTTTGCTCCTTGCCATAGACATAGATACCCGAGCGGTACTGCGTGCCCCTGTCATTACCTTGCCGCATACCCTGGGTCGGATCATGCACTTCCCAGAACACCCTGAGCAGGTCGGCGTATGAGATCACCCCGGGATCGAAAACCACGCGCACCACTTCATTGTGCCCGGTCAGGCCGGAACACACCTCCTGATAAGTGGGGTTAGGTGTGATACCCGCGGCATAGCCCACGGCTGTCGAGTAGACACCCTTCTGTTGCCAGAACTGACGTTCGGCACCCCAGAAGCAACCGAGGCCGAACATCGCCATCTCCATCCCTTTCGGGAACGGTGGCGCCTGGCGGTGGCCGCTCACAAAGTGTGTCTGCGAGACAGGCATTCTTTCGTTCCGCCCGGGCAGGGCCTCACTCTGGGTCGGCATACGCAGCTTACTGTGCAGGTCGTCGAACACGGGATAACTCCAGGCTGGATCAGTTCACAGCCTGCAGTCTGCACGGCATCCGGGGAGTTCTGCAAGCCGCGGTGAACTCCTATACCCGCGCGCGCGGGACAGCGCACGCATACAGCGACCCGGCACTTTTTCGGTGCAACGGCAGGCCGCGGTTCATTATCCTGGTGCACAGACACCCCAGACGGGGTTCAGCCAACAATCCTATGTTTATGTTTACGTTTAGTATTTGTGAACCATTCACATCTGGCATGAGACTTGCTCGGCAGGCTTCGTAGGGCGGCCACAAAGTTGTAACTGAAACTCACGTTTCATAGTGCGGTCACAACGTTGTAACTGAAACTCTCTAGGCTCTTCCTGGTACCGACCGGTAAGGAGGTAGTCGCAATGGATGCATGCACGAAACGACTGGGAATCGCACTGCTGATCGTAGCAGTCACCATAGGGCTGAACGCGTATGCCGTAGTATCGGGCTTCGCCGACAGCTTCTACAGCGGCTTGTTGCAGCCCGCTTCCGGGCACAGCCAGGTCGCCGACGTCGACCACCATAAGCAGAAATCGCCGGGTGATCTCAGCCCTGGCTGCACGCGGCTTGTGGAATATGCCTTCCGCACGTGGCCCGGCGATACAGACGCCACTGCGTCCTGCACGGAGCAATTCCTCATCCGGATCTAGCCCGGATTTCTCACCGGGCGGCGTTGGAAGATACTAAGTTATCGCGCCAATTGGGATCGCGTTGAACATGCCA
>Ga0209536_100006422_pt1 | contig 18001 bp, 11 predicted proteins | sample DeeMarSeWOR28_12_FD_187461 | JGI IMG/M metagenome (GOLD analysis project Ga0209536, IMG submission 187461) | Marine sediment microbial communities from White Oak River estuary, North Carolina - WOR-2-8_12 (SPAdes) (version 2) | ecosystem: Environmental > Aquatic > Marine > Intertidal zone >... | reverse complement strand
TCGGACTTCGAAATGGAGAAGTACCTGGGCGACGGCGTCATCACCGGGTACGGGCAGATAAACGGTCGACTGGTGTACGTTTTCGCACAAGATTTCACCGTTTTCGGGGGTTCTCTGTCCGAGACCTATGCCCAAAAAATCTGCAAAATCATGGATCACGCCGGGCGGAATGGAGCGCCCGTTGTCGGATTGAACGATTCCGGAGGGGCCCGCATCCAGGAAGGAGTTCAGAGCCTGGCCGGGTACGCGGATATCTTTCTCCGCAACACTCTCTATTCGGGCGTTGTGCCCCAGATCTCCGCCATTATGGGACCGTGCGCCGGCGGCGCGGTCTATTCGCCCGCGATCACCGATTTTATCCTGATGGTGAAAGATACCGCCTATATGTTTGTCACCGGTCCCGATGTCATCAAAACGGTCACCCATGAAGAGGTCACCAAGGAAAACCTGGGGGGCGCCATGACGCATAACGAGCGGAGCGGAGTTGCCCACTTTGCCGCCGGAGATGAGAAGGAGTGCCTCTACTTGATCCGGAAACTCCTTACCTTCCTGCCGCAAAACAATATGGAGGATCCGCCGGTCATCACGCCCAAGGATTCTCCGGACCGGACCGACAGGAGCCTGAATGACATCGTCCCCGATATCCCCACCAAGCCGTACGATATGCGGGATGTGATCAGGAAAGTTGTGGACGAGGGCGAATTCTTCGAAATCCAGGAGCACTACGCGCAGAATATTGTGATCGGATTTGCACGCGTGAACGGGCGTTCCATCGGCATTGTAGCGAATCAGCCCGCGGTTCTCGCCGGCTGTCTCGACATCAGCTCTTCATTAAAAGGAGCCCGATTTGTTCGATTCTGCGATGCTTTCAACATTCCTATTCTCACCTTCGTCGATGTGCCGGGATTTTTGCCGGGAACCAATCAGGAATACGGCGGAATCATCAAACACGGAGCGAAGCTGCTCTACGCTTTCGCCGAAGCCACAGTCGCAAAAGTAACCGTGATCACCCGGAAGGCATACGGCGGGGCCTACGATGTCATGTCGTCCAAACATATCCGGGCGGATGTCAACTTCGCCTTCCCCACAGCCGAGATCGCCGTAATGGGACCCGACGGTGCGGTCAATATCATTTTCCGTAAGGAACTTCTCAAATCCGAAAATCCCGACCAGACCAAATCCGACCTGGTTGAGGATTACAGGGCGCGGTTTGCCTCACCCTACAAGGCGGCCGAACTTGGGTACATCGACGAAGTCATCATGCCTGAAGAGACCCGCCCCAGGATTATCAGGGCTTTTGAAATGCTGAAGAACAAGCGCCAGGCGAATCCGCCGCGCAAGCACGGCAACATCCCTCTCTAGGAGGCCATAAGTGTTCCGGAAGATTTTGATCGCCAACCGCGGAGAAATAGCCGTCCGCGTGTTGCATGCGTGCAGGGAAATGGGAATCCCCACCGTAGCCGTCTTCTCGGAAGCCGATCGAACAGCGCTGCACACGCGATACGCGGACGAAGCATATTGCATCGGTCCCGCGCCCGCCCCGGAGTCCTACCTGAATATCGACAGGATTGTGGATGCCGCAAGAAAAAGCGGTGCTCCAGCCATCCATCCGGGATACGGATTCCTGGCAGAGAATCCCCTGTTTGCAGAGCGTTGCGAAAAGGAGGGGATCAAGCTCATCGGCCCTTCCGCATACGCTATGCGGACCATGGCTTCCAAAACGCTCGCCAGAAAAACCGTCCTGTCCGCAGGTGTTCCGGTTGTTCCCGGCACGCTGGAACCGATATCGAAAGATGAAGAGGTGCTTCAAATTGCGCAGGAAATCGGGTTCCCTGTAATGCTGAAGGCCACATCCGGTGGAGGCGGAAAGGGAATGCGCCTGGTCAAAGACGCGTCGGAGCTTCAGTCGTCCCTCAGGATGGCCAGATCCGAGGCCAGGTCCGCATTCAGCGACGATTCCGTATACGTCGAAAAGTACATTGAAAGCACCCGCCACGTGGAGATACAGATCCTCGGAGATCAGTTCGGCAATTATGTCCATCTGTGCGAAAGAGAATGCTCCATACAGCGCCGTCACCAGAAGGTGATCGAGGAATCCCCCTCCGTGATCATCACTCCTGAAATCCGTGCCGCCATGGGAAAAGTCGCCATCGAAGCCGCGCGGGCGGTGCAATACGAAGGCGCCGGCACGTGTGAATTCCTTGTCGATCCAAGCCGTAATTTCTATTTTCTAGAGATGAACACACGACTCCAGGTGGAACACCCGGTCACGGAAATGGTCACGGGAATCGATATCGTCAAGGAGCAGATCCGCCTGGCGACCGGAGAGAAACTCACTGTCCGCCAGGAGGATGTGAAACAGTCGGGGCATGCCATCGAGTGCCGGATTTACGCGGAAGATCCCGATCGGGATTTTATCCCCTGTCCGGGTTTGATCGCATCCATGCGGACTCCCGCAGGCCCCGGCGTGCGGGAGGATTCAGGAGTATACGAAGGGTTTGAGATCCCGATCCATTACGATCCAATCATCTCCAAGCTGATCGCATGGGGAAAGGATCGGACCGAAGCAATCGCCCGGATGAAGCGTGCCCTGTCATCCTATGTCATTATGGGAGTGAAAACCACAATCCCCTTTCATCTCAGGGTGATGAGCAATCCTCAATTTATCGAAGGAAATTTCGATACAAACTTCATCAACGGGGAGTTTTTCAACGAAAAGGAAGTGCGCAAACCCGCAAGCGAGGAATCTGCACTTCTGGCCGCCGCAATCCACCTGTATGAAGAGGAACGGAAGCGAGCGGCAAATCATGTCTCCGGGGATGCAGCCGAACCCGTCTCAATGTGGAAACATTCCACCCGGCCGGGAGTTCCCGGGAACTGGCGAGTGCGACGATGAACTACGTGGCCACAATCGGAGAGCGGAAAGTAAAGGTCACGGTCGAGGCGAAAAGCGGATCAGACTACGAAGTTACCATCGACGGGATACGCAAGATTGTCAATGCAAGCCGTGTGGCCGATCATCTCTGGTCGATTCTGCACGGGAATGAATCTGTTGAAGCGGACGTGTTTCAGCTACCGGGTGAAGAATTCGAGGTCTTGATTGAGGGCGACCGCCACAAGTTCTCGCTCATGAACGAACAACAAAGGGCGATGCTCCGGCCGGACGGCAAAGGGACTACGGGCAGAGCATTGATTCTGTCTCCGATGCCGGGCAAAATCGTGAAACTGCTCGTAGAGGCAGGACAGGAGGTCGGCGCCAATCATGGATTGATCGTTGTGGAAGCCATGAAGATGGAGAACGAGATCAAATCCTCCGGTGCGGGCAGGATCGCGGAGATATACGTGAAGGAAGGGGACGTGGTTGAATCGGGCGCAAAGCTTCTCCTGGTCGAATAGTCAGCGATTAAGAGCGTTCCATCAGCTCAATCAAAACACCGAAGGTTGATTTGGGGTGCAGGAAGGCAATCCTGGAGCCGGACGCGCCCGTGCGCGGCTGCTCGTCAATCAGCCGTATTCCTTTCTCCTTTAATTCCTCGATTGCTTTCTCGAGATTGTCAACCTGAATGGCCAGGTGCTGGATGCCCTCGCCTCTCTTCTCAATAAACCTGGCGACGGGACCATCGGGAGAGGTGGATTCCATAAGCTCCACTCCGATGTCTCCCAGAGAAAATATCGCAGTGCTTACCTTCTGATCTTCTATTGTCTCAGCCCTGCTGAGTTTCAGTCCGAGAACATCCCGGAAAAGCGACTCCGCCTCCGCAACATCCTTAACCGCAATCCCCAGGTGATCGATTTTTATTGCTTTCATAACTGTTCCCTGGTGATGAAACCGGGTTCGCATGCGGGCAACCCGGATGAGATCGATTTTCGCTCCATTGCCTTTCCATGCTCAGGCATGCCCGGGCAGAATCGTGCGGACAATTTCACGGACACCCGTATAGGGATCCTTCCTGCGTGATGCGACTTTATCAATCAGCTCATCGAACTGGCCTTCTCCAAGGAAATGATCCAACATGTGTTCCGTGATTTCCTCTTTGAGCAGGTGCAGGATTTCGCTCTTCGTTTTTTCACGGCGCAATTTCTGCATTCGGCCGTTCTTCATGAGAAAACGGCGATGGGATTCAACGGCATCGACCAGTTCCACGATGCCCTCATTATGAATGGCGGCGGTGAGAAGTATCGGCGCCTTCCAGGCATTCTTTCGAAGGTCGAAATCCTGATCCGCGCGCATCTTTACCTGACTGAACAGCCGGTCAACCCCCTCGCGATCCGCCATATTGATCACATAGATATCGGCGATTTCCATGATACCCGCCTTCATGTTCTGGATTGCGTCGCCCAAGCCCGGCGCGAGAACCAGAAGAGTGGTATCGGCGGTTCCGGCAATATCCACTTCATCCTGTCCAGCTCCCACCGTTTCAACAATGACGAAGTCTTTGCCGAAGGCATCCAGAATTTTAACGATACTGTTCGTGGTGCGAGCCAGGCCTCCCAGGTGGCCTCGGGTTGCCGTGGATCTGATGAAGACTCCCGGATCGAGACTTAAACGCTGCATCCGGATTCGATCCCCCAGAAGAGCACCGCCGGCAAACGGGCTCGAGGGATCCACCGCGATAATGCCCACGGTGAAGTTTCGCTCGCGCAACAGCGCTGCAAAAGCGTCTGTCAGCGTACTTTTCCCTGTCCCCGATGCTCCGGTGATCCCGACCACGTAAGCCTTTCCGGTGTGGGGATAAATGAGCTTCATGAGATCAAAGAATGCCGGATCTCTATTCTCCGCAACCGTGATGATCCGGGCCGCCGCCTGGACTGACCCGCTGAGAAATGCCCTGACAAGATCTTCTGCAACAGAGGATCCGCTTGGGGAGGTTCCGGCATTGCGACTGAAGGCTTCAGCCGGTTTCTGTCCGTCTTTGCACATTCTTTTTTATAAAATCCGTTATCTCACCGGTAGAGGCGCCGGGCCCGAATACGGCGGCAATGCCTGCCTTCTTCAAATCGGCTATGTCGCCCTCCGGTATAATACCCCCGCCAAGGACGAGCACCCTGTCCATTTTCTTCTCTTTGAGAAGCTGCATGACACGAGGGAAAAAGTGAGTGTGCGCTCCGCTCAGACTGCTCAGACCGATGACATCGGCGTCTTCCTGAAGGGCCGCCTCCACAATCATTTCCGGCGTCTGCCGCAGTCCGGTATAGACAACCTCCATGCCTGATTCTGCCAGAACCCGACACAGAAGCTTCGCGCCGCGATCGTGCCCATCCAGGCCAAGCTTGGCCATAATCACCTTGACTTTTTTTTCGACTGGCACCGTCACCTCACCCGATCTGAAAATAAAAGCAAATACGCATGAAACAAAAGACACGCACATCAGGACTGCAATTCGTGTCGCGGGCGGTTGCTTTTGCAGTTGCAGGGATAGACATCAGATGAACTCCTTCGGTCTGTATTCGCCAAAGATCCTGCGCCACACATCGCATATCTCACCAACGGTGGCGCGAGCCTTCACTGCCCTTAGAACCGCAGGGAAGACGTTTTCACCTGTTTTGGTTACCCTTTCAAGATTATCCAGAGAACTCTTCCAGGACGCCCGGTCACGCTGCGCCCGCAGCGTTCTCAGTTTGTCCGATTCGATTTCCGCCTGTTTCGGATCTACCCGAAGGATATCAACCGGGTCCTGTTCTTCCGTAATATATTTATTGATGCCCACATAAATCCGCTCGCCGGATTCGATTCCCTTCTGAAACACATAGGAGCTGTTTTGAATCTCTTTCTGAATGTAGCCCTGCTCAATGGCCTGAAGAGTTCCCCCCAGCGCGTCGATCTTCTTAACATACCGGTCTATTTCCTCTTCGTTCCTGTCCGTCATAGCCTCAACATAGTAACTGCCGGCCAACGGATCGATTGTATCGGCGGCGCCGCTCTCTTCGGCAATGATTTGCTGCGTTCTGAGGGCGAGAGTGACGGCTTCCTGTGTGGGAAGGCATAGCGCTTCGTCGAAGGAATTCGTATGAAGTGACTGCGCCCCGCCATATGCGGCGGCGAGCGCCTGCAGGGCTACCCGGATGATATTGTTCTTGGGTTGCTGAGCCGTCAAGGTCACACCGCCGGTCTGTACGTGGAATCGAAGCATCATGGAGCGGGGATCTTTTGCCCCGAAACGTTCCTTCATGAGCCGGGCCCAGTAGCGTCGTCCGGCGCGGAATTTTGCGACCTCCTCAAGGACATTTGTGAAAGCATTGAAGAAAAAGGATAACCGCGGCGCAAAGGTATCCACCTCCAGTCCCCTGGCAACAGCGGCTTGAACGTAGGCGATGCCGTCGGCGAACGTAAAAGCCATTTCCTGGACTGCAGTGGCGCCCGCTTCACGGATGTGGTATCCGCTGATGCTGATTGTGTTCCAGTTGGGAACGTGCTTCCGGCAGAATTCAATGAGATCCGTAGTAAGACGCATGGAAGGCTGCGGGGGATAGATATACTGACCGCGGCAAATAATCTCCTTGAGGATATCGTTCTGCACTGTCCCGCCCAGCTTTGTCCATGGAATCCCCCGCTCATCCGCAAGGGCAAGATACATGGCCAGCAGAATGCTGGCTGTTGCATTGATGGTCATGGAGGTGGTTACTTTGTCCAGCGGAATACCTTCAAACAGCGTTCTCATGTCATCCAGGGAATCGATCGCAACTCCTACCTTACCCACTTCGCCCGCGCAGAGAGGATGGTCCGAGTCATAGCCGGCCTGGGTAGGCAGGTGGAAGGCTACGCTCAGGCCCGTTTGGCCCTGCTGAAGCAGATATCGATACCGCCGGTTGGTTTCTTTGGCCGTTCCGAAGCCCGCATACTGGCGCATGGTCCAGAAGCGGCCCCGGTACATGGTGGGCTGGACCCCTCGGGTGAAGGGATATTCTCCCGGAAAGCCGAGTTTGGAGGCATAATCGAAGTTTTCGTCAACATCGGCCGGTGTATACAGGCGGGATACCGGCATCCCCGAGTCTGACGCAAAGGAGGCTTTGCGTTCTGCAGACCGGCCGGGCGCTTCTGCCGACAAATCCTTCTCCCATTTATGAACCGATCTCCTCAGCCTCTTGATTTCATTCTTGTTGAACATGCCCTCATATTCTCATACGCAAAGGTTAGAAGATAACAGTATATTACAACAGCAATTTAAGAGATCCTTATTATCATTGCCGTGCCCCCGAATATGTTATAAGGTCGACTGTATAAACAGCCCCACACTCTATATCCCGGCACAAACGACCAGCGGCCGGAAATGTGGACCCTGTTTGATGTACAAATCCAGAGGCGTCAAGTATTTCGAGTTCGGTCTCGAGGATAGCCGGGAAGTGAAAAGCCGGATGAGGACGACAGGTGCGGACAGCGCCGCTGTCCTCTGCCGGATCCCTTCCCGTAATAACTGGAGACGGTTGCCGATAAGAATTCAACTAAATGAAAACGCAGGGGGAGAAGAATGAGCAGCAAATGGCGTGAACTCATCAGTCAACCCAAATATGACATCAAAACCGAAAAGGATGTATATGCGCCCGTTCGAGACGGCACCCGGTTATGCGTCAATATATATCGCCCGGATAAGGGGGGAAAATTTCCGGCTTTGCTGGCGATGGGTGGGTATGGCAAAGAACTGCAGGAAATGTTGCTGCCGCCGCAGCCTCTTCAAAAGAGTGCGGTCTGGGACGGGAACATCGAAGCCGGCGATACTCCGGATATCGTTCCCCGCGGCTATGTTCATGTCATAGCGGACGCGCGCGGCACGGGTAAATCGGAAGGGGAATTTCCCGGCATGTGGTCGTCGCAGGAGGGCCGGGACGGCCATGACCTGGTCGAATGGATCGCCCGGCAGCCCTGGTGCGACGGCAACGTCGGTATGATCGGGTACTCTTACTACGGCTGCATCCAGTTGAAGGTAGCGATAGAGCAGCCTCCACATCTGAAAGCTATTTTTGTTTCCCACCTCGTAAACGACTTCTACCGCGACGGCGTATACGGCGGCGGCATCCTCAGCCTGTTCTATTACGGAATCTGGGACGGCCGGCACGGCACGAGCGGTTTTGCACCTAAAAATGCTCCCTCTTTAATGGAGAAAGAACTATCCGGGGAGGAATTCGAGCGCCGCCGGCAGGAGCTGTTGAATGACCCCGATATTCAACACTACCCCAATATCTACCACCTGCTGAACTATCCCTACAAAAACTCCTGGGTCTTCGACATGCTGATGAATCCTTTCGACGGCCCGTTCTGGAGGGATCGCTCGATTTATCCGTTTTTCGATAAGATCAAAGTTCCGGTATTTGTCGTCGGCAAGGCGGCACATGGCGCCGGAGGCTTCTGGGACATCTATTCGGGCATTCAATCTCCCAAGAAACTGATGGTCAAACCGTTCGGTCCGGAAGAGCGGCCCTGGCGCGAGGATGCGGAACTCATCATCCGCTGGTACGATCACTGGCTCAAAGGAATGGATACCGGGATCATGAAAGAGCCGCCTGTTCGTATTTTCGTTCAGGGCGTCAACAGGTGGCGGGAGGAGCTGCAGTGGCCGCTGCCGGGAATAGAATGGGAGAAATGCTATCTGCGCCGCTGGGAAGGACTGGCCTTTGCTCCTGAACGGTATCAGCCGCACCCGGACTGTTTCCTGCAGCAACCGCTTTATTTGTCAAACAAGAGGGATTCCGTCAAGTATGTCAGCATGCCTATGCCGGAAGATTTGACCGTTATCGGCCCTGCGGCTTTCAACTTCTATGCTTCCATCGATACCGAGGACACAAACTGGATCGTCAAGCTGAGCGATGTGGCTCCGGGTGGAAACGAGACTCCATTGGCTAAAGGCTACCTGAAAGCTTCGCATCGTGCTTTGGATCAGAAAAAATCCAAACCTTACGCCCCCTATCACTTGCATACCGGATCGGATCCGGTAGTCCCCGGAGAAATTAATGAATACAATGTCGGTTTGGGCAAGCTGACGAATGTTTTCCGGGGCGGTCACCGTATTAAACTGGAGATCCAGAGCCTGGAGTCTCCCAGGGATCCGGAGATGCAGATTCATTATCATCCGCATCTGCCAAGCAGCAGGACTACGTTGCATAAAATCTATCGTAACAAGGAGTTCCAATCGCACCTGGTGCTGCCGATTGTGGGTAGAAAGGAAAGTGTGATGGAGTTTCTGAGCGATGAAAACATTGTAGGAGCGCTTTAATGCGTTTCTCCATACTTTCACCGTGGACGCCCAATGGAATACGATTCAGCATAGTGCAGGAAATTGAGCTTAACGATTAGAGGAAGAAACACCCGGCATCCCCTGCTTTAACAAAATATCGACGGCAGGAAATTACTGGATATAATACTGCTGATCCTGAGTGAAGGGTTTAAAGAGATGAATCCGGAAGACAACAAAAAGACAGTGATAAGATTTTATGAAGAGGTGTTCCGCAAACGCGACCTGAGTGCAGTGGATCGGTTTATGCGCGACGATTATATCCAGCATAACCCTGATGCAGACCAGGGAAAGACCGGGTTTATCGAATTTCATAAAGGCTTTTTTGCCGCAGTCCCCGATTTCTGCGCAACAATCAACCGGATAGTCGCCGAAGGCGATCTCGTATTTGTCTACAACACAATTACAGGCACCCATACCGGGGAAGGCTTCCTCGGGTATCCGCCTACGGGCAACAGCATACACTTTGACACGGTCGATATGTTCCGGCTTCGGGACGGGAAACTTTGCGAGCATTGGGACGTCGCCGATACAAGGGCGCTTTTTACCCAGGTCGGCGCCATCAAATCTGACTAGTGTGATGTTCCGGAAATAACTTCACATAAAATTACGGTGACAGTCACCATAACCTCGAAATTAATACAGTAAATGACATGCGGAAAATTAACATTCTGAATTTCGAGGTTATGGTGACTGTCACTGTAATTAAAACAGCAGTAAAAATGTGTTTCTAGTATGAAGTTATTTCCGGAACATCGCACTAGCCCCGGTACAGCATGATCTTTTTCAATTGGAGGTGTGAAGTGAAACGTTTCTATCGACCCGCCGCATCTGTTCTTCTTTCCCAATTTGTCACTCTTTTGATCTTGACCGTCCCGGCGACCGGCGTATTCGGACAGGACCGGCAGGCCGAACCCGCGCCTGTTCCTGACGCCGTCGCCATCCAGCGCCCGTCGGCTCAGGAAGTCGAACTCGCCAGGCGCAGCCTGGCAGATTTTCTGGAGACCGCCGATCCGGCCGTCAGGGAGATCAACCGGAAGTATCCCGGCTTGTTTACAATAAAGGTACCTCCACCGCCGCCCAATACCGCGATAATTCCGGACCTTGCCAGGTTCTTTCAAGCGAAGCACCAGGCCAATCTCGAGGTGGCCCGGCAGGGCGACATCGATGTTCTGTTCATGGGAGACTCCATCACCGATTTCTGGCGCAATCCGGACGGAGATTACGCGGGCAAACCGGTGCTTGACAAATATTTCGGTAACCTGAAGGTCGCCAATTTCGGCATCGCGGGAGACACAACACAGGGGGTCCTTTACCGGCTGCAGAATGGTGAGGGCCAGGGTTTCAGCCCCAAAGCGGTCATGCTGATGATCGGCACCAACAATACCGGGCGAAACACCGCGGGGGAAATCGCCGAGGGGATCGGGGCCGTAGTGCTGGAACTGCAGAAAAATTTTCCGAAAGCGAAAATCCTTCTACTCGGAATTTTTCCCCGGAGCACGGCCAACGACCCGGTTCGCGCTACCATCGCAGAGATTAACGCCATTATTTCAAGGCTGCACGACGGCAACCGCGTCCACTACCTTGATATCGGTTCGAAATTCCTGGATGCCGATGGGAATATTCCCAGGGACGTAATGAGCGACAGCCTTCATCCGACAACAAAGGGCTATGAAATATGGGCCGAAGCCGTCAAAGAGCCCCTGGAGAACCTGATGCGGTAACGTTCCCTAGTGTGCCGACTCAGAAATAGCTTCACACAATCATGAAATAGCCATCGGCTAACTATGATTTGTTGCAAAATTCAAAACATTCTATATCGCAAAACGGAAATCCCTTGGAGTGCGCAAGCTTGCTTGCGCCTTCTGCACATTCATTGGAATCGTAACAAAGGCGCAAGCAAGCTTGCGCACTCCAAGGACATTGTCCTTCAATTGAAATTCCTTTATAAAAGTAGAAAAACCGGTAGTATCTCGGAACTCCCAAATTAAAAGAAAACCTGAATTTTAGTGTGAAGATATTTCAGAGTCGGCACACTAGGGAATCAGGGCGCCACGCAGCGGAAGTTGGCTGCATCGTCCATGCTCCCCCGGCCTGTGTAGCGCGCTACCTGGGGATAGGGGCATAGGGGACGTGTGCGTACGACCTCGCTATCAACCACCCTGCTTGCCCGTATGGATTCCGGGGCGCGGCCCTTTTCCACCCAGTTGATTATGGCCGTCATGGGATCGTGCTGGTCCGGGCCAGTACCGCCGCTGCAGTGCGCCATGCCCGGTATCATGAACAGGCGGAAGAAATCGGCCGTTCCGGGTCCGTTTTCAGTCATCGCTTTTTCGTATTAATTCACACTCACCATCGGCTGCAGGATAGAATCCGCCCATCCGTGCGTCATGAGCAGCCTGCCCCCCTTTTCCCTGAACTTCGACAGATATGGATTCTTTGCATCCGCCAGCCTGCTCCAGTCGTCCAGCATGTGAATGTCGCGGTCAAAGTCAGAGGAAGTGCAAATATTCGTGATTCTCAGTTTGAACCTGGTATAAAATTGCAGTCGTCAATTCAATTATATTTTGCAAAGGATCCGTTCGGTATCAGGTGCGATGACATAGGAAAAGGTTAAATAATCTGAGGCTTTTTCATCCTTAATCAGCCCGGAAATGTCGCTCCGGCCGCCAGGATCATAACTTCCGCCTCCATCCGGGAATCATGGAGTGCTTTTACACGGAAATGGAAAATGTCTGAACTGCTTGTTCGTCCCTCGAGGCAAAAGTTCCTCCCATGGCTGTTGCTGCTTTTTTTCGGGAGCGGATGTGCGGCTCTCATTTACGAAATCGTATGGCTTCAACTCCTGGAACTTGTTATCGGCTCCTCCGGAGTGTCTTTGGGAGTATTGCTGGGAACCTTCATGGGTGGAATGTGCCTGGGCAGTCTGCTGCTGCCGCACCTGATCCCAGCCACGTTTCATCCGCTGCGCGTCTATGCTTTTCTTGAACTCGGCATAGGATTACTGGGAGTTGCGGTTCTGTTCGGAATGCCCCTCCTTTCCGAGCTCTACACAAGCTTGTACTGGCATGGGGTATTTGCTCGTGCGCTGATTGCCGTGGTATGTCTGCTGCCGCCGGCGATTCTCATGGGAGCGACACTGCCCGCCGCAGCAAGATATGTCGAATCAACGCCTGAAGGCGTTTCCTGGATGGGATTCTTTTACGGTGCAAATCTGCTGGGTGCCGTCTTCGGCTGTCTTTCCGCCGGTTTTTTCCTGCTGCGTATTTATGACATGCCGACAGCCTCCTATATCGCATTTATAATCAACGTCGGCATCGCCATAATTGCACTGATACTGTCGACTAAAAGCAGCATTTGCGATACATACGCCGGTTCGATGGTAGCGCCTGCCAGACCGGTTCCCTATACGGGCCTGGTGTATCTGGTGATCGCTTTCTCCGGCTTGTGCGCTCTGGGAGGTGAAGTCATCTGGACACGGCTTTTATCGCTCCTGATGGGAGGCACCGTCTATACTTTTTCCATCATCCTGGCAGTATTCCTTGTCGGGTTGGGAATCGGCAGCAGCGCAGGGGCGGCGGTAGCCCGAACTTCACTCAATCCGCGCATGGCCCTCTTCATCTGCCAGATACTGCTGGCCGCGGGAATATCCTGGGCGGCATTAATGATTTCCAGATCCCTTCCTTACTGGCCCATCGATCCCAGTATTTACACCGGCGATTACGAGGCATGGTATATATTCCAGCTTGACCTGATGCGTTCGTTTTGGACTCTTCTCCCGTCGACAGTGCTGTGGGGCGCCAGCTTTCCGATCGCCATCGCCGCTGTTGCATCACGCGGAGAGGATCCGGGTTCTTTGGTCGGGAGGGTTTATGCAGCAAACACGATCGGCGCCATTGTCGGTTCTCTTGCATTCAGCATGTTCATTATTCCGCATTTCGGGACACAGTGGGCTCAGAGGTGGCTTATTATTCTTTCGGCCGTATCTGCCTTCATAGCGCTGGCGGCAGCGGTGCTTTCAAAAAAGCGTGTGCCGGAAAAACGGGTTGCCCCTGCGAAAAAGTCCCTGGCGTTTTCCCTCGCCGTCATGACGCTATCGGGTCTCATTGTTATCATTTTTCTTGTCAATGGCGTTTCCGCAATTCCCTGGGCAGCCGTTGCATTCGGCCGGTATACGCCCACCTACATTGCCGGGACCGAGCCCGGTTTGGTCGACGACACAACACCCCTGAAGAACAGTAACGATAGTAATTCCCCAAAATGGTATTGCACCTACCTGGGAGAAGGAATGAACGTGTCCGTAGCCGTAACCAGAACGCCTGAGGGCGGTCGGTTTTTTCACGGAGCGGGAAAAGTACAAGCCTCGAATCAGCCGCAGGATATGCGTCTTCAGCGAATGCTCGGACACCTTGCTGCATTGGCCTGCGAAAACCCGGACCGCATTGAGGACGTGCTGGTCATAGCTTGCGGCGCCGGAGTCACGGCCGGATCGTTTATTCCCTACCCCGATATAGAACGCATCACCATTTGTGATATCGAACCTCTGGTTCCGAAGGTAGTGGCGCCCATGTTCGGAAAGGAAAACTACAATATCGTGGACGGGATCGACCGGCAAAATCCTAACATGGTAAGCGGGAAAAAGGTCACGGTTATATACGACGACGGGCGCCACTACATCAGTACCCTTCCATCTGATATGAAATTTGATGTAATAACGTCGGACCCAATCGATCCCTGGGTCAAGGGAAGCGCGGCCCTCAATACGATCGAGTACTATGAAACCTGCAAACGGCACCTGAAACCCGGCGGAACCATGAGCCTGTGGATCCCTTTATACGAAAGCACGATGGCGTCGTCAAAAAGCATGATCGCAACATTCTTCGAAGTATTTCCCAACGGGATGATATTCAGCAACGATGAGAACTTTATGGGATACGACGCTATCCTGCTGGGTCGAGCCGAGAGCTCGAAAATTGACCTGGACAAAGTCCGGTCGCTGTTGGATCGGGAAGATTACGCCCCGGTTCGGCAATCGCTGGCGGATGTGGGATTCGGGTACAATTATGCACAGACCGGCGGGAATATGGCGGTCAGCCTTTTTGCCACGTATGCCGGAAGAGCGCCGGATCTGCAAACGTGGACCCGGAAAGCCCAAATCAACCGGGATAGAAACCTGCGGCTTCAATATCTGGCAGGTATGGCATTCAATTCTGATATGCGCACGGAAATTCTCGAATCCATCCTGTTATACTACCGGTTTCCAGAGAACCTGTTCACAGGCTCTCCTCAAATCATCCGGGACTTGAAAATCCAACTTCGTTACGGCGGCCGCGGATCCGGACCGTGAGAATCCTGAAGTTCTGTTTCATGTAGATTATAATATTCTGTTCATTGCGTTAATTTTCTCTAATTCATAACAAATTAACCGTTATCGTTCATATATAATCCTGTTTAAAGAATGGTAAAAACTTTTGACTATGAAACGATCCGGCAGAGAATAACTGCATACAGTCTTTCGTTCAGAAAGTCGATGTATCCCAGGAGACAGGACCATGAAAAATTCCTCCACCCCGGCAGGTTCAAAACGAAATCCGGCCGCTTTCTCTTCCCGATTGAACATGACCGCAGGTAATTTGAAGATAGTATTCGAACATCACCTGCGATATACCCTGGCCAAAGACAGTTTTACCGCTACCGAGAGAGACTATTACTTTGCCCTGTCGCTGGCTATCCGGGATTTTCTGATCGAACGCTGGATGGCCACACAGCAGACGCACCATATGCGGAAGGTCAAACGTATGTATTACCTGTCCCTGGAATTTCTCATCGGACGGCTTCTGGGCAATAACGTAATCAACCTGAAAATCGAAGACCTGTGCGTAAGGGCACTACAGAAGGAAGGGCTGGACTGGAATCAGCTGCGCAATTATGAAAACGACGCAGGCTTGGGCAATGGCGGTCTGGGGAGGCTGGCGGCCTGCTTTCTTGATTCTCTTTCCACTCATAAATACCCCGCCATCGGTTACGGGTTGCGCTACGATTACGGCATTTTCAATCAGCAGATCGTTAAGGGATATCAGGTTGAAAAACCCGATCCCTGGTTGAAACAGGGATATCCCTGGGATATCGCCCACCCGGAATTCTCTTTCGAAGTGGGTTATGAAGGTCATGTGGAAACAGAGGTCCGGAACGGGAAGACACGATGGAAATGGGTTCCCGGCAAGTCGGTTATCGGCATGCCCTACGATCTCCCGATTGTCGGATACGGCGGCGAAGTCGTCAACACCCTGAGGCTATGGTCGGCCCGGGCAGCCGAAGAGTTCGACCTGGAGGATTTCAACCGTGGTTCCTATATCGAGGCTGTCGAAAACAAGGTCCTGGCCGAAAACCTGACCAAGGTTCTGTATCCGAATGACAACATGTTTGAGGGTAAAGAACTTCGCCTGAAACAGGAATACTTCTTCGTATCCTGTTCCATCAAGGACATCATCCGCCGATTCAAAGAAGGCGGTCATGAATGGAGAGAATTCCCCAATTATGTCGCCATACAGCTGAACGACACACATCCCGCGCTGGTGATTCCGGAGCTTATGCGCATCCTGCTGGATGTGGAGGAACTGGGTTGGAATGAGGCCTGGGATATCACCGTCGCGACCACGGGCTACACCAATCACACGATCCTGTCAGAGGCCCTGGAGCGTTGGTCTCTGGACATGTTCAAAAATATTCTGCCCCGCCACCTTCAGATAGTTCAGGAAATTAACGCGCGTTTTCTGCGTACGGTCGCCAACCGCTATCCTATGGATTTGGATCGCCTACGCAGGATGAGTATCATTGAAGAAAACAAGCCGCAATACATTCGAATGGCGAACCTGGCCATTGTCGGCTCTCATTCGGTCAACGGCGTCGCTCGGCTGCACACCCAACTGCTGCGGAATTCTCTGCTGAAAGATTTCGCCGAATTCTGGCCGGAAAAATTCAACAACAAGACCAACGGGATCACCCAACGCCGCTGGCTGCTGAAAGCCAACCCGCCTCTGGCTTCCTTGATTACCGAGGCCATTGGAGCCAAATGGATCACCGATCTAGAGCTGTTACGGAAGTTGGAGCCTCTGGCCAAAGACACCGGCTTCCGGGAGCGTTTCCGTGCAGCCAAGCAGCAGAACAAAGCCAGCCTGGCCGGATACATCAAACGCCGTGTCAACGTGGGGATAGACCCCGGGTCGATCTACGATGTACAGGTGAAAAGGCTGCACGAATACAAGCGGCAGCTTCTCCTGGCGCTGTACATCATTCTGCGCTACAACCGTATAAAAGATGATCCCCAGGCCGATTTAGAACCGAGGACTTTCATTATCGGCGGTAAGGCGGCCCCGGGATATGCCATGGCCAAGCTCATCATAAAACTGATCAACCAGATTGCCGAAGTCGTCAACGGCGACCCTCAGGTCCGTGATCACATGCGCGTGGTATTCGTTCCCAACTACCGGGTCTCGCTGGCGGAGCGTATCATCCCTGCAGCCAATTTAAGCGAACAGATTTCGCTGGCCGGGACAGAGGCTTCGGGGACCGGCAACATGAAATTTCAGCTCAACGGAGCGATCACGATCGGAACGCTCGATGGCGCAAATGTGGAGATCCTCGAGGAAGTCGGCGAAGACAACATCCTTATCTTCGGTCTTACAGCAGACGAAGTCGCTCAACGGCGGCCCGGCTACGACCCGTTCAGCATCTACAACAGCAACGAACAAATACGCCGGGTTTTGGAGATGATCGAACAGGATTTTTTCAGCATGTTCGAGCCGGGTATTTTTCGTCCCCTCGTGGATGGCTTGCTGCAGGGAGGCGATCCATACATGCTTCTGGCGGATCTTAATTCTTATGTTGAGGCGCAGGAACAGGCCGACAAGCTCTATCGGGATCCTGCGGCATGGGATGAAAAGGCCATCCTTAACGTTGCCCGGGCCGGGAAATTCTCATCCGACCGCACCATCCGGGAATATGCAAAGGATATCTGGGGAATCGTCCCCTGTCCGGTTGACGGAAATACCACCATAGCCTGATCTAAATTTTGTTCATCGATCTTGGGCAGTACGGTAACCGGCGTCGCCGGCCGGAGAGCGGCATGTAAATCTGTGTGCGTAACTCGGCCTCAGATCAACACCGGATCGCTGACGATCTCTACGAGCGCCGGTCCGTCGCAGGCCAGTGCAGCGGACATGGCTTCACTCAGCCCTGAAATCTCCGTCACCCGGAAGCCCCGTGCTCCACAAAGTCCCGCATACTGCGAGAAGTCCGGATTATGCAAGTCTGTTTCCCAGACCGGCAGATTTTGATTCTCCTGCTCCTTCGTTATCTTCCCGAGCTCCCGGTTGCTGAGCAGAATGTGAGTAATCTTCATGCCGTACTTCACGGCCGTGCAGATCTCGCCCATGTACTGTCCGAAGCCCCCGTCACCCGTCAGTGCCACAATGGGCCTGTCTGGCGCGGCCGCCCAGGCGCCCATGGCAGCGGGATAGCCAAAGCCAATAGAGCCCAGGTACCCGGACATCAGTACCGACTGTTGCTTGCACTCGAAGTAACGACCGAACGAGTAGGTGTTGTTACCAACATCGACTGCAATAACGGCGTTTTCGGGTATCAGAGCACTCAGGGCCGAGAAGATTTCGGCCGAGTTCAATCCTTTGCTCCCGCGTTTGGCGGCACGTCGTTTCTTCTCTTCGCGCCACTCGTGCCATTTTTTCGCAATCTCGTCATGACGATCGATCCATGGCCCG
>Ga0209536_100006421_pt1 | contig 18003 bp, 20 predicted proteins | sample DeeMarSeWOR28_12_FD_187461 | JGI IMG/M metagenome (GOLD analysis project Ga0209536, IMG submission 187461) | Marine sediment microbial communities from White Oak River estuary, North Carolina - WOR-2-8_12 (SPAdes) (version 2) | ecosystem: Environmental > Aquatic > Marine > Intertidal zone >... | reverse complement strand
TGCACCTTTTTCCGTCACGATACCTACCGCTGTCTCAGAAGCGCAGGCAGCCTGAAAAATCTCAGGGAACTGAACAGGCCCGCTGTTTTAAAACTCTTTGACAGGGAAGGCACTAAATTTTACGCAGCCCTTTTATCCATGGGAAGCAAATATGCTTCACTGGTCATTGCAGAGCAGGAAATCAGTGTTGATATCAGGGACATTGAAAATCAATGGCTCGGCGACTACTTTGTACTCTGGAAAACACCTCCGGAATACAACTATGCCCTGAAGCCGGACTCTGAAAGTCCTGCAGTGCAGTGGCTTGAACAGCAGCTGGCAACTATTCCGGGGCTCAATGTTTCGGGACCTGAAAACACAAATACTACCTTGAAGGATAAACTGAAAGGTTTTCAGCTTGCACAGGGACTGGTGCCCGATGGTATTGCAGGGGCAAGAACAGTAATACATATTAATACCTTTACCGACAGCACCGTACCACTTCTCAGGGAAAAGATGGAGCAGGACTGATCATGTCATTTATTCTTGATGCACTGAAAAAACTGGAGCAGAAAAAGCAGGACGCATCAGTTCCCGACCTCTTGACTGTTCATACAGCTGAACAGTATGACGCCGGAAAAAGATCGTTCTGGCCCATCATCGTCATTGCCCTGCTTCTCCTGAATGCCGGGGTGGTTTCCTATTGGATGCTGTCTGACCGGACTGAAGACGTTGTTGTTGCAGAGGTTGACACAAGGGAAAATCAGGAGGAGCAGGCCGCTCCTCCTGAATCTGATAAAACTACCGACAGGGAGATTTCTGTCGACAGAGCACCTGATCAACCTGTCAAGACTGCTGTCAACGAAGCAGTGATTGAAAGAACTCCGGACAAGGTCGCTCATATTGAAGAGATGCCAGCACAACCGCCCATCCCTGAAAATACCCGGGTTCAGAAAGAAGCACAGGAGCCAGTGCCCGTTGAAAGCAAAGCAGAAAAATCAGATACTGCAGATGAGACACCGCTCCTGGACCAACTTATCAGAGAGACGTCAAGTGATACAGAGAAAATGACTACACTTCAGCGTGAAACTACTCAGAACGCCGATGCAGATCAGGACACTGCCATTCCTTCAGAGGTGCATCCTCTGAGCGCTGTTGAAAGCGAAACAGAAAAGCAGCTTCCAACGATCAGCGAGCTGCCAGCCGATGTTCGAAAAGAGATTCCTGATCTTGCGATAATCGCTCACATCTATTCCAACAATCCTTCCTCGAGAATGGTCAATATAAATGGTGATGTCCTCAGGGAGGGTGATACATTATCGGGCACATTAAAACTAGAAGAGATTACCGTTTCAGGCGTCACCTTCAATTATAAAGATCACCGCTTTCGTTTACGGGCTTTCTGAGTATGGGCAGACTTCGTATACAGAGTCTATTTTCCCAGGGTCAGGCCGGTCAGTCTGTTACGGTATGCGGTTGGGTACGGTCGAAACGGGAGTCTAAGGGGATTGCCTTTATAGCACTGAGCGACGGTTCAACGCAGGACACACTGCAGCTGGTAATTCCCTCGGAATCTTCGGCCTTTCATGAGTTGCCAGGGTGCAATACCGGGGCGGCGATAAAGGCATCAGGCATTATCAGGGAATCTCCCGGCAAAGGCCAGCAGTTTGAGATAGAGGTTTCCACCCTTGCGGTCATGGGGAATGCCGATTCAGAACACTACCCCCTTCAGAAGAAGGGACACTCTCTGGAATTCCTGAGGGATATCGGACATCTCCGGCCGAGGACCAATACCTTCGGTGCTGTCCTAAGAGTCAGGAATGTGCTTTCACAGGCTGTCCATGAGTTTTTTCAGAGTCGGGGGTTTATATGGATACACACCCCGATCATCACATCAAGTGACTGTGAGGGAGCAGGCGATCTCTTTACGGTTACGAGCCTGGACCCTGGTGAAATCAAAAAGGGAGACAGGGACACCTTCGATTACTCTCAGGACTTTTTCGGCAAGAGAGCCTATCTCACCGTAAGCGGTCAACTCGAAGCTGAGTTCCTTGCCCTGTCCATGGGAGATGTTTATACCTTCGGCCCAACCTTCAGGGCAGAGAATTCAAACACTTCACGTCACCTGTCCGAGTTCTGGATGATTGAGCCTGAAATGGCCTTTGCAGATCTTAATGATGATACGTCACTTGCCGAGCAATTTATTCATTTTCTCTGTAAACGCACCGTTGAATCCTGTCCTGATGAAATACAGTTTTTTGAGAAGTTCTATAAAAACACATCTATACGGGAGCTGGAAGCCCTGTCAGAAAAAAAGTTTGCCCGTATTTCCTACACTGAGGCTATCGACGAACTGAAGAAGTCCGGGAGGAAGTTCGAGTTCCCCGTTGAATGGGGCCTTGATCTGCAGTCTGAGCACGAGAGGTATCTGACAGATGATGTATTTCAGGGCCCTGTTACCGTGACTGACTATCCGAAAGATATAAAGGCATTCTATATGAGACTCAATGACGACGACAGGACAGTGGCAGCAATGGATGTGCTTGTCCCGAAGATAGGTGAGATCATAGGGGGAAGTCAGCGTGAGGAAAGACTGGATGTGCTTGAGGCACGATTACAGCAGGCCGGTATTCCATTGGAAAGTATCGACTGGTATCTTGATCTGCGAAGGTTTGGTTCAGCTCCGCATGCCGGTTTCGGTCTTGGGTTTGAGAGGTTTGTTCAGTACGTTACCGGCATGTCCAATATACGGGATGTCATTCCCTGCCCCAGAGCACCCCATACAATTAAATTTTAATCATATTACTTCATCAGCTTACTGTGTGCTCTTCACCGTCTGATTCAGATATTCTTTCTTCGCAACAATAAGAAACAGTCGTCCTTCCTGCTTTAAGTGGCCTGCTTTCAGTTCAGCATCATTGCCGTGGCCAAAAAATATGTCAGCCCTTCCATGATCACGAATGGCCCCCCCTGTATCCTGCACTACTACAAAACGCTGAAAAGGCTGCCAGCCCGTAATAAGTCCATCCTTAAATGCAGGCACTTCTGTCTTTACAAAGGCCAGACCTCCCCGGGGCGCAGCCTGTCTGTCCATGGCAATGGACCGGCCCGGTGTGAGGGGAACCTCTATATCGCCAAGAGGTCCATCTTCCACTTCACGGAAAAAGGTGTAACTCTGATTGTAACTCAATATACCTCTGACTTCATCGGGATGGCTGTACAGGTAGGTTCTGATCGCCTGCAATGACATTTCCTCAGGAGGTATTGTTTCCCTCAGCAGTTCTCCAATGGCCCTGTAAGGATGTCCGTTCTTCTGGGCATAATTAATGCGCTTTATCCTTCCATCAGAAAAACGTATCAGACCTGAGCCCTGGATCTGGAGAAAGAACAGTTCTATCTCCTTAACGTAGGCAAGAGGTTCGGCCCGGCCGTCCAGACTCATCCCATACACAATATCATCCCTTGAGTCATAGGGCAATAATGTGTTTCCCTCATTCCGCCCCACAATTTTCATATTGCTCCATTGCTCGGCAAAGAGGCCCAGGTCCACCTCAATCAAATCATCAGGAGTCTTATATACAGGCTCAGAATACTCTTCATCAGGCTCAGGACTCCCGTCAAGGAGGGGTTCGTAATAGCCGGTAAAAAAAGCCCTCCCCTCTGTGTTCCTGCTTTCAAAGATGAGAAATTTCCTCCTGAGTTCCCTTGCCTGCTCCTTCCCATGATAGTTCTTTACCGTCTGGAGAAAAAGATGCATGGAAGCTATCATTTCTTCAGGTGTGTAGGAAAGTTCACCGTAGTTAAAACTTTTACTGGAAGGAAGCTGCTGATAGTACTGTACAGACCGCTCTACTGACGATGCAAGACTCTCATGTGAACTGTCGTCTGTCCATAGGTTCGATTTCACTTGTGCAGACGAGAGTTGAGTCAGGGCAGGTCCCCGGGGCTTGACAAAAATGGAGCATGCTCCAACCAGTGATGCAACACAAAGAAGTATAAAAAGACCTTGTACCGTTCTGTTATTCAATGAAGGGTATTTTTTTATGCTCCAGTCCTGTCGCATCTGTCAGCCACGCAAAAAACTTCATGACCCCGAAAGAAAAAAGGGTAAAGACTACCACGGCAAAAAAGAATTTGGGCCAACGCCAGAGAACAAAAAGCAGTACGAGAGCTGCTGCGGCGGCTGCTACTGGATTGGCCTGGGCTAATGATTCTGTTTTTTCAATAAGTGCGTTTATATCCATGGGTAAAATATATAAGCTTTCGTATATTACACGTTATTTGTCAGGTTATGCAATATACTTTTATACTAGTACATACTACACATATTCAATATGGATTATTTTGGACACAATAATTTCGAACAGAATACCACAGGAGGGTTATGAAGATAATTAATGTTCTTTTCATTATCCCTACCATTGTTTTTTCCATCGCTGTTCTCTTTAATGAATATTACTATTCTGATTTTGAGACTACTCTTTCAGAAGGCATTTATTTACAGGCAGGCAATGCAGACCTCAGCGCCCCGAACTGGTCTGTGCCCCTTGTCTATGACTGGAACGATGACGGCAAAAAAGACCTCCTCATAGGCAGACATTTTCGGGATAGAGCCGGAAATGCTCAAGGACAGGGATTCATCACTTTTTATGAGAATAGAGGAACTGATGATCAGCCCGCCTTTGATGGCCATTCCAATATCCAGACCTGCACGACCGCATGCAGACCGGTAGATGTGGCATCTTCAGGCTGACAGGGCTCATACCCCACGGTCGTGGACTGGAACGGTGACGGGACACATGATTTACTCGTCGGTAACGCAGTTGGCAACATCATTGTTTTTCTGAATGGAGGCACAACAAAGGAACCCCGCTTGACAGAGGGCTCCTACCTGAAGATCGGGGATGCTCTTCTTGATGCAGGCATACGAACGGCACCTGAGGCAGCAGACTGGAATGAAGACGGCTTAATTGACCTTCTTGTAGGCAGTATGGACGGAAGAATTAAAATATATCTCAATAAAGGTTCTGTATCTGCACCTGTTTTCGATTCCTATTCCCTTCTTCAGGTTGGGGGCAGAGATTTCGATGCCGGTTCCAGGTCTGCCCCCCGTGTTTATGACTGGAATAAGGACGGGAAGAAAGACCTTTTTGTCGGGGAATATGAGGGGCATATCTATTACCTGCAAAATAACGGTTCTCGTAAGAGTCCATCATTTACAAAGGCAGGCAAGCTTTACCTGAAAAGTGGAGATCTGCTCCGCTATCCCTCGCCGCAGGGATTTCCCCGATCAAGGGTGTATGTCTCTGACTGGAATAATGACGGCTATGATGATCTGCTCGTTGGAGGTGCTGACGGTAAGATAATGCTCTTTCCGGCATCCCCTGGGTCCTCAGGCTCATTTGGGGCTTATCTGAAGGGAAACCTTAATCAGTTTATTGAGACTGTAAGAAATATCTACCTCTATGTCAGGGAAAAGGGAAGATTTATTAAGCAGAAGATGCTGGGGAGCAGAGGTTAATCCGACCCGTTGCAATCACCGCAGGGGAAGTAGACACGCATTGCCTGTTTCATTTTCTCAATTGCCTCTTCCCGGGTTTTACCCCTTGCCCGGAAACCAGGGACCTTCTCACAGGTAACAATCCATGAGCCATCCATATCCTGAGATAGAACAAATTCTTTCATTTTCCTTTAAATGAATTCCGGCAGATGCAGAACGGGGACGAACATATCCAGCCTGCAAAAGCTAACAATCAACATTAACAACATACCTGGAACGTACTATTAAAATGATTTATTACAAACCTTATTGAAGCGTTCTTATAAACTCCAGATACTGCGAAGGCGGCTGTACTATCTGCATCCCGATGCTGAATGAAACACCATAGGGAGAGTTCTTGGTATTAAACCACTTTACTTCACACTCAAGATCCACATCATCACCTGATGGAAGGCTGCACTTCAGTTTCAGCATCTTTTCGAGGGCAATATCTACAATGTCCTTGGTCGTTGCTGTAACCATGTGTACCCCCTGCTCGGACATATTCATTATGATTCCAGGATACTTCGTACTGTTTGTAACCACTTCAGCATCAAGTGTTTCATTGATCCTTTCTAAGCCTCTTTTTTCCATTTCGCTCTCCTTCCTGAAGTGTCGTTTGATAATTATATCAAATAATGATTTAAATTAAAGAAAAAAGTGCCTGAATTTAGTGTCTTCACGTTATCTTTCCCATTTTCTGTTAAACTTGAGTCAAAAATTAATCAACCAGGTACGTTGAACTGTATGAAGATTTTAATGTTCTATTCGCCGTCTTTCTGGTTCAGGACATTTGAAAAAGTCCTTGATGATGTTGCAGACCAGGAGGCAGATAAAACCGAAGTCAATGCTATTGTCATTTTTTACCATATCGAGGCCGAGGATGTTGAACGGAAATCAAAGATATTGACCAGGTTGATAAAAAATATAAAATGGATCGCCGGTAAATTCAAAACAAGCCGGCTTGTCCTTCATTCCTTCAATCACCTCTCCACATCAAAGGCACCACCTGATTTTTCAGCTGCTCTTATGAGTGAAGCCAGGGAACGCCTTGTCCGGTCCGGCTTTGAGATTACTGAAACACCATTCGGCTATCTGAATGAATGGAAGATGCACGTTGCAGGAGACTCTCTTGCCAAGGTATTCAAAGACCTGTAGTAAAAAAACAATCCTTTAATATCTCTCTTCCTCTCTGCGATCCATGAAAAATATTTATAGCGAAATATATGTCTTGCTTTTATGTGTTAAATGATGTAAAACGTAGGCATGAATGAGGTCTCTTTATGACGTATAAGCAGACGTCTCATTGTCTCGTTACCCTCCTGGTTTGCTTCATCCTCGTTGCCTGCAATACCATGACCGTTCGTCCTGATGCACGTTATGAATTCGATGAGGGCCTTTCTTTATTTAATAAAGGATATTACAAAACTGCCATTCCCAGCTTTGAAAATGCTGCAAAGCTGGACCCGAACTATGCGGAACCCTTTCTGTATCTCGGTCGGTCCTATTCCTACATGCATCAGTGGGACAGGGCGATCCCGCCTCTTCGCAGGGCCCTTGGATTATCATCGGAAAAGGTATTAGATGAAGTATATGATTTGTATCTTACTGCCCTCATGGAAGCTGCGCTGACAGAGTCCAGGAAGCAGAACCATAGGGCGACTATAAATTATCTGGATGAAGCACTTACACTGAAACCACAGTCTGCAGAAATTCAGAATGAGCTGTCCCGATCCTATCTTGCCTTTGGACAGTACCTGCTGAAAAAAGAAAGAGTCGATGAAGCCCTTGAAGCCTTTGATAGTGCCCGTAAACTGTCACCTGAGAACCCTGCAATATTTATGGGGCTTGCCCGGGGCTTTCTGATAAAAGGAGATACGCTCCAGGCCATCAGAGCTGTCCAGAAGACCCTCAACCTCGATCCTGAGAACAAGGGCGCCCTCCTTCTTTTTCGGTCAATGACACGCAAGTAATTGGCTTTTCTCAACATTCTCTCCTTATAATTATTTTCATTTGCTATATCTCCCTTCTTTGATATACTGAAATCAGGATAGGTTGTTATGAACGTTGCTGGGGACGGAGGTGATAGTGCAATGAAGAATGTATGTGCAGTAGTTCTCACAAGTTTTATGGTTCTGTCCTGTGCCCCCATTCTTTCGCAGGACCTTTTACAGACCGGGATCTATGACGTACCTCTTTCCACGATCAAGGAACAGCCTGAGCAGCAGAAAGGAAAGCTCTTTATTCTCGGCGGGATCATAGTCAACACTTCGGTCACAAAAGAGGGCAGCCTGATTGAGGCAATTTATGTGCCTGTCAATGCAAGGGGCTATCTCAGGAGTTACGGCTCATCACGGGGGAGATTTCTCGCACTCTTTCGCGGCAAAGAGCCCCTTGATCCTGTTGTCTTTTCTGAAAAGAGGGAGATTACCATTGCTGGCCAGTTTCTTGGTCTCCGAAAGGGAACGATAGGAGAAATGGACTATTCCTTCCCCTACTTTGAAATAAAGGAAGTCTACCTCTGGGAAGAAAGGAGAGAACCTGACTATTACTATTACGGGTATCCACCCTACTACGGTCCGCCCTACTATGTACCATGGGGTTACCGATACAATTACTATTATCCGGGAAGATGGAGGTATTATTGATCGTCCTCCATCAATTTTGATGCAGGATCAATAGCATAGCGAAGATAGAGAAGAGCTGCGAGATCATATACAAAGTGAAGTTGGACAGGGACCAGCAGACTCTGGGTTGCCTGATAGATAAATCCTATATACAGACCCATAATGACGGTAACGATAACATAGGCCGGAGAAATACAGTGAGCAAGGCCAAAGACAATGCTTGCGGCCACAATACCGAATTGCTGTTGTATCACACCTCGAAATAATGCCTCCTCCCCTATTCCTGCCATAAGGGAAATGAAAATCAAATCCGTAACTCTGGATTGAGCAAAAAAATGTCTGATGTCATGAATGACCAGCTTTTTCAAAGACCCTACAAAGGGGATTCTCTCGGCCCTTTTTGAGAGAGACAGCAGGAAAAGCCCAAAGGGCGGAATGGCCAGTGCAGTCCCATACAAAACACCCTTCATTACATTGTTGTTGCCATGCAGGAGATCCAGTCGCAGGAATGCTGCGAGTACTAGTGCAACAATCAACAGGCCTCCTTCAAAAAGCAAGGCGAGGAGAAGTATTTTTTTTCGTGGATAGTTCATATCTTCGGAACTGCCTCAGTCAACGCATCCTTATATAATACACGGAGAGGGTTTTTCTTCTTAAGAAAGGGCTCAGTCTCCCTGGCTTTCATTCTGACCTTTCCGGAATCAAAGAGTCTGATGGGTTCTGCTGCAGGAAATTGATAATGCGGATAAGTCAAAAGAATTTTAACGAGAATCAGCCAAAACCAAGAATTCTATCGGTTATCGTCAGATATGGATCAGGGAAAAATTAAACCTTGCATCATGTTACCAATAACTCTGGGACGAGGTTAAATTGCTATTTAATCTAAGGGCAATGATTGTGATCGATTCCGAAAGTAAAGATTGTTAAAATTCATTATTGCGGAGATCGATTTAGGAATAGTGATTACCGGTAGAATAAGATATCTACATATAACCAATATAATGGTTTCTAAAGTTAATTTGCTCCTTCATAATGCGACTGAGAGGCAGGGAACCTGAAAAACGGACAATTACGTCTTCTTTCTCAACTCTCAAAATCTCTCCTTCGAGTTCAATAGATTCACCATCATGAAAAGTAATATTTACTTTCAAATCTGAACCTTCAGTTAATATAATTTTGCCCCTGTAGATAAATCTGACACCTCTTTCTGATAACTCTACAACATCGCCTTCGTAATCCTCATCCTGTATTATTATTTTTGTTCTGCAAGAACGTGGATATCGTATTCGATAATATTCTCTGCGCTTAATGTAGTTTTGTTTGTCTTGCATGACTCAATAACCAACACTATTACCGCATACTTCTAAGATTACAAAATGAAAGTAAATATTCAGTGACAGGTATCACAATTAAATATGGAATTCAATAGTGATGTTATTGCTTAGAGACCGTAATGCCATTCAGAATATCTATAATACGATTACGCAATCACTTCAATTATCATTTAATCTAGGTTGAATAAAAATAGCTGAAACTATTGACAAAGTCATGAATACCGTACCGATAACAAAGACAGCCTTTGCAATTGCATGATCATATTTTAAGAGACCCCATTTACTCAATAAAAAATTCCAGTCGTGTATTCCTCCGCCTACTAGTGGCAGGACCATTGCCCGGGCATCGGCAACGTATTTACTAATATTTAAGAAATTTTCCCCGAACCAAAACAGACAGAATGATACTGACAGCCATTCCTTCTTCCTCAAAAAATAAAAAAGAAGAAGAAAGGGCCACACCAACTGACTGATAGTCCCGCCGAGAAATTGCATAGTCTCTCCAAAGGGTCTGAAAAAGATATGGCCGGATTCATGGAAGGGTAAATTAACATAATCCAGAAAGCACCATGCGTTGCGTTTTATCACCATGTAAAAGAAGAAAAAAGACATCAGGCCGATTATTGAGAATTTTCCTATTCTGCTTATCCACACGTCAGTTGTATCAAGATTATGTACGAGCGTTGATCCAGCAGAGATCTTTCCTGCTTTGGATCGATCAGGATCGTATTTAGCAAATACAATTCCGCATTTCACGCACTCGGAATTTCCCTGTTGTTGGACTCCACATTTAGGACAGAGTCCTTTATCCAGTACACTGTCATAGGTTGTATTTATCTTTTCATCCATGATATGCATTGTATAACCAGCTTCTCCCCTTGTTTCAGACGAACAGCTTTTATTGCTTTGCTACTATAGAATCGACTAAATGCATGTGATCCTGAAGTATATTTCCATCTAATCTGTAGGTAGTTTCTGAACGTGTCGTGAGCAAAATAAAATATCATCTTTATTCGCCAATAGTCAGCTAGATAAACGTATTGGGGTTATATACCTGTTGACAAATATTACTTCAAGCGTAGTTTACTGACTACAACATGTGATCTTCGGTGTAAGTGACAGTCGGATATTAATGATACATATAATTATATTGATAAAATTCAGTCTACAACCAATACACGATAATTCATGCATTTTTTCTTGCAATCCCTCAGCAATTACTTCATAGTTATTAAAAAAGAGGGTGGTATAGATTCAGGTAATAATTATTTATTTGAAGGAGGTATACATGGATTTTAAAATACATCTCGAAAAGGCATGGCGTTTGACCCTGAAATATATTGCACCCCTGATAATCTTGACCCTTGTGATGATTGCTGCAAGCTTTTTTTCTCTTGGCATTCTGGGTCCTGTTACAATGGCGGGTTACATGCAGTCCGTATTATTAATGGTTAGAGATGGACGTGAGCCAAAGGTCCAGGACGTCTTTTCCCATATGAGGCTTTTCTTTCCATTGGTGCTATTTGGTGTCCTCGTATTGCTGTCAACTTTTATTGGTTTTTCACTTCTTGTAATACCCGGTATGGTTGTTGTGCTAGCTGTGGCTTACTGCTGCCTGTATATGCTGCCTCTTATGACCGACAAGGGGCTTGGATTATTTGATGCAGTTAAAGAGAGCTATTCCATCACAACCAAAGGAAGCTGGGTAGATAATCTCGCTGTTTTTATTATAGTTATAGGAGTACTTGCACTAGGAAGTGCCGCTTTTATCGGAATACTCTTTACACAACCTTTTGCAACGATCTTTCTAATGTCTGTTTATGAGCTAAAAACAGGGAAGGAACAAGAGGCTCTTGAAAGTGAAGAGAGAGAATAAATGGAAAAAACCAACGAAATCATGGCTGCTTCATTTTCATTGATAATTCAGATAAAGTGAATCGTAAAGCTCGCCAAATAAAAACCCCCCACCGCAAAGCAGTGGGGGGAACGGAGGTCCATGCTGAAGTGTAAAAGCAGGACCTATTCTTATGCTATTCTTGCTGCACTCATGCTTTGGTCAGGTAATATCTTCTTTGGTAATTCTGATATTTTGATCTAATAAAATATACAAAATCCTCCCCCCTCAGAATGGTGCGAAGACAGGAAATATATAATTACTGTATATGGTAAAAATCTATTTTTATAAAGAAGAGGTTAATACACGGGTAACATAACAAATAAAATATATAGATGTACAATTAATAATAGTTATAGCTTCTATAAAATTCTGTTATTGACATTTTGACTTAACGAATGATTAACGATTGAAACAGGTAAAACTCCCCGTGGCTTGCCACGGGGAGTTTTACCTCTCCGCGTTAGTTACTCCTTGTCCGGTGTAATCCTGGTGATCTTCGAACCCTGCAGCCCCAGACCTGCCATGAGTCCCTTCTGACTGAAGAAGAAGGCATAGATGTCCTCCTTGGCAGTGGTTGTGCTCAGGGATCCGGCAATCCCCGCATCTACTATGACGATGCTCGGGCCAACACCAATCTCCCAGCCGGAACTCTTGTTGAGATACTCCATGGCGGAGTCGGTCATCAAGAACATTGCATATCCGAATTTCTGCAATCCAAGCTGTAACCCGTAGGAGGCTGCAGCCGTGTTATAGTAGCCCTCTGTCTTTCCCTCTTTGCGAAGGGCCCCCACTCCGTACTGTCCGCCAATAATGACCCCACCCTTGACAATGTCCGGGAATACCAGGACCCCCTTTGCCACCTTGGATAACTCCTTAGCCGCAGGACTTGTGGCATACAGTGTTTTCAGCGCAGCATCAACATTTCCGTCTATCTCCTCTGCAGTCGCGGCCTTCGCTGTCTGCGGACTCATTAGGTCTGCCACAACTATCACAGCACTTACAATGAGTGCCATGGATAGCAGGGTATGAATCGTCAATGCCTGCCAGGTCGTCTGATACCTCTTTTTCATGACTGCCTCCTTTTTCGTTTTACCTGTAAAACATAACCTCTGTGGATAATCACAGCTTATCTAACAATATTGATTTATAAAAGCATTATATCATGGATAAGCAAGGCACTATGCAAGGTACCTCTGCTTGTACATCATGTATAATGGTAATTATTTAAAAGTAAACGGGAAAACCAAGAGAGTCCATGAAAAAAAATAAATTAGTATTCACTGTTTTTGTGGTCGTAGTCTTATTGATGCTTACGTCCCTTGGCCTGTATTTTCTTGTCGATCTTAATTCGCATAAACCCAGTATTGAATCAGCTTTATCAAATGCCTTGGGACTGCATGTCAGGATCAAGGGCAACATAGGCTTTGTCCTTTTTCCCGACCTGCACATCTCTATGGGGGATATAAATATATCAGGGAGAGAGTCAGAAATCGCCTCGCTGGAGAAGATTGCATTCGGGTTAAAAATTATACCGCTGCTTAAAGGCAGGGTCATCGTCGATGAGATAACGATCAGAAAGCCCGAGATTTCTCTTGTTCGCCTTAAAAATGGAGAGTTCAATGTCACACAAAAGACCACGCAGACGACAGAACAGGAAGAGAACCATATACCACCCCTTGCGGTGAACACTATTTTTCTATCCGATGGGGATATTCTGTATACAGATCAGAAAAGCGGAAAGGTAACAGAATGGAATGGGGTTAAAATTACAGTAAAAGATCTTTCTACAGGTGCGACGGGAAAAAAGGAAATGACAAAGGACATATCGTTCAATGGAAGCGTCTATTCCAAACATCTGAAGTCTCATAGTGTGGACCTCTCAGACCTTACCTTTCAAATACACGCAAAAGAGGGTCTTTACAACATCAGGGAGCTTTCCTCAAAAATTTTTAGTGGAAAAGGAAAAGGAGAGGTTACCTTCGACGTATCAGGGAAACCGCCCTCTCTGAACATTCAATCTGCGCTCTCTCAATTTCGTCTTGAAGAGTTCCTCCATCTCCTGTCGGAAAAGGAAACCATGGCAGGAGAGGTTAATCTCTCCCTGAATGTGTCAATGCAGGGGAAAGGGATGGATGAGATGAAAAAAACCATGCAGGGACATATATCCCTGCGGGGTGAGAACCTGGTACTAAAAAACTATGACATCGACCGTATTCTGAACACCTACAAAGACACGCAGAGTATCGGCGCTCTTGACATAGGAGCATTTTTTCTTGCAGGCCCTGTCGGTACTGCAGTGACCAAAGGATACCATTATGAAGAGCTTTTCAGGCAGACGGGCAGGGGAGAAGGAATGATGAAGAAATTCGTCTCAGACTGGAACATTGAAAATGGAGTTGCCATAGCCGAAGACGTTGCCATTGCAACCCGGAGAAACAGGCTGGCTGTAAAGGGCAGACTGGACCTGGTAAAGGAAAAGTACGAAGATGTTATCGTGGCACTTATTAATGAGCGCGGCTGCGCAGCATTGACTCAAAAAATTTATGGTTCTTTAAATAACCCCCAGTTTCAAAAGACAACTGTACTTCAATCTGCAGTCGGATCAGTCCTCTCCCTCATTGGCAAGGGGGGAAAGTTTCTTCCAGGTGCTCAGTGCGAAGCTTTTTATACGGGGTCCGTGGACCATCCAAAGTAGGCGGGGACAGGTTACATGGGAAGTGTCCCGCTGTTCACACATCATCAAAGAGGGAAGCTGAAACAATAAACAGGATGATGAACAAGAGAAGGATCTATTTTCCTGCCCCGGTCCCGATCTTGAGTATATCAGCAATGTTTGCACGGGGGTCTATTACAGGCTGAATCAGGGAAGTCCTGCTGGTCATTATTGTTGAGACCCCCGGTCCGTGACCGGCACGCATGCAGTCGCTGTGGACCACAATCCCGATGGTTACAGCACCCTTCCGGTAGGCCCTTCCGTATCGGTTGTCATGGTCCATCAGGGCAACAAAATCACCAAATCTGATCCGGTCAAGTTTGTACTCCCTCACAGATCCTGGGTCACTGGTCATGATGTCATAATCGCCCTTGGCAACATGGGTTGCTCCCAGGCCTGACCCCATACAGGCCGCAGGCACTATGGTCGTCACCGGAACCTTCAGGATTGATTTGCCGCTTTTTTTAATTTTCAGTTTCTTTAACAGCTCCGGCGCCAGGTTGTAGGTCATGATGTCCGGATAGTCAATCAGTTTCAGACCCTGCCCTTTGGCATAGATAGTAATTTTGTCACTGTATGAGAGTTTTTCCTTGACCTTCCGCGGAAAGTCAACAATGACATGCTCTGATCCGCCATGGTGGCCAATGACATACCCCGTTGATCCCTTGGCATCACCGGTTATTATTTTTGCTTTGTTTCCAACACAGGAATAGACCTGAAGTGATATATTGGGATGTTCCAGTGGCTTATTGGTATCTGCAATACAGCTGACTCCCGGCTCAATATGGTCTCCTGCCCAACCAAAGGCAGAATCACCGACCTGTACATTCAGGGTAATACCTCCGATTGCCGGCAGTATAAAGGGTTTGCCATGATGATCTATCGACCAATTACCTGATGTCCTTGGTTGTCCGGGAAAACACTGCAGTATAAATTCAACAACCCTGCTCTCATTTGTCTTCAGCATTCTTTCTCCTTGAAAAAACTCCAATCATGGTTATATCTCTCCTTTAACATTGATAAGCATGCAGCCGCTACATTATTCCATAATAATAAGTGTAAGCCCGCAGTCCGGGCACTCGACTGCATTGTCATCGACAGGTGTGGCACAGGCAGGGCATTTCCCCTGCCTCATCAACTGGTTCGATGCATGGATTTCCGGATCAATTTCCGCATAATACTCCTCAATTCTCTCACGTGCCCTCTCAGTATCCTTTGCTGAGACCATCAACTGAAACTTTTCACCACAGCATCCTTTCCTGCACCCTGCATTGGAATTTACAACACAGGGAATACCCGAGTCTACAAGGGCCTCAAAGAGTTCGTCCATCCATTTCAGGTCTCCCTCCCTGACTATGACAGGATTCTCCAGGAGCTTTTCCATACACTGTTCACGCTCCTCCTTCCTCCTCCTGATCTCTTCAGGCGACAGAAGAACAGTGCCGCAATCAGCACATGTCTCGATGTGCGGATTGTACTCGGTCTCACAGTAAGGACAGATTTTAATGGTCATAACCTATCTATTATAGTAAATCCAGAAGGTTTTCTCTGACTCTACGGGGCTGAACAACATACCCGTTTTACAGCAGGTTAATGGGATCAACATCAACGTCAATCTTTATGTCTTTCATGTCAGCAAGCCTGCCCACAATTCCTGATGCAATGTGACGAAGGTTTTTTGCATTTTTGCCTTTCAGGATCAGGTGCCATCTCCAGAGGTTTTTTACTCTCTCCACTGGCGCAGGCGCAGGCCCGAGTATCTCTACATGTTCAACTTTCAATCTCTTTATCCTGGAAGCAATTTGTTTCGTGTATTTCTTTGCCCCATCTTTCGTCCGGAAACTCAGGATAATCCTCACAAGCCTGCTGAAGGGAGGATAGGCCAGTTCCTTTCTCATCTCAATTTCTTTTTTATAAAACCCGCTATAGTCGTGCTGCCTCACATAGTCAAAGACAGCATGGTCCGGCTCATAGGTCTGAATAAAGGCCTTACCGGGCATCACGCCCCTGCCTGCCCGCCCAGCCATCTGTGTGAAGAGCTGAAAGGCCCTTTCCGAGCTCCTGAAGTCAGGCAGGTTCAGTGCAATATCCGCAGAGACAACTGCTGCCACTGTTACGTCAGGAAAATCGTGGCCCTTGGCAATCATCTGGGTGCCGAGGAGCATGTCGATCTTCTTCTCCTCCATTTTTTTGACCAGCCTGTAATGAGAAAGTTTTTTCCTTGTTGTGTCCCTGTCCATCCTCTCAAAGGACAGATCAGGGATGAGAGACCTGATCTCTTCTTCTATCTTCTGTGTTCCCGTTCCAAGATATTTGACATTCCTCCCCCCGCATGTGGGGCAGAGCATCTCCGGCGCCAGGTAATTCCCGCAGTAGTGACACTTTAATTTATTTGAGTCCTTGTGATAGGTGAGGGTTATGCTGCAGGCGGGACACTGAAAAGTATGTCCGCAGTCAGTGCAGAGCGGAAAGGGTGAATAGCCCCTCCTGTTTAACATGATAAGAGACTGATAGCCCCTCTCAACGTTCTCTTCAAGGGCCTCAAGAAGCCTGTCGGAAAATGAGAAAGTCTTCATCGATACCTTTGTCATGTCAATAACTTCTACTTCCGGCATAGGCTTCGTGTCTATTCGGTGCTTCAACTCGATATAGTGGAATTTTCCTTTGTCTGCGTTGTAAAAGGCCTCTATGGAAGGTGTTGCAGAACCAAGTATTACTTTTGTATTTCCCATTTTTGCCCTGGCGAGTGCAACATCCCGGGCACTATACCTCAGGCCTTCAAACTGTTTATAAGACGACTCCTGCTCCTCGTCTATAACGATCAGCCCCAGGTTGGTAAAGGGAGCAAACACAGCGCTCCGCACGCCCACAACCACCTTGACCTCACCCCGTCTCATCCTCCACCACGCGTTGTGCCTCTCCCCTGAGGACAGACCACTGTGAAAGAAGACAGCATCATCCCCAAAGCCAGCCCTGAACCTGTCTGCCATCTGCGCAGTTATGGCTATTTCCGGGACAAGGACAATCGCCTGTTTATTATCAGGCAGTGATTTTATCGCCCTGATATAAACCTCTGTCTTGCCGCTTCCTGTAACGCCGTGGAGCAGGAAAATACCACTGTCTTTACCGTTTATCGTTTCGAGGGCCTTCCTCTGTTCGCTGCTCAGTTCAAAGGGTTTCGTCTCTGCTGCAGGGGAATCATAGGTAATTCGTGTCTTGCCTGCCTTTTTCCCGGTAAACAATGACGATGGAAGGGCGTTCTTTAGAGCAAGACCTGTAGTGGACATGTAATATTCTCCAGTCCATTGTATGAGATCAAAAAGCCCCTTTGTGATAAGCGGTTCATCATCAAGCAGCATTCCAATCTCTTTTATTGCAATTCCTTTTGAGATTGCGCCCTCTGCTTCTTGCGCTAGGCTCCTGACTACTCCTGTCTTTTCACTTTTCTTAAAGGGGACCCGGACACGAAGGCCAACTTTTATGCGAGACCGCAGTTCTTCAGGAATTAAATAGGTAAAGGATTCAGCATTGATAGGAAACAAGACGCCGGCATGCATTTTCATTGCAGCATTATATACAATTCTTCACTCCGGGAAAAGCACGTACAGGTTATAACGAAATCATGGGGCACGGTTTTAACAGAGAAGCTATCTTCTGCTCAGAGGGATATAGCTGTTCATATCTGATAAAGAAGAAGTGTATGACGGACGAATAAGCTTTCCCTGGATGATTTCCTCAATCCTGTGGGCGGCCCACCCTGCTACACGGGACATTGCAAAGATCGGGGTGAATAATTCTCTCGGGATACCGAGCATGTCGTAGACAAAGCCTGAATAGAAATCAACATTGGGACAGGCCCTTTTGCCCTTCTTTTTTCTTATGATCTTTACAGACAGATCAGCCACCTTTTCATA
>Ga0209536_100006420_pt1 | contig 18004 bp, 8 predicted proteins | sample DeeMarSeWOR28_12_FD_187461 | JGI IMG/M metagenome (GOLD analysis project Ga0209536, IMG submission 187461) | Marine sediment microbial communities from White Oak River estuary, North Carolina - WOR-2-8_12 (SPAdes) (version 2) | ecosystem: Environmental > Aquatic > Marine > Intertidal zone >... | reverse complement strand
GGGCCCCATCTCCAGCGTGATTCTGGCTAGTATATTCTTCCTTTTTTACACAGCAGGTAAAGCCGCTAACTGGCCGGGACCCGTAAACGATGTCTTTCTGTATTTAGGGTGGTTAAATGTTATTCTGGCTGGCTTTAATATGGTGCCGGCATTCCCGCTTGATGGTGGCCGTGTTTTGCGTTCAATCCTGTGGTATTCAAAGGGTGACCTGCGATGGGCAACTCGGATTTCTTCAAGACCGGGTGTTCGTCCGCTTTCCACGCAGGCCGCGGCGTACAAATACATGGCGGCCGACCAGGTCTGCCAATCCTGGCCGCACGGCTGTCCGTCTTGGGCGCTTAGGTATTCGTTGAAACCAAAGACAAGTTGCGGGTTGTCAGCCATTTTGACAGCGCCAGCCAGCGCCATCAAATTCTTTTCGGCGATGCGCATTTTCCTGGCAGCCACGGCAGCCGCAATATAAAACCCGCAGATGAAAGGCCAGACTCCACCGTTAAGATACTCCCCGGGAAGGTTGAATTTTCTGTACCTGGGGTACCAGTCCGGGTCTTTGGGTTGTATATAAGGGAAAAAAATAGGAAACAAGCGTAAAAAACTACTACATGTTTATCGTTATTTTTATAGCTCGCTTAAAGAAGATTTAAATAAGATATTAAGTCTATATATTAACATTTAAGCGCTTTAAGATCTAACACTGTTTCTGGGATGTTCTTTAAAGGATTTCCCCAAACATTAAGGATTTCCAGCGATTCAAGAGAGCCAATCGATTCTGGAAGAGTTGATAATTCACAATCATTTAAATATGCTTCCTTTAGAGATTTGAGATTCCCGCTCTTCTGTTTCCTTGGCCGTTTTTCCTACGGCATGGGCAACATTCATCGGGAAAACCAGGAAAAAAGTATAACCGTTACTTACAGATTCAATGATGAGATAAATTCATCCAAGGCACTGCTTGAAGGTGCAAGGGATGAAATCGACAACCTGATTGCAGGAATGAATATTCCTTCAGGCATCGCCATTGAAGTAATACATGAAGAAGATCAACTTAAAGATTTCTACTATCTTATAGGTATTGCTTTCCTTTTGATATTTATGATCCTGGCTGCAGTTTTCGAGTCGCTGTCAACACCCATAGTGCTGATGCTGTCAATACCACTGGCAGCACTTGGATCTCTTATAGCATTGATCCTCACTGGTAATTCATTGCTTAATGCTAACACCCTTACAGGTTTTCTTATACTTCTTGGTGTTGTGGTGAATAACGGTATTATTCTTATCGACTACTCAAATATACTCAGAAGAAGGGGATACCGTCGGTCCCGGGCACTTATGACTGCCGGACTGGCACGTGTAAGGCCAATATTGATTACCGCAATAACCACCATAGTGGCATTAATGCCACTGGCCATGGGCAAATCGGAATATGCTTCTACAATAGGTGCTGCATTTGCAATAACTGTTATTGGAGGTCTGGCCCTGAGTACCATGCTTACTCTGGTATTCATACCAACTTTCTACACTGGACTTGAAAACTCCATATCATGGATAAGGTCACAGAACTGGAGAATAAAATTGATTATGCTGCTTGTTTTTATTTTCCTGTTAACAATGATCTATTTTAATATAGATAAGTTCCTTTGGAAACTGATAACAACCATTCTCGCTATAATACTTGTACCGGCTGTAACCTGGTTTGTCAGGTCCAGTCTGAGGAAAGCCCGTGAAACAGTCATTGCAGAAGATGAACCTGTAAATATTGTGATAAGGAGCCTGGTGAAGATATATGACCGTGACCCAAGGCTTATCAGGGAATGGAAAGCCGGGAAAAAAATAAGGCGTCGGCTGGGGCTGGAAAAGGACCCTGACTCGATTAGAAACCTCGAACAGTATATTTGGCAGGTGCCTGTTCTTGGATTCCTGCTTTATTTCACTTATATGTATCTGGAAAAAGGTTTCTGGATATTCTTTTTCAGTATAGTAAGCTGGTTCACTCTTATTGTTATCTGGTTCCCTCTATCTTCGATTCTCAGGAAAAAGAGAAGAATACCAACATTTCTTACTGGTGCACTTAATATAGCCATAGTCTGGCTTATACCACTAATAAACCTCATCATATTCCAGCATAAATGGAGTAATATAGCTGCCGTTATTGTTATTGGGTTTATATGGTATGCAGGTCTTATGATATGGTCCACCGGAAGATACCTCAGCGAAAAAAGTACTGATATATACCGTTTAACAGGAAAATTCAAAAATCTCAGGAAAGCTTATTATAAACTGGTGCTGGCCACCCCACTCATAGGTAGAACTAGTAAACCATTCAAGGCACTTGGAGGAGTATCACTCGAGATAGGCAGTGGTATGTTTGGATTGCTCGGTCCTAATGGTGCCGGTAAAACAACATTGATGAGAATAATTTGTGGTATTCTGGATCAGAGTTATGGGAAGATATGGATAAACGGACTGGACGTCAATGAAAAACGTGAAGAACTGCAGGGATTAATTGGTTATCTGCCTCAGGAGTTTGGTACTTATGAAAATATGACTGCCTGGGAGTTCCTGCAGCATCAGGCCATATTAAAGAATATTTCAGACATTACAACCAGGAACGAACGGGTCGATTATGTCTTGAACGCTGTACATATGTACGAGCGTAAAGATGAGAAAATAGGGTCATATTCGGGAGGTATGAAACAGAGAATCGGCATTGCACAGATCCTGCTGCACCTTCCAAGAATACTGGTCGTTGACGAACCAACAGCAGGCCTTGATCCACGAGAAAGAATAAGATTCAGGAACCTCCTGGTGGAGTTAAGCCGGGAAAGGGTAGTCATATTCTCAACTCATATAATAGAGGATATATCAAGCTCCTGTAATAAAGTGGCTGTACTTGATAAAGGATATCTGAAATACCTGGGCCATCCCAGCCAGATGACTAGAGAAGCTGAAGGAAGAGTATGGCAGTTTAATGTTCCCATTTCTGAATTCAGAAAGTTTGCATCTGAACATATGGTTGTGCACCATATGTCGGAGAAAGGAACCGTTAGGGTAAGATGCATTTCTGAAAGCAAACCCTATGAAACGGCAATGGAAGTAAATCCCAATCTTGAAGACTCATACCTTTGGTTATTGAGAAAGAGCAAAAATAAAATACAAAATGAGCAGAATTAGAAATATTGTTAACCTTATCAATATTATTGTACAGATGACCAGGTATAACCTGAAGATTATTTTTGCCAACAGGTTTTTATGGTTTCTTATAGGAGCCGTTGCTTTTTATGTAGGACTTACTCTCATTTATGTCTTCACCGAGGATGTATCAAAGGTGGAGGACCTATACGGAATTTTTGTCTTCTGTGGTATCTTGCTGGTGTTTTATCCGGCAGTTTTTGGGATACAGAACGACCAGGACGCCAGAACTATAGAAATACTTTTTGGTATTCCAAATTACAGGTATAAAGTATGGCTTGTACGTATTACCCTAATTTATATAATCACCTTTGCCATAATGCTCGTCTTTTCATCACTATCTTCATTTCTGATTATTCCCATGCCTGTTCTTGCAGTAACATACCATGTACTTTTCCCTGTATTCTTTCTTGGAGTAATGTCATTTATGATATCAACACTAGTAAGAAACGGAAATGGCACAGCCGTTCTGATGATAATCTTTGGACTGTTCTTCCTGATCCTCCAGGAACCCCTTGAAACAAGTAAATGGAATGTTTTCCTGAATCCCTTCACTACCCCTGATGATATAAGTGAATCAGCCTGGTCTAATATCGTAAGGGATAACAGGATAATACTGGTAACGTCTATAATAGTATTCCTGCTGACAGGCCTGTTTAACCTGCAAAAGAGAGAAAAATTCATTTAAAAAGCCATAGGTTTGAACATTACTAACTCATAGTCTAAGAAGTGATTACATAACTCCTGGAATATTGGAATATTGGAATATTGGAATTTTGTCATCTTTATACTTATTTACATTTATCCATTATTCCAGCATTCCATCATTCCATTATTCCAGATCTACTTCTACCATAAGCTTTTGTGTATATCATAATAAATTTGTACTTTTGCAGGCGATTGAGGGGTGTTTGACTTCTTAGGGGACCAGAGTCCCCTATTTTATTATTGCTAGGTGATATGATAAATAAGGAAACAGTAAAGGAGCTGGTAAATGATTTTATTGCTGAGAAGGAGATTTTTCTTGTGGACGTCAAGGTATCGACCACAAACAGGATTACTGTCCATGTAAATAAACCTTCCGGTATTACAATTGACGAATGTGCAATGATCAGCAGGCATATTGAAACAAACCTTGATCGCAACAGGGAGGATTATGAGCTTAATGTGTCATCACCCGGTCTTAACATGCCATTCAGGGTAAGGGAACAGTTTGAAATGAGTATTGGCAGACAGGTTGAGATAATAGATAACCAGGGGAAAAAGACCAGGGGTGTCTTAATGAAAGTCGAGGATGAAGGAATTGAGATTGAATCAGAAAACAATACCAAAGGAAAGAAAAATGATACTGAAGAGATCTCTTTCAATTTTAATGAAATTAAAACAGTTAAAGAAGTTATAAGTTTCAAATAATTAAGATTTTGAAGTGAGATGGAAAATGTAAACTTGATCGATACCTTCTCAGAATTTAAGGAGCTGAAGAATATTGACAGGGCAACAATGATGAGTGTTCTGGAGGACGTCTTCAGGAGCCTGCTGGCAAGGAAATATGGATCGGATGAAAACTTTGACATTATCGTCAATATTGATAAAGGAGACTTTGAGATCTGGAGAAACAGGGAGGTTGTTGAAGATGCTGACCTGGAAGACCCCAATACGCAGATAGCACTCTCAGAGGCAAAAAAGATAGATGATGACTATGAGGTAGGTGAAGAGGTGTCGGATGAAGTTAAGCTGCATGATTTCGGCAGGAGGGCAATACTGGCCCTGAGACAGCACCTTACAACACGTATACTGGACCTGGAGAAGAATAATATCTACATGAAATATAAAGATCGTATAGGTGATATCGTAACAGGTGAAGTATACCAGGTATGGAAAAGGGAAATACTCATTCTTGATGATGACGGAAACGAATTAATTCTACCCAAATCAGAACAGATTCCTTCCGATCATTTTCGAAAGGGAGATACTATACGGGCTGTTGTAATCAAAGTGGAAATGAAAAATAATACTCCGTATATTATTCTTTCACGTACTTCTCCTGTATTCCTTGAACGCCTGTTCGAGCTTGAAGTTCCTGAGATATTTGATGGCTTAATAACCATTAAGAAAATAGTTAGGGTGCCGGGTGAAAGAGCAAAAGTGGCAGTTGAATCATACGATGAAAGAATCGACCCGGTTGGAGCATGCGTTGGAATGAAGGGATCAAGGATACATGGTATCGTGCGAGAACTAAGAAATGAAAATATTGATGTGATTAACTTTACATCAAATCTCCAGTTATATATCTCACGAGCCCTGAGTCCTGCAAAAATAAGTTCTCTCAAACTTTTTGAGGATGAAAAGAGAGTCGAGATATATCTTAAGCCAAGTGAGGTATCTCTCGCAATTGGGAAAGGAGGATTAAATATCAAGCTCGCAAGCCAGCTTACCGGATTCGAAATTGACGTTTACAGGGAACCTGATAGTGAAGATGAAGAGGATGTGAACCTCGAAGAATTCGGTGACGAAATAGACGGATGGATAATAGATGAGCTGAAAGCCATAGGCTGTGATACAGCGAAATCAGTTTTGAGATTGTCTCTTGATGACCTTGTGAAAAGAACAGATCTTGAAGAAGAGACTATTTCAGAAGTAATAAATATTCTGAAAGCTGAATTTGAATAATTTTTTCTGTAACTCGAGGAGCGATATATGACAGAAGGACAAAAAGCAACCAGATTAAGTAAAGCTGCACGTGAGTTTAACGTGGGTATATCAACTATTGTTGATTTCCTGCAAAAAAAAGGGTTTGATTTAAGTCCGGATCCTAATAGTAAAATACCACCTGAAGCATATGATCTTCTACTTAAGGAATATAGTTCAGATATAAGTGTTAAAAAAGAGTCTGAAAAACTTACCCTTAAAGAACTCAGCAGGAAAAAAGAAACCCTTTCCCTTGATCACCCCGAGGGCGAACTTGAAGAAGTAGGGAAAGAGACCGAGGAAGAAGAACCTGTTACTGATCTGGAAGTTGAACCTCCGGTAAAAGAAGTGGATAAGAAAGCTGAAGAAGAAGAAAGCCAGGTAGAGCAAAAGATCGCTGAAAAAGAAAAGACAAAGGTTGGAGTAAATATTGTCGGAAAGATTGAGCTTCAAAAGGAAGAGGAAACTAAAAAAGAAGAAAAGAAAAAGGTCGAGAAAGAGGCTGAAAAGGAAGAAGAAAAACCCGAAAAGAAGGAAAAACCTGAAAAGAAGGCAGCAGCGGCAACAAAAGCTCAGGATAATAAGAAAGAAGAAGAAAAGAAATTAGAACCTGCAGAAGAAGAACAGGTAGAAATAGATATAGAAGAAAAGAAAGACTTTGAACGTGAAAAAGTATTTAAAACAGCGATAACAAAATTGTCAGGACCTACTGTTGTAGGAAGGATAGACCTGCCTGTTGAAGAAAAGAGGAAAACTCAGAAAGCCAAAAAGATTGATATAGATGATGAAACAGTATCATCTAAAAAGAGAAGAAAGAGGATTAAGAAGGAGAAAGAAAAGGTAAGCCTTAAGGCACAAGCTGAAGACAAAAAAGATAAAAGAAAAAGGAAAACGCAGGTACGGCCTGAAATTAACGAGGAAGATGTGCAGAAGCAGGTAAAAGAAACACTTGCTCGCCTGACTTCAAAAGGAAAATCCAAAGGGGCTAAGTACAGAAGAGAGAAAAGGGATGCTATCAGCCAGAAACAAAGGGAGGAAATTGAAAAGCAGGAACTTGAAAAGAAAGTTCTGAAAGTTACAGAGTTTGTTTCCGTGAATGAGCTGGCAAGGATGATGGAAATCCCCGTCACAGATATTATTGAAACATGCATGAACCTTGGATTGTTTGTATCCATAAACCAGAGGCTCGATGCAGAAACCATGTCTCTTGTGGCAGAAGAATTTGGTTATGAGGTAAAATTTATAAGCGCCGAACTGGTTGATGCTGTCAGGGAAGAAGACGATCAGCCTGAGGATCTTAAGCTAAGGCCCCCCATAGTTACCGTCATGGGGCATGTGGACCATGGAAAGACCAAACTTCTCGACTACATCCGCAACACCAATGTTATTGCAGGTGAAGCTGGAGGAATCACTCAACATATAGGAGCTTACAGTGTATCACTGGATGGAGGAAAACAGATAACTTTTCTGGATACCCCAGGCCATGAGGCTTTTACCGCCATGAGAGCTCGCGGTGCACAGATAACCGATATCGCAATTATTGTTATTGCTGCTGATGATGGTGTAATGCCCCAGACAGTTGAGGCAATCAACCATGCAGCAGCTGCCGGAGTGCCGATTATTTTTGCAATAAATAAAATTGATAAACCCACGGCAAATCCTGAAAAAATTAAGGAAGAACTTGCCAATATGAATTATCTGGTTGAAGATTGGGGAGGTAAATACCAGTCGCAGGAAATATCGGCCAAAGGTGGGTTAAACATTGAGGAGTTACTGGAGAAAGTTCTGCTCGAGGCTGAATTACTTGAACTTAAAGCTAACCCGGCTAAAAAAGCAACAGGAACAGTAATTGAGTCTTCACTCGACAAGGGGCGTGGTTATATTGCTACAGTACTTGTAAAATCAGGAACACTCAAATTAGGTGATATAGTTCTTGCAGGTTCATATTACGGACACGTAAAGGCAATGTACAACGAAAGAGGCCATAAAATTGATGAAGCAGGTCCATCAAGCCCGGTTCTTATTCTTGGCCTGGACGGTGCACCACAGGCAGGTGATAAGTTCAATGCGATGGGAACAGACCGTGAGGCAAAAGAAATAGCAAATAAAAGGACACAGTTGCAGAGAGAGCAGGGAATGCGTACACAGAAACATATAACCCTTGACGAGATAGGAAGGCGTATTGCTATCGGTAATTTCCAGGAGCTAAATATCATTGTCAAAGGTGATGTTGACGGATCCATTGAAGCACTGAGTGATGCCCTGATAAAATTATCGACAGAAGAGATACAAGTAAATATTCAGCATAAAGCAGTGGGACAAATTTCCGAATCAGACATATTGCTGGCAGCAGCGTCAAATGCTATAATAATAGGATTCCAGGTAAGACCTTCACTGGGTGCTAGAAAACTTGCAGAGAAAGAAGAAATAGATATACGCCTTTATTCGATTATCTACGATGCCATAAACGAAATCAAATCTGCCATGGAAGGTATGTTGTCACCCGAGGTTCGTGAAGAAATAACTTCAACGGTAGAGGTTAGGGATGTATTCAAGATAACGAAGGTGGGAACAATCGCAGGATGTTTTGTCAGGGAAGGAAAGATTACCCGTAATTCGAAAGTGAGAATAATAAGGGACGGAATAGTTATTTATACCGGAGAGCTTGGATCATTGAAAAGATTCAAAGATGATGTGAAGGAGGTAGCATCAGGTTATGAATGTGGTCTGAATATCAAAAATTTCAATGATATCAAGGTTGGCGATATTGTAGAGAGTTACCAGGAAATAGAAGTCAAGAAAACACTCTAAAGGAATATTGAAATACTGGAACTGAACAGTACGAGTTTGCCTGAGGCAAGCGAGTGCTGAGAGCTCGACGAAACTTCGCTTTACCGGAGTGAGTCAATACTTGAATATTAGAAAGCCAAGTAGTCAGCTAGCCAAAAACACATTATTCCATCAATCCATTATTACAATACCTGGTATTCAAGTAGGATTTACCCTATAAGATCCTTGTACTCTTCCGGTGAAAGCAGCCTGTCAATTTCTGAAGGATCGTTTATCTTAACCTTTATCATCCAACCTTCTCCGTACGGATCCTTGTTAACCAGGTCAGGGCTGTCTTCCAGGGCAGGATTCAGTTCGAGAACTTCACCCCCTACCGGCATAAACAGGTCAGACACAGTTTTTACCGCTTCGATGGTCCCAAATACTTCCTCCTGGTTAAGAGTCTCACCTTCAGTTTCAATTTCTATAAACACTATGTCGCCCAGCTCTCCCTGAGCGAAGTCAGTAATTCCAACAAAACCATAATCACCATCCATACGTAGCCATTCATGGTCTTTTGTGTACTTTAAATTGTCAGGTACTTTCATATTCTAAAAAAGTTATTAAAATTATTTCTGCTAAGTAAATCCAAAAATAAGTTTTTATATCAATTATACAATGAAAAGTTAATTTTTGTCCTATATGATAATTGTTTATAATGAATCTGTCGAGCATTGAAAGAACAGGTTATTAAATCCTGGAATAATGGAATGATGAAATTGTATTCAGTCAGTTACTTATTTTACTTTAATCCAATATTCCAATGTTCCAGTATTCCAGATGAAAATTTTTACTGAATCAATGTAAATTTCAGGCTGAAGCCGAAATTGGTGTTGGATGTGGTATAGGTGGTGGCCACAAATGGATCATTAAGATTGTGGTCGAAGAAAAGTTGCAGGTTGAACCTGTCGCTCAGTACATAATCAGCGGTTGTTCTGATCGAAAATATTCTCTGCCCGGCCACAGGCTGGTTTACATCTTCAATAAGTTTCCGGGAAATTGTCTTATTATCCCTGACTGAGAAATCAAGTCTTACATTAAGATCACTTGTAAGCGGTCGCCTGCGCCCACCTGTCTTCAGTACTATCTGTACATCATCAAAGCGATAACCTGCTCCAATTATAAATTCATTATTCCTTACATCAGCGACCTGGTTGTTTGCAAGGTTAAGGCTTACAGTACGAGATTTTTTCCATTCAACGCGTGTGGTAAGACTGTTCTTCCAGTTAAGGTCAATGTTTATAAGAGGACTGAACTGCTCATTTATTGTAACCACATTTAACTCATACTGCGGTATGAAATTCATATTCAGATCCCTGATTCTGCTTATACCATCTTCCTCCTCATCATAATAAAGGTTAGTCGTATACGAGCCGATTGTATATGTACTCCTGTACTGATGGGCTATATTTACCGAATTGAATACACGTTGCACCAGTTCAAACTTCGAAAGACCATCAAAATTAATTCTCCAGTTAGGCATCATTGAAAGTATTCCCGGGAACATATCCAGACTAACCTTCTCGGGATTGGTCTTAGAGTATGCGGCCAGGAATGCGGGTATGAGTACTTCCCTTGATGACAGACCGTAGCCGTTTTTATATGGACCTTCAATTGGCTCACCAGTCTCAGGATCAATATCCGGTTGGTATGAAGGATCAAGTTTTTGTCGTTCCTCGGCCTTCCTCCTGGAAATAATTATTGTATTATCCTTGAATTTTTCGAATGTTTCTGATATATACGCGTTATCATCACTTATCTTTTCGAATGCGGTTCCCCAGGATAATATTGTTATTGAGAAATTCCCGGATATAAGCCTGTTTCTTAGACTGTCAGGAAAATTCCCGTATCTATCGGCGCGATAATAGGCTGATTCTGATTTTGCAAACCTTCGATCGGCAGTAAGATCAATACGCATTCCCGGGAAAGGTTCGATGGTACTACGTATACTAAATGTCTCATTCCTGTTTGAAACTGCAGCAGTATTGATCAGGGTATCGGTTGTGATCCAGTTATTCCTTAATGCTCTCTCAAAGAAATCAGGATCATTATAACCTGCGATGAAAGACCATCCCGGCGCAAAAACATCCTCGGTCCTTGTCATTCCCAGGAATTCAGATTCAGGAGTAAAGCCCGGCAACATCTGACCCTGGTCGATCTGGTAGACAGCCGAAATATTTCGCACTCCCATCAGTGCTCTCACGAAGTATTCACCTGCCACCATTAAGGGATTCCTTTTCTTCTCAACCTGACCTTCGATTACCACTCGTGCATTATCCACATCTTCAGCTGCTGTAAAGACAATTTTACTTCCCGTTTCAACCACCATCTTTCCCTGCACCTCTGATCCATCCTGTTTATATACTGTGACCTGTACATCACTTGTCCTCAGGTTATGATAAACATTCTTGGCTTCACCGGACCTGAAATCAATCCTTTCGCGTTGATAAGTGACGGTGCGGTACTCTTTCTGCCTTCTCTGTGAAGCCCCTGGCCTGGTATTCCTCTCAACATTCTTGAGGAAATCTGATTTATTATACAGGTTTGTAAGATTGGCCTGGGCCGATAGTGTGCCGGTACTTGAGTTCTTGATTGTATTCCCCAGGTTAATGTCGAGGCTGTCAGGGTATAGCGAACCGGCCAGCCAGTCATAACTGGCACGGTAGCGCAGGTTACCATTGAGCCAGCTCAAAAGCGGTAATTTATTAACAGGTATATTATAATTGATATTTATTATATGATTGTAATGTGTATTTCTGCCAAAATTTAGAAGATTAATCAAAACAGAGTCTTTCCATGCCTGATATTGGTCGCTGTATCGTTCCCTGTCAACTCCACCGGCCGGTTCATCAATTCTTGAGATGTTGGTAGCTGTGAAATCGATATCCAGTTGCTTTGTAATATCATATTTGATATCGTAGAATCGTGTCCACTCGAAATCCTTCCTGAATGTAGGCTTGATCTTAATAAATTCGTTATTGATATTCCTGGTTTTCACTTCACTGTAATATCTGCTCAGATCAGTCCTTATACCCACATGCCTTGGCAGCACGTAAAAATTAAAATCCCTGATAAGCCTGAAGACTTGACCACGGAACAGGCTAACATTCTGAAAAGGTGCAATATTTTTAGGGTTGGCATCATAATTATAATTTAAACCTCCCCTGTAATTCTTTTCCAGATTGATCTCTGTATTTACGTTACTTCTGAAAATCTCGTTGAATGTATAGTTGACTGAGAAATTTGAAATATCCCAGGGGTACGATTTTTCTTTTCTTTTATTTATCCCTGCATTGCTTACTGTGATGGTTTTTCTCCGTGTATAATCTTCAGCTATCGTTTTTAATGAATCCCTCTCATCCGGTCCTAGATTATCAAGGGCGTCCTTCAGCAGGATATCAGGATCAAGTGGATTATATTGCGGTTGGATATGACTCTCCGAATAACCTACATATACTGGTAGCCTCACTCCTGCCTCCTCAGGGAAAAACCTCCCCAGCTCAAGATTGGAGGAGACATCATACTGGATTACCCTTTCCTTGCTTCTTTCATTAACTTTCATATCAAGGCTCCCAAATCCAGGTGTGCTGGTCTGGCCAACAAGGTCAACTGTGCCCAGGTTTGCAAGTCTTGTCTGCAATCGCGCATTGGCAGCCCATCCCCCATCTTCATTGAAGTCACTCAGCCGCAGTTCGTTGACCCAGACTTCACCGGATTTTGATATCCCATCGTCGTTTCCTGGATTCCTGGTAATAATAGGATTTCGTACTCCAACCATTATTACCCTTACGTTGCTCAGGTTTGGATTACCTGAAACACTGATCCTGGCATTTTCAGTCGGATAAACATATATATCAGACCGTGAAAGTGATGAGCCTGGTCGGTTAAGTTCAGCATTCCTTGCCTGTTTGGCTTCCTGGAACAAAGACAGTTCGATATTAAAGCTATTGTCCTCAGGCCATACAATTGCTCTGTCATCATTGTCATCCTTATTATAATAACCCGGCGCTGTCAGTTTCAGAGGTAACTCGTATTCATAAAAATTACCCTTATAATCGGAGCCAATTCTTATGAAAACCGTTAACTCATCATCAAGGAGGGGTTGACCGATAATAGCTTCTCCATGTACTTCCATCCTTAGTCTCCTGTACTGACGTATATCAAGATTAACATTTTTAAAGGCGGCTCTCGCATCACCATCTTCAAGGTCCAGGACCCTTAATACCATTGATTGTTCGTTAAGTTGCCTGAGCTGGGGGTTGGAGGGATCAATAACCCTGTCAAAGCCTGGTGGCAGAACATAGTTCACAGGTTCTTTACCTGCGTTTTCTTCAATGCTTACAGAACTAATCTCAAAAGTGCCGTCTTCGGGCTCCGGGACACTTACTCTTTCACCTCCCTCCAGGAATGAAATATTATACTTGCGCCACTCTGCACGCACAAGATCAAGCTTTGCCAGCCTGAGTATAATGTCCTGGCTAAAGTCCCGCAGGAACATACGCATAAACCTTATGGATTTGAAATCCTGTATATTACCTATGGCCAGGGAATAATCAGTTATCGGTATTTTAAACTGGTACCATTTTACGGTAGATTGGTCACCATTAGCAAATGTTGTCGTATAGTCTATTTCATCGACTATATAATTTTTACCCACCTCCATATCTTCAGGCCTCAGGCTAACCTTATACTGGTAATAACTCTCCGTTTCGCTAAGGGTATTATCCCTGTTCATGTCTTCCATATCAGGCATGGTCGATCCGCTGGTAGGATAAGATTCCTCGCTCATCTCCGCAGTTGGCGAATTGCCTTCCATGCCATTGTATTTCTTGTATCGATCAAGTATTCCGAGTTGTCGGCTGTCATAATCAGATCCCCTGAAATAATGAAAATCATCATTCGAGGGATCCATGACTATTTCATCCAGCACGGCAGGATTAACGATGCCCTCCAGCTGTTGCAGGTATGTGTTGAAGAATGTTTGTTCATCTTCATTGGATAATCCATCAAGGCCAACATCCTGGTATTTCCTGGATTCAGGCACGTTATCGAATGCATGCACTACAGCCTGCACTGTGGGTATCCTTCCCCATGCAGTCGTATCAACATTAATTACCTCCGGAGATGTAGGCAGACCATTCTCAAAGGCTTTTCTGGAATCCCTTAAAATATCTTCAGATATATTTCCCAGGTTAATATACATGTCGCCTCCTTCATGCATCGGATCCTCAACAAAGGGATCCATTAACCAGAATTTAATGTACTGGATATTTGCGGTTTCAAAATCACTAGTGAGAATTTCCCTCATTATGCCTCCCCAGCGTGTTTCAGGATCATTAAGCATCCCTTCCTGGTTTATCCCGGATGAATAGGCAGTCGGTGTTGTCTCGTAATTATATGGACCTTTTTCGTTGGGATAAAATGCCAGGTTCAAAACAGCAATATTGGTTGGTATTCCCGAGGGGCTTTCCTTAAAAGGGAACAGTTCATTTTCATATATCTCCCTTACGAAATGGCTTGATTGCTGATCAGGATTGTTCTTTATATGATCAGGTGTGGTTATGCCATTGCGCAGAAACAGTGGATCAATAACATACCAGCTCAACTTCGACCTGTTGAAACCACTTGTCCATTCATTATTCAGCCTTGCTTCGGGAAAGAGGTTGTCCTGACCCTGAGGCACACTTGAGAGTACCCATGCATTATAAGTTTTCATGTCAAGAGGTATCTCACTTGCTTCAAAATCATCAATATATGAATTACCTGCCGAGCTTATCGCTCTTGAATGCCCCGGTATAAGATGGGCAAACTCACCAAAGAAAGTTACAGATGAAGGATCCTTCGTTTCAATAAAAGGAAGGGCATCCACCATCTTTGTCAGAAACTGTGATTCCGACCTGTATGATGTATTTAAACCCAGGATGGTGTTAGATATGGGCTCTTCACCAAAATTTACCTTCTGAGTATATGGCCTTTCAGTAAGGTGAAGAACTGTTCCTCCCACATTAAAATCATTAGATATTTTATAATCGAGATGTGTACCCACCAGTGTTTTAGTCTGGAAGCCAAAAAACTGGTTGCTCTCTAGTGATACCTGGATTGGAGTTTGAGATTCTATTAATGCGGGATTTATTATCTCAACTCTGCCCGCATTATAGTCTACAGTAAAGTCCACATTCTCTGTGAGAGGAACACCACCGGCAGTGACTTTAACACCACCCTGGGGAATATTTACGGCATTCAGGTATATTTCAGATCCCGAAGCCGATGAATATGTTCCTGATATTTTAAATTTATTCTTTTCAGCACTCTGCACAGCTTTTGTCTGTGTAGAATCATATAATTCCTGAAATACATACTTTTCGGCAAGGATCTGGTCAGTAAATTTGCTCCTGAGATGGCTTCCGAACGGTTCCAGTACCGGGAATATCAGTCGTCCTTTGGAAGGTTCAATAGTTATTCCGTCGATATAGTCAAACACACCATCTGATTCACGGTCCAGCTGGCTGTTCAGATTATCCAGTTCCATTACCTGAAGCAGTATCTTATTACTGAGGTTCCCTTCCGGGATATAATTAATTGAATTACCTGTTTCATCATCCTGATAAAGTATATGCAGCTCGAAATCCTTTCTTTCTATCTGGTAAGCCCCCAGGGCATAAATATTTTTCATCATGAGGTCCCATGTTGGCAGACGGGGTGTAAGGTTCGTTCCTTTTAGTAATTTCAGGTACAGTACATCCGGTGCACTTATTCCATCGGTTGATAACTCCCCTACCTTAAAAACCCTGCCTCCCATTGTATACTCATACGCCACTGCCAGTATTTCATCGTTATTTAAGGCCACATTCAGGGATATAAAGCCAAGTTGTTTATTTACAGTGTATTCCCGCTCTGTCAGCTTCCGTGCATTCTCAATTTTTTCATAATGTGTACCTATCCGGAAGTCCTGAGCCAGAGGATCAAATGAATCGGTAATTTTATCAACATCCCTTGTGTCAGGATAGGCAGAAATCAATTGTGAATAAAGATTATTAACAGAATTATCCGGGTAGGGGCTGCTTCCGGGCACAGCCTGAAATTCCGGCACCTCATTATAAATATGCTGCTCATTTTCAGCAAGGTCCATTAAAGCTAGTATGTTCCTTGTTTCCTCAAAATTGCTTGTTTTATTGGTTATCCAAACTTCTATCCTTTCAATATTTATCCCGGAGCTAATGGCAGGCAGGTTTTTCATTGCATCATCATATATTGTCCTGAACTGCTGCGAAAGGAAGAAATGTTTGTTGGCTTCATATTCATCGGCACTGACCTCGTAGTCGCTTAACTGAGCTCCTCCCTTAATCTGCATAGTTGATGACTCCCCCTTTTGTTGAGAAAAGACACTTGTTATCGTCAACCTTCCAAATTGCAGTTCTGTTTTTAGTCCAAAAAGACTGTGGCTGCCTGTAATAAGGGTTCCCGGCAGTGGCAGTGTTACATTACCTGCCTCAACTTTCTTTATTATCTCATCCTCATCTCCCGAATACTCAAGCCTGGTCCTGTTCTCAAAGTCGAACATGGCTTCAGTATTGTAATTAATTCCAAGCTGCATTTTGTCACCGATGGTTCCGGTGACATTCATCTGGATTTTTTCCTGAAAATCGAAAGTAGGTATGGTTCTGAGCTTTTCGGAGAGTGTGGGATTTTCAGTTCTTGATATATTTAAACCAAAAATCAGTTCAGCTGATCCCTGGGGTATAATATTGATCACGTTTGATCCGAATATCTTGTCGAATGCTTCTCCCCCGAACCTGATCTGTGGGATCAGTGATGTCCTTGCCAGGGATTCATCGCCTGAAAATTTATACCTCCAGTAATCCCTTATTGAGTTTTCGAAAACAAAGTCATAATATTCATCAGGGCTCATATATACTGGCTGCCTTATGTCAAAACTACCTACCCTTTCATAATAGACATATTGATTACTCTCAGGGTCATATATTACCTTGCTGGAAAAATTGGATGGCATATCCATTTTTAGAGGTGACAGCACCTGTCTCTCCCATGGAATACCTGAACGATCATTAAAAGGGTACCTCAGGTTAATAGTGGTATCGCGTGCAACATCCTGACCACTTGCCATTATTCCAGGGAGGAAACAAAGGATAAAAAAGGCAATAGCAGACAGGCTAGTACTATATACGGACCCTGATCTCAATACCAGTTTCGTTCAGTTCTACAAAATCTTTAAGGCTTTCTTTATCAGTTGCTCCACTGTAAGATCCCTGTTCTCACTCCAGAGCTTGTCCAGGATCTTGTTAACGGAGTTTTTCGGAAAACCAAGCATCACTAATGCTGTAAACGCTTCTTCCCTGATAGTATTGCCTTTGTCCGTAAATATTTCAGCTGCATCTGCAGATTTACCAATTTTATCTTTAAGATCAACTATTATTCGCTGAGCTGTTTTTGCACCTATACCCTTAATACCTTTGAGCGAACCAACATCAGCCTGCAATATTGCTTTTTCTATCCCCCTGGCTTCGACCGAAGAAAGCATCATGCGAGCCGTATTTGCTCCAACACCGGAGACTGATATTAACTGACGGAAAATATATCTTTCTTCTTCGTCGTAAAATCCATAAAGAATGTTTGCATCTTCTCTAATTACCTCATGTATAAGTATCTGGAATTCTTCAAGGTTTTCCAGCCTGGTGAAGGTTGAAAGGGATATATTGATAAAATATCCCAGGCCGCCTGACTCTATAATAACATATGTTGGAGTAAGGGATTTTATTCTTCCTTTTATATATTCAATCATAATGTATCATTTGTAATGTCTTCCTCAGGAGGCAGCTCATCTGGAATTTCAGTACGGGTATCAAGATCGTGATGCTTAAGTGGATCACTGGTAATTTCTCGGTACATTTCCCTGTTTCTGTAAATATCACAGGCCAGGTATATTGCTTTCCTGAATGACACCTCAGATGCTTTCCCTTTACCCGCAAGCTCATACGCTGTACCATGAGATGGTGATGTACGAATAACCGGAAGTCCGGCAGTAAAATTAACACCTTCACCACGGGCAAGAGCCTTGAAGGGAGTAAGTCCCTGATCATGATACATTGCCAGTATGCCGTCAAAACTGGTATGTGCCCCTGACCCAAAAAAACCATCCGAAGGATATGGGCCAAACACCAGGATTTCTTCTTCAGATGCCTTTTGAATTGCGGGAATGATAATATCTTTTTCCTCGTTACCGAGTAATCCTGTATCACCGCTATGAGGATTTAGCGAGAGTACTGCAATTCGCGGCTTT
>Ga0209536_100006419_pt1 | contig 18004 bp, 14 predicted proteins | sample DeeMarSeWOR28_12_FD_187461 | JGI IMG/M metagenome (GOLD analysis project Ga0209536, IMG submission 187461) | Marine sediment microbial communities from White Oak River estuary, North Carolina - WOR-2-8_12 (SPAdes) (version 2) | ecosystem: Environmental > Aquatic > Marine > Intertidal zone >... | reverse complement strand
ATCATTCTGGAGCCAGTTTTCAAAATTTGTTCCAAAGAAAAAATGAATGATAAGATAGATAAAATTACGTAATCCTGCATCCATGTGATGGGGCTCTGAAAAACTTCGTGGTCATTACAGTTTAGACCAAATATTGATAATTAAATATCTGAGTTTTCAGCAGCCCCAGGTTATATACTATAACATTCGAGGCCTTGAATAACGGCCAAAAATTTGTGCATAAAAAATATTTTACAATGCAATGCCGGACAGGGCTTCACGGTTTTTGGGTGCGACCTGTCCACCTGTCCATCCCGATATCCTCCAGGTACTCCCGCACTTCATCAGACAGCTCCAGGGGATATTTACCCTGCTTGTTAACAACATTGATATTGGCCCCCATTTTTAAAAGGTATTTTACCTTTTTTTAGATCTTCGATAACTTTATATCTTTCAGATTTCTTTTTAGGGGTTTTTTGCGTGATAATCCCAGGAATTATATCATTTGAAATCAAGCTTTGTTTGGCAGATTCAAGTTGTTCCTCATCTTCTAAATAAATCAGCATATGTTTTATTCTCGAGTTTTTCTTTCTTCCAATATCCTTATATGTTTCAATTATTTTATTTCCCTTTTCTTTTGCCTTTTTAATCACTTTAGATCTTCTATTTAATAGATCTTCAACTTTTTGTAAATCAGTATCCTTTTTATCAGTTTCGATCGCAATTTGCTGTGTATAATAAGAAAATCTCTTCTTTTCACCTTCATCTAATTCGCAAAATACGGGATAATAATCGTATTCGCAAAGATCCCCATTATTAATTGCATCACTAAGTGTATATTGAAAAATTGTCCCATTGAAGTATTTTTCTAGAAATTCAGTCCCTTCTTCATCAAAATAACGAGAAGGAGTGGCAGTCAGTCCTAACCGATATTTCGGATTAAAAAAGAAAACTTTTTTCCGTCTAACTTTACTTCCAAGTTCATGTACCTCATCAGCGATAAAAAAAAATGTAAACATGTAGCTGTAATTGAGAACAAAAGACTCGGGGAGGCTTTCCCTGAGCCCTGGGGGCCGGTAGAACTCTCGGCGTTGGTAGCCGGGAAAGCTCGCTATGTGAAATTCAAGGTTGAGAAAAGTCCTGATGTCAATAGAGTACTCCTGGGCGAGATTGTAATAGAGGATGAACACCCATTAGCTGAATCTGATACAGCAACAAGAATCCCTCCAACACCAATGCAGGTAAAGCGCTCGCTGGACGAAGCTCTTCTCGATGCGGGCGTACAGTTTCTGTATAGCTGCTACGCAACTGATGTTTTGCATGATAATAATGGGAAGCCAGCAGGAATTGTCATGGCTAACCGTTCCGGACGACAGGCTATAAAAGCAAAAGTTATCATTGATGCTACGCTCCGGGCAACTGCAGCAAGAATTGCAGGAGCTGACTTCGAACTTTATCCGGCTGGTCTCCAAGCCTTCAAGTATATCGTCGTCGGCGATGAGATGCAGCCTAACAACGAACTCATAACGAGAAAAATGCCTTCTCCAATACTGACAAGTGACGGTCCGGTACACTATGGGATTGAATACACGCTCAAAATACCGATGGAAGACAGTTCATTTGCTTCCTTTGCGAAAGTTGGGCAAATTGCTCGTGACAAAACCTGGAATCCGACCGTAGTGGATGCTTCAGAAGTGCCTTTTCAGGTTCCACCCGATCCATTTAAAGGTAAAAAGAGTTTATCTGGAGAATGGCCCGGCGCGGAAAAGATTGATCTGGATGTCTTCCAATCTAAAAGTGTTGAACGCCTCTTCGTGCTCGGTGGTTGCGCAGATGTATCTCGCCAAGCTGCAGCAAAGCTGCTTAGGCCATTGGAGTTAATGAAGGTTGGCAATCGCATTGGTGAAGCTGCTGCTTTGCAGGCAAGAAATATTAAAAAGCCGGTCAATGTTAGAATTCCCAGTAAAGATGTGAAAGCTGCAAGTCCTGGAGATGTTCATGAAAATCTCGCTGGGATTCGACCGGGGCAAAAAAAGTTTACAAACATTTCAACAAACAAGCGTGAAATACCTGTGCTTGGAGAATTCGATGTGGTTGTGGTCGGCGGTGGTACAGGTGGAGCCCCTGCTGGTATTGCTGCAGCACGTCAGGGGGCCAAGACACTTGTAGTTGAGTACCTCTATGGTCTTGGCGGAGTGGGAACGCTGGGATATATCAGCCAGTATTATTACGGTTATCTTGACGGTTTTACCAGGGAAATTGATAACGGTGTCACCGGCTACGCCGGATATGGCCAGGCAGTACGTGGAAGATGGAATGTCGAGTGGAAGAAAGAATGGTATCGAAGCGAATTGCGTAACGCAGGCGCGGACATCTGGTTTGGTGTGCTCGGGTGTGGTGCATTTGTTGATGGCCGGCACGTTAAAGGTGTTGTTGTCGCCACGCCAGCGGGACGCGGAGTAGTACTTGCCAAGACGGTCATCGATTCGACAGGCAATGCGGATATCGCCGCTTCCGCAGGTGCTGAATGTGTTTATACTGATGGTACGAGTGTGGCCATCCAGGGTGCAGGGCTTCCCCCGCTCAAACTCGGAGCCGGCTACACCAACACCGACTGGACATTCATTGACGATGGTGACGTCCTCGATATCTGGCGTTCATTCGTTGTAGCAAAGAAAAAATACAAAGATGCCTATGACCTTGGACAGTTGTTGGATACGCGGGAGCGCCGGAGGATAGTCGGCGACTTTACAATGTCACCTATGGATATCTCGATCAGACGAACGTACCCTGACACCATTGTAATTTCCCGGAGCAATTTCGATACGCACGGCTTTACAATTCACCCGGTTTTTATGATAAGACCACCGGACAGGGAAGAAATGTTTGTAGATGTACCTTACCGCTGCCTGTTGCCGAAGGGGCTGGACGGCATTCTGGTTACAGGTCTTGGCGTAAGCGCTCACCGTGACGCCATGCCGGTCATACGAATGCAGGCCGATATCCAGAATCAGGGCTACGCGGCGGGAGTAGCAGCGGCTATGGCCGCCCAGAGCAGCAAATCGGTGCGTAATATCGATATAATGTCGCTTCAAAAGCATCTTATTGAGAAGGGCAATCTGCCTGATAGAGTTCTGAGAGATAAGGATTCGTTCCCGTTACCTAAGGAAAAGATTGCTAAAGCTGTCCAAAGCGTATTAAATGATTTTGAGGGATTGGAGATTATTCTTGCCCAGCAACAAGAAGCAGTGCCGCTGCTTCAGAAAGCTTATCAGAACGCACAAACCGACAGGGCTAAGCTCGTTTACGCCCATATTCTTGGTATGCTGGACAATCCAATCGGTGCAAAAATACTGGCAGAAGCAGTAAAGTCACGGGATTGGGATAAGGGCTGGAATTACACCGGTATGGGCCAGTTCGGAATGAGCCTGAGTGAGCTTGATAGTTTGATCATTGCCTTGGGAGGGACAAAAAGTAAGCTTGCATTAGGTCCCATTCTTGATAAGCTTGAACAGCTCAATGCTCAAAGTGAATTTTCACATTGCCGTGCAGTAGCGATGGCCCTTGAGAGTCTGGGAGAAGTTGCTGCCGCTAAGCCACTGGCACAGCTACTGGCTAAACCGGGCATACAAGGTCATGCCTTTACCGACATTAGTCGGGCCAGGCTCGAAACGCCTGATAATCCGGTTGATACGACGACCAGAAATAATTCGCTACGCGAATTGATTCTGGCCAGAGCACTGTATCGTTGCGGCGACTATAAAGGTCTTGGGCAAAAAATCCTGAATGATTACGCGAGTGACCTTCGTGCCCATTATGCCCGTCACGCCAGCGCAGTGTTGCAGGAAAAGTAAATCAAGCCGTGGATGGACGATAGTAACAGGCATGATATTACGAATTTATGCTATCTTTCTAAGTGGTTAGAAGTGAAGGACGATGTTGTTATATTCGGTGCCGGTGCCGTCGGGCGTGGTTTTATCGCCAGGCTTGTTGAGGGGAATGGATTCACACCGGTCTTCGTTGAGGCCGATATAGAACTTGCTCGACATCTAAGCGAGGCTGATGGATACATTGTTCATTTAACAGGAGCGGGAAAAAAAGATTGTCATGTATCCGGTTATAAGGTGCTTACGCTGGAGCAAGGAGAAGAAATTTCAAAAGCTCTGGGCAATTGTCTTTTCGCGACAACCGCCGTCGGAGGTCAAAATCTCGAAAATATCGCTCTCATCATTGCCTCGGCATTTACCAGAGCATTGATACAGCGAGTCGAACCGCTGAATATTCTACTGTGTGAGAACTGGCCTGATGCTGAAAAGGTGCTTGCCGACGCTTTGTTGAAAGCCGGATGCCAAAAGGATTGTTTTGCTTGCGTTCGCTGCTCTGTCGAACGAATGGTGCGAAGCGGGAAAAACAAACTTGATTTAATCGCTGAAGATGGTAAGCCATTCTATGTGGATAGACAGGCTTGGAAAGGGCAGCAAGGCAACGTTGTTTGTGGTATTGAAGGATTAACTTTCACTGATGATATTGAGGCGATTTACGCCCGTAAACTGTTTACGAGTAACGCCGGTGGTGCGGCACTGGCTTATTTCGGTTTTCTTTATGATTGTAAATTTTTATATGAAGCTCTGGCAATACCCGAAATCAGGAAGAACTTGACAGAACTATTGAATGTTGCTAAACAATGTCTTATTGTGTCTTTTGGTTTAGACGAAGCCGGATTAGAGCGGCATCTTGATGAATTAATGAACCAGCGTTTTCCCAATCGGGACCTGGCCGATACGGTCCATCGAGTCGCTCGGAATCCCCTGCGAAAGCTGGGTTCGAAAGAAAGGTTGGCCGGACTTGTGCATTTGTTGCAAAGGCATGCTCTTTCAACCGAACCTGTATCACGTGTGATTGGCTCTGCTTTGCACTACCGTGATCCGACGGATGCCGAGAGTCTTGAGCTTGGCCGGATAATCGCACAGGAGGGGGCTGGAACGATCCTGGAAGATGTGTGTGGCTTCAAAAGACATGAAACATGTTTTGAGGAAAGCCTCGAATTTTATGATTATTATTCGTAACTTAGGAGAAATACAATGGCTGGAGAATATCGCTTTTCATTTGGCCCATGGAATATCCACGAGGGGGCCGACCCATTTGGGCCAACGGTCAGGGGCAGTGTAGCGTTCGTCAGAAAGTTAAAGTTGTATAAAAAACTGGGTTTCGATGCCGTGCAGTTTCACGATGATGATGCCGTTCCAGACATGGATAATCTCAGTCCCGAGCAAATCGTCAAGAAGGCTGAGGAAGTGCGGGATATGCTTGAGAGCGAGGGATTGATGGCGGAATTTGTTGCGCCCAGATTATGGGAAGGCGGTAAAACAATCGACGGTGCTTACACATCAAATGATCCTGCCTGTCGTGCATACGCCAAAGAGCGCAGCCGACGTATGCTTGATATTACCGCGGCACTCGACTGTAAACTGGTAGTACTATGGCTTGCTCGTGAAGGGACTTATATCCGCGAAGCAAAAGACAGCAAACTCGCCGTAGAACGGATCGTTGAGGCTATAAATGATATGCTCGCTTATAATCCAGACGTTAAGATTGCAATTGAACCGAAACCGAATGAGCCTATGGATCAAGCTTATATACCGACGACGGGGCACGCTGTTGCCATTAGCTACCTGACAAACGATCCAGCTCGCGTTGGAGTGAATATTGAAACCGCCCACGTAATTCTTGCAGGGCTTGATCCTTCGGATGAAATGGGCTTTGCCCTTGCTTACGATAAACTCTTTACTGTCCACCTGAATGACCAGAACGGCCTGAAATTCGATGAGGATAAAAGCTTCGGCTCTGTGGATCTACGAAGGGCTTTTAACCAGGTTCGCATTCTGGACAAATACGATTACGGCAAGGGCGGCGAGTTCGTCGGCCTGGACGTTAAAGCGATGCGCACCCAAAAGCAGGATGTTGCTACAAAGCATTTATCCAACAGTAGAACGATTTTCCTGCGCCTGCTTGACCTTGTTCGAAGTCTGGACCGGAAAAAAGTTGATAACCTGATCAACGAGCGGGATTATGAGGAATTGGATATGCTGATAATTAATCACCTGTTAGGCAAATAATCATGACGATGAATAAAACAGTTTTAAGTTTAGGAGCACACCCGGATGATGCGGAATTTTTCTGTGCCGGAACGCTTGCATTGCTTCATCAGAAAGATTGGGAGATACATATCGCTACGATGACACCTGGCGATTGCGGGACCGTTCAGTACAATAGGGAAGAGATCAGCAAAATTCGCAGGGCCGAAGCAACTAAGGCGGCAGGCATTTTAGACGGGATCTATCATTGTCTCGAATGTGACGATATTTTTATATTGTACGACAGACCGACTCTGATCAAAGCGATTGAGCTGATGCGGAAGGTCAAACCGACAATTGTATTTACCACAAGCCCGTCGGATTATATGGTTGACCACGAAATGGCCAGTAAGATTGCTGAGACGGCCTGTTTTGCCTGCGGAGTTGTAAACGTTGAGACGCCCGGTGTCGAGCCGTTCGAACCAATACCGCATCTGTACTATATGGATCCGGCCGAACAGAAAGACAAATATGGTACGGAGATTAAGGCCGGAACAATAGTTGATGTAACTGGCGTGATTGAAACCAAGGAAAAGATGCTTTGTTGCCATGAAAGCCAACGGCACTGGCTTATGACACATCACGGCATGGATGAGTACGTGAACATGATGAAGGTTTCCGATCAAAAAAGAGGCCGGGAAATTAATTCAGACTTTGCCGAAGGTTTCAGGCAGCATCTGGGACATGCGTATCCACAGGATAATATCCTAAAAGCTGAGCTTGGAGATTTGATTCATATCGTTTAAGGAGATCAAAAATGGCAAGGAAAATGAGTATGTTAGCTTCCGATTGGTGGGATTTTACTACGCTCGAAGATGAAATTCTTAACGATGCGGCAAAACTTACTGTTGAAGATATGGCCGGTCTGAGCAGGGCAGGTTTTAAGGTGATCTTTTATGATACGCTTGAGGATTTCTACCTGGCCGAAGCGCTGGAATACATTACAGCATGGAAACATGCTACCGCTGATAATCCTGCAGGAGTTTGCGGGCCTATCGGGCCTACGGAGCAGTTACCGCTTGTGGCTCGACTCGTCAATGAATTGAAGCTGGATTTGAAACATGCTCATTTTTGGGGTATGGATGAATGGTACATGGACGGCAAAGAAGTGCCAACGACACATCCATTGTCTTTTGCCAAGGCAGACATGGAGCTTTGTTTTAATCGCATAGATAAAAAGCAAAGAATGCCGGAATCCAATATCCATTTCCCAAAGGCCGCTACGAGCAAATACATCAATAGCTGGGATGGTGTCCGTTGTGTCGTGATGCAGGGCGGACAGGGTGATATCAAGCACTGGGCATTCAACGACCCTGTGAAGCGGCAGGGTGATTATATCGATCAGCCGCCAACGCCGGAGGAGTATTGCCGGCTGACAACGCGAGTGGTGGATTTGCATCCGGTGACCGTGATGCAGAACGCCCGTACCAGCGGTGGCGGCGTTGTGACCGGCGTGCCTACCAAAGCGATCACCGTCGGGCCTGTACAGACCTGGCAGGCGGAGAAAGTCTCGATATGGCAGGCGGGAACACACGACAATCCTTTCGGCATGAGACTGACGACTCTTATGATTGGCAAGAAAATCGCAGACAGTTCCGTGCCTATGTCGCTTTTAGCGGGACATCCGAACGTTCAGTTTAATTTCTACAGACCTGCCATTGGTAAGTGTGAAGCGGAAATGCACTAAAAAAATGATACAACATTCTATGAGAGCGGAAATATGGCTACGGATGTTTTGATTTTAAATACCGCCGTTGTGGATTTAAGAAGGCCGGATTTCGAATTTGCCGATAAGCTTGTAGGCAAAGGGGGCCTGGCAAAGTGCAAAACCAAAGATATACCGGATTATTCTCAGCAACAATTAGCCGAATGGATCGAGCAGGGATTTGCAACTGCAGGTGGCCCCGGCAACTCGGCTCCATTAATTGCAAGAACGAGATTGAAAGTTGCCGTCGGGGTGAACTTGGGCAAGGGAGATTATAATGGTCTGGATGCCCAGGGCAGGTTTTTTGATGATGTTATGACGGCCAACGGCATAGACATGTCACAAATTCATATCCATCCTGATATGCATACGGGGACAACATTTATCCACAGCACCGTTGGCGAGGATAGGGGAGGTATCGCTTATTTTCCAGGCGCTAACGACGATTTTGATCTCGAGATTTTCAAGAAAGCCGTCGAGAAGTTACAACCCCGTCTGGTTTATTATATGTACTCCGGGCTGTCTGAAGGGGGGGACGCTAATGGCGGCAGAGATTTGGCTGAATTTATAAAATGGTGCCGCGTCAAGGGTGCAGTGACAATCGTGGATAGCCATACTTTAACAGGGAATCCCCATGCTCTGATTGAACTGGGCGTTGCAGTAAAGGAGTACCATCTATTAGAACCGTTGTTGCCTGAGGTGGATTTATTCTTCACATCCTGCGATGAGGCCAAGCTGATTGAAAATACACTTGCTCCGGGACGAAATTGGGACAGGTTTGAGGAGCATGAAAACAACGTACACTTTTTGGAATTTTTAACTGAGAGATTCTGGCATAAAGACGACAGAACCAAACTGTTCGGTGTAACCGTCAGCGACGGTGCATACGAACAACATATGAATCCGGATGGAACCGTAAATGTACCAAATCGTATCAGATCTCGTTTTATGGCGGGCGAGGTAGTTGATCTTGTCGGGGCTGGAGATTCATTCAGGGCAGGGCTTATCACTTATATTGCCTCAAATCTTGAAGATTATAAGGCCGGCTCTATGAACTTTACCGAAGCAGTGCAAATGGGCAATTTATTTGCATCACTGTTTATTAAAGCTCCGCTCGAAGACAGATACGGCAACATCCACGCATATGACACGATGCTAAAGGTCGTTCGCAGTGCTGTGACGTATCAGAGTTTCGATGAGTTGCAGGACGCTTTGAGTTAAGCAATAATGGAAAGGGAATACAAATGGCCAAAAAGGACCATAGGTTGAACTGGGAGAATAAAGTAAATAACGTTGCCCAGATCGGAGGTATTGAAACCTCGGTTATGGATAACGGTCCTGGTAAAGGGACACGAATCGCCTGGGTGAACACCGGTGCCGGCCTTCGGTACAAGGTGGTCATCGACAGGGGATCGGATATTGTTGATGCTTTCTATAACCAGTACAGTCTTGCCTGGCTGAGCCATGCAGGTGTAACTGCGCCCCGACCGGACGCGAATCGTGGACTGGAATGGCTCTATTCGTTCGGCGGGGGTTTGTTGACGACATGTGGTTTAACTCACATCGGGGGACCTGAAAGCGATGAATTCGGCGAGCGAGGCTTGCACGGGCGCATAAGCAATCTTCCGGCAAGGGTTGAATCGGTTGTCCAGCCGGACCTGCTCGCAGGAAAACTTCAGATGAGTATCTCTGCCGTAGTGAAGCAGTCTCGCGTGTTCGGGCCAAATCTGGAGCTAAGGCGCACGATATCGGGCACCCTCGGTGAGCCGGCTGTTCAAATTCACGATGTGGTCACGAATCTTGGCAATACGCCGGTGCCGCACATGATATTGTACCATTGTAATTACGGCTGGCCCCTTATTGATGAAGGTACTGAAATTATATGCAAGGGCGACTGGTCTTCGCGCGGCTTGGATATGGATAATGCTGTGTTCAATAGCAATCGCAATTTTCGAAAGTGCTCCAAACCCCTCGACAGTCACCGGGGCGGCGGTGAAGGCTGTGCTTTTATTGACGTGGCCACAGATAAGAAGGGGATGTGCAATACCGGCCTGTACAATCGAAAGCTCGGTTTGGCTCTTGTTCTGAAATACAAAAAGAAGCAATTGCCGTGGCTGAGCAATTGGCAGCATTGGGGTCCCGGCGAATATGTAACGGCTTTGGAACCCGGAACCAATCCGCCAATCGGCCAGGCTAATGCTCGAAAGCAGAAAAAACTCATTCACATAGCTCCTGGAAAGAGCAGAACTTACGATCTGGAAATGAAAATTCTAACGGACAAACAACAGATTAATGAGTTTTTAAAGGCCGCAGGTCAGTAATAATGGCTGTGCATGTATTTACCGGTTTCGGATTTGGCCCGATACAAAGCGGACTATTCGCCAAGGAGGCATTTCAAAGCGGCAATTTCAAACGTATTGTTGTTGCAGAGATTGATGCTGAACTTGTTAACGCTGTCAGGGCCAACAAGGGCAGCTATTATGTAAATGTCGCCGGGGCCGATGACATTGATCCCCTGCGAATTGACAATGTGGAAATGCTGAATCCAAACGTCACGGCGGACAGGCAAAGCCTCCTCGATGTCTTGGCGCAGTCAACGGAAATCGTTACTAGCCTGCCGTCTGTCAGTTTCTATGAATCAGGCGGGTCAAGCAGTGTTGTTTCCCTCATAGCTGAGGGCGTCAAAAACAGAAGTACAGAAGCTGCGATCATTTACACCGCGGAAAATAATAACCACGCAGCAGAAATATTGGAAAAAGCCGTCGGCCAAATAATTACTACACTGCCTCAAAAAAAAGTGCAGTTTCTCAACACGGTAATCGGCAAAATGAGCAGAGTAGTTACGGACCCTGCCGAGATTGTCGAACTGAAACTCAAGACTATAACACCCAGCCTTGAGCGAGCTTTTCTGGTCGAGCAGTTCAATAAAATCCTGGTAAGCCGAACACGTATTGACGGTTTTAAGCCCGGCATAGAAGTTTTCATCGAAAAAGACGACCTGCTGCCTTTCGAAGAAGCAAAACTATACGGCCATAATGCAATCCATTCACTTCTCGGCTTTATAGGTGCTGTGAAGGCTGCTAAGTCGATGACTGAACTCAAGGACGATAAAATCGTCATGCAAATCGGCAGAGATGCTTTTTTGAAGGAGTCAGGAGGGGCATTAGTAAAAAAGTATGCTCATCTCAAAGATGAACTTTTCACCGAAGCCGGCTTTAAAAATTACGCTGAAGACCTGCTCGAAAGAATGACCAATCCGTTTTTAGGAGATACAGTTACCAGAGTTACTCGAGATGTGGTGCGCAAACTTGAAATGGACGGTCGTATATTCGGCACCATGCAATTAGTCCTGGAATCTGGTATCGAACCGAAAAATCTGGCATTAGGAGCACTGGCCGGTATCGCGGTATTGCTGGATAAAGCGGATGAATACAAACTACCAAATAATTTGTGTCTCAGCAATTGGAACGAATTAGACCAGGTCCAAATTGAGAAAATCTTAAAATGGCTGTGGAACGGTAAAAGGCGTGTACATATTAATAAAATAGCAAAATATTTAGAACAAGCCAAAAAACATTTAGAAGAATTGACTACAATTTAAATTTTAAATATTCATAAGTACCGTTAAGCTGGTCTTTTACTTCATACGTCCTATAAAATGCAAATACATATTCAATATTTGAAGTTTTTTCCTTGACGACATGTTCATACCCTGGTAAATGATATACAGACCACACATAGCTTTAATAAGGATGAGGTCAAGCCTGATTGCAGGTCCGGCTGTTTAGCTATGTTCTCAAGGAGGAGGGCCTCTGATAGGAGACAGAGGCGTGGCAATAGAAACAGGTAGACAACAGATTTTTTTAACATCGTCTGCGGTCATTCTCAGGCCACACGATATATGTTTGCCGTTTACGTGCTCAGGCCAAAAGATAAAAAGGTTTATTTGTTTTCCTCCGGTCATCGTTGTTGATAGTTTGGCTCGCGGTCCTCCTATCTCGGCATTGGGTAAATACGTTCAAAAGGTTGGAGTATTTTTTACCCGAACTGCTATTCAAGAACTATCAAAAGCTGCTTTTCTTATAAATGCTCATTACAGTAGATTGGTCGTTCGTGTATGAAGCTATTACTTTATGCCGCTTTTTGCAAATAGGAAATGGGTACGATTTGCCTTTCAGGGAGATATAAAACTCGAAGTTAACCCGCGAATTGCCCTTTAATGCATGAGTTAGGCAAGGAGGTCTAAATATGTTAAGGAAAAGTGTAATTGGGATATCATTACTGTTACTGTTTACATTATCGTTGCAAGCAACAAGCAAGACAAAATTTTTCGGCTCACTTTCGTACGCTCCAGAGAGAGTATGCAATATTCCTGTGACGATGGATGTTGGCATGTATGTAGAGATATTAGATGTGCAACATCTGTCGATCAAATTACAGCAAGTAGAATTCGATACATACGAAGGGTGTACTGAAATCAAGATTAAGTCTAACTTTGATTTATTCCTTGAATGTAAGATAAAGCCTACTGGTATGGTACCGGGGGAGTATTCATGCTGGATAGACAATCCGAAGGTACCTCTTGATTTAAGCGAGAATGTGACAATAAGAAACGTTTGCGCCAGAGCTGAGAAAGTTAAAATATTATATACTGCACCAGGATTAGATGTTCATGTCGCAGATGTTACGCTTACCGTCATACCGGATTTCTAAATAGTACGCAGGATTATAAAGCTACAGGATATATGTTGGGAAGGATTGACAAAATCCGCCCCTTTCTGAATTTAAATCATCCCAGTGGCATTGCAGGTGGTTACTAATTTTAATTTATTGTTCTTTCGGTCAACTTTAGACGGGTATTGACAGCATATTTTATGAAGTCTATAATGCTTGCGTCAATTTTTTGAAAGGCAGAATTATGGATTTCGAGCAGGACAACAATATTTCGAGCCCATTGGAACCACCTGCAGGGCCGATATCGCACCTGAACGCCAGCACACCGATAACGAAACCGGCCAGAAAAGGAACCGGTTGGAGGATTTTCTGGGGTATTATTCTGGCGTTTTCTGTTATGGCTAATTTTGTGTTGTTTTTGATGCTTATCGGTGTGGTTGCCCTATTTACAACCGGACAAAGAGGAATGTTCACTGAAGAAGTGATACGAGAGGGCCCCGTAAGGAATAAAATTGCTGTGATTGATATGCATGGCATAATCCATAGCCAGCTTGCCAGTGATATTTACAAGCAGCTAAAAGTAGCCCGGCGAGACAGGCGAGTGAAAGGATTGATTGTTCGTGTAAATTCACCGGGAGGGACCATTTCGGCCAGCGATCAGATCTATAAGGAAATAAGTAAATTCCGAAACGAAGAAAACATACCCGTTGTCGCGTTTATGCAGGGAGTAGCGGCTTCAGGTGGGTATTATACATCGGTTGCGTGTGAGAAAATCATAGCTGAACCAACCGCAATTACAGGTTCGATTGGCGTGATAAGTTCGTTCTTTGTTGTACAGGAGTTGCTTGAAGAAAAGCTTGGTGTCCTGCCGGTTACAATAAAGTCGGGCCAGAAAAAAGATTGGCCAAGTTCATTCAGAGAGCCGGCCCCAGAAGAGCTTCAGTACATGCAGGAAAAGCTCATTATACCAGCTTACGAGAGGTTCGTAGAGATTGTTGCCGAAGGGAGAAAGGAGACACTTGATGCTAACGAGGTTAGACAGTTGGCTGATGGAGGTATTTTTGGTGCAAATGAAGCCCGCGATAAAAAGCTGATAGATGACATCGGCTATCTGGATGAGGCGATAGATTCGGTAAAATCTATGGCGGGGATTGAAAGAGCCCAGGTAGTGGCATATCGCAAGCCTCTAACTTTTGCCGATTTTTTAAGTTACCGCAAACCGAATCTCTTGAAACTTGACAGAACCACGCTGTATGAGCTTTGCACACCGCAAGTATTGTATCTCTGGAGTGCGTACTAATAGCCTAAGTAAAAAGATGCTCAATGTGTCTGATTCGATTCTACAGATAACTGACTAAACAACATACACTCATTTGAACGCATTTTACAGGAAAAAACGGGAAATGGCTCGAAGGTTGAATCGAATCATAATTGTAGCAATTTTCATATCCATTTTGCCTTTTGCTGTCACCAAAGCGACAAATCACCCGAGCATGGAACTTATAACGGTTGCACAGGATGGGCAAGGATTCATCGAGGCCGTTTCTGGTCGATCATATATACCATTTGGTACGAACTATTACGATCCTCACACCGGTTGGGCCCCGAAACTTTGGCGTCGATTTGATGCTGAGAAGGTTCAGCAACACTTTCATGTTATGAGTGGTTTGGGTGTAAATTGTGCCCGTGTTTTTTTGACTGTCGGCAGCTTTCAACCCACCGCTGAAAAGATCGAAGAGCAGGCTCTTGTGAAACTTGATAAGCTAATTGAAATTGCTCGTGAGAATGGTGTCCGGTTGATACTGACCGGTCCCGACCACTGGGAAGGCCAGCCGGATTATTGGAAGTCGGATCGTTTCGCCGATCGGGTTGCTCTGCAGACACTCGAGCGTTTTTGGACTGTTGTAGCACAGCGTTATCATGGCGAGCCGGCGATTTTTGCTTGGGACCTTCTCAATGAGCCGCACATGCCATGGTTTGTAGAACAATGGCGGCCTCAATGGAATGTTTGGCTGCAGAATACCTACGGAAACCGAGAAGCATTGAAGACCGCGTGGGATAATGAACTAACTGAAGCTGATGAGTGGGGTAATTTGGAGGTGCCGGAGAATCGGCCCGACTCGGGAAATCCGAGACTGCGGGACTGGCAGCATTTTCGAGAGCACCTGGCCGATGAATGGGTGCGCCGTCAGGTTGAAGCTATTAGACATGTAGATACAACTCATTTAATAACCGTTGGTTATATCCAGTGGTCATATCCGCTGGTTCGCTCGGGCAATCCGAATCGTTATGCCGCATTCAATCCCCGTCGACAGGTTCGATGGCTCGATTTTGTGACCATTCATTTTTATCCGACGCTGGGCAGTCCATTTCAATCAGAGGAGAACTGGCAAAAGAACATTGACTATCTGCAGGGGATCTTAGCCTACTGTCATACCGGCAAGCCGGTGGTCCTCGGTGAATTTGGATGGTACGGCGGCGGGGCGCCCCAGCACCATCCATACCTGAGCGAACAGCAGCAAGCTCGCTGGATAAGCAAAGAAATCGAGGCATCGCGTTCGCTGGCTGATGGATGGTTGTCATGGCCGTTTGCCGACACTCCGGAATCCGGAGATGTCAGCCTGTTTGCCGGTCTGGTCAGGGCCGATCTGACTGTCAAAGACTGGGGCCGCAAGTTCAAGGAATTGGCGGCTAATCTGCCGGAGTTGAAAAAATCGAAACCAAAGTTGCCTACTTATGATTTTCCTATGGCCTTGACGACAGATGATAATGAACTCATAAAGCTGCATGAGGCTTACATAAAAGCCATTCAGCAGGCGATTAATGAGACAGAAGTCAAAAGTCGCATAGATTGAGAGCCTGACCGAATTATTCAGGTATATAAAAAGGAGACTTTATTGTCTTATGATTCGTAAAACATATCTATTCCTATTGATTTGCTTGATACTTTCACAAGATTGCGTTTCTTCGGAGAAGCTTTCACAGCTCGAATGGGGAAATCCAAATGTCACAGTAAAGCAGGATTCTACTCAATGGACCATCGATGGAGAACGCTTAACCGTGGTAATCGACTCAAATTCCCTTGCTATGCAGGTCAAAGATAAAGACATTACGTGGAATATTGAAGGCTCAAGGCAGGGAGATCTGACGATTGAACATGATGGCCGAAACATACCTTTATGTCTTAAAGATGCAAAAGAAATTAAAATAGAACCATATAAAACAGGATTCATGTCGGGAATTAAAATCCGTTTGAACGGCTATGTTCATCAGGACACGCCTATGGGAGTCAAATTACAACTAAATATTTGCCTTCAGACTCCCAATGAAGACCTTGTTTGCGAGCTGGTCGCTACAGAAGATACTGCTGCTGTTAAACAATGTTTATGGCCAACTCCCTTCGAACAAGCGACCTTCGATTTTACAATTGTTCCATTTATGCAGGGAATGCTGCTGCCAAAGCAATGGCCTCAGCGTGTCTGGCTTTATGACACAATCTCTTATGGGCGTGGTCTCTACATGCCTTGGTGGGGCCATCAGAAAGGGGATTCAGCAGCGATGGTTATACTTGAGACGCCCGCCGATGGCGGCTGCCACTTTTCACATTCTGCAGGTGGACCAACAAGGATTGGCACACACTGGGTACATTCTCTGGGAAAACTTTCGTATCCAAGGCGGGCCAGATTATGTTTCTTCCGCAAAGGCAACTATGTCACACTTGCCAAAAGATATCGACGTTATGTTATTGAAAATGGATCTTTCGTTTCCTTAAATGAAAAGATTGCCCGTAATCCGTTTGTCAAACGATTGATTGGCTCCCCTGTAATTCATACGAGTATTCTCGTACACATCCAGCCGGAGTCGAGTTATTACAACAAGAATGAGCCTGAAAAGAATCATTATTATACAAGATTTGACAAGAGGGCAGAACAATTAAGTGCCCTGAAAAAGAGGGGAGTAAAACAGGCATATATTCACCTTGATGGTTGGGGATTTCGCGGTTATGATAACCTCCACCCTGATATTTTGCCTCCATGTCCGGAAGCAGGGGGGTGGGAAGGTCTTCGTGATCTCGCACAAACCTGTGATGATCTGGGCTATATTTTTGCCTTACATGACCAATACCGCGATTATTACCTTGATGCCAAGTCATATAACGAGCGGCATACGATTATTCAAGAGAATGGTCGGAGGTATTACGGCAGTACCTGGTACGGTGGGAAACAGTCAATTCTTTGCTCCAGTCTGGCTCTCGGGCATGTAACTAAAAATTACCGTTCTATTCTCATTAATGACGTCAAAGTTCGTGGAGCATACCTTGATGTTTTTGCAGTTGTCCCGCCGGATGAGTGCTATAATCCGGAGCATCCTGTAACACGAACACAATGTCTTCAATACAGGGGAGATTGTTTCGATTTTATCCGCACTCAAGTTGGAGTAGTCAGTTCCGAAGAACCTGCCGATTGGGCAATACCCCATTTGGACTTGGTTCATCATGGTCCTTTTGCCTTGAATCCGAATCCGGGCCGAGGGCCGGCAATGGGCATACCGATTCCTCTTTTAAGCCTGGTTTATCATGATTCGATCTTTATTCCCTGGTCACTTGGAAAGGGAGCATGGGGCGTTCCGGAAAATGACTCAGGCTGTCTACATGGTCTGGCTCATGCTGGATTGCCATACTTATCGATCCAGCCTTCTGAGACGGAATTAGAACGAGTCCGGACTATGTGTAATCTCAATAAAAGACTTGCTCTGGTAGAGATGACCGACCATAAATTTCTGGATGATAACTATCGCAGACAACAGACAACATTTGCAGACGGCACGGCAGTGTCGATCGACCTTGACAATGACACTTATACAATCTCTCCGGAATTATAGACATTTAGAGAGTAATATAATCAGCCGACCATGAAGAAGATTACTATCCTATTATGTGCAGCTACAGGAATTGCAGCGATCGTAATTGTGTGTCTTTTTATGCATCGCGAAATCCCTGATAATACGCCTAAGACGATTGCGTTTATCGCCGGCACGCCGAGCCACGGGGAAGGCAACCATGAGTGGGATAAGGATGCACAGTTTCTAAAGCATTGTTTGGATGGAGCACCAGGAATTCAGGATCTGAAAATAGATATCCACTATGACGGCTGGCCGAAAAATTCGAGCGACCTGGATGATGCGGACGCAATCGTGTTTCTCTCCGACGGTTTCGAGCATCATCCTCTGAAAGAACCGGGGCGGCTCGAAAAAATTCGCAAACTAGCCAAAAGAGGAGCAGGGCTGGCTTTCCTGCATTATTCAATTGAGCCGCCCGAGGGCGCCGAATCTGATTTCTTAGAGTGGATGGGCGGCTATTACGAGCGAGGCTATTCACAGAATCCCATAAATACGGTGAAAGTCTCGCTGATTGAGAATAACCATCCCATATCTCGCGGTTGCGGCGGTTATGTGGCCGAGGATGAGTGGTATTTCGATATCCGGCTTTCCGAGGATGAGCCGAGAACAATTC
>Ga0209536_100006418_pt1 | contig 18005 bp, 14 predicted proteins | sample DeeMarSeWOR28_12_FD_187461 | JGI IMG/M metagenome (GOLD analysis project Ga0209536, IMG submission 187461) | Marine sediment microbial communities from White Oak River estuary, North Carolina - WOR-2-8_12 (SPAdes) (version 2) | ecosystem: Environmental > Aquatic > Marine > Intertidal zone >... | reverse complement strand
CCACTAATAGCCCTCCCCCTTGACGGGGGAGGGTCTGGGTGGGGGTGATAAAATTGATGAGAAATCAAAATCTTATCTGACCACCCGCCCCTTAATCCCCTCCCATCGAGGGAGGGGGAACGAGTTGTTGGACAGACTGTAAAGCCCGTAGCTATGATAGGTTTCCAGCCGCGATATTAAGCAACAGATTCGCCGACCATATCGCGGCTGGAAAACACCGGTAAAGGTAAATAAAGACATCCCTGGTTTCGTGTTTAATCGGATCTTCGGGGCAGCCTTTCGAGAATGTGTCGATCTCGTTGCAGATGGTATCGAGAGTCCCGAGGACATTGATATAGGCATGCGGCTTGGCTATGGCTGGAATGTCGGTCCTTTTGAAATTGCTGATAATGCCGGGCTGGACACCCAAGTAAGAGTTGGTAAAACATTACAGGACCTGGGAGAAGATCATCTTATACCGAAGTCCGATCTTATTTTACGAATGGTGAAAGAAGGTCGTTTGGGCAGAAAGGTAGGTAGGGGGTTTTATAGATACACCAAGGATGGCGAAAAACTGCCTTGGGATGATAAAAAATAAATTTAACTAATATTAGAAAATTTGAAATTCGGATTTCGTGTTTTGGATTTCTTCCGGAGGAAGTTGGAATGACCTTCGAAAAGCAAATGAAGGAACTTGAAAAAAGACGTGCTCGTGCTCTTGAAATGGGTGGTAGAGACAAAATCAAAAAACAACATGACAAAGGCCGCTTCACAGCCCGGGAACGAATCGAAAAACTCCTGGATCCGGGTTCTTTCCTTGAAGTCGGCATGTTCAACCATTCGGATGTGCCCGGAATGGAAGAAAAAACCCCGGCAGACAGTAAAGTAGCCGGTTATGGAAAGTTAGACGGTCGCCGGATTGTTATAATAGCCAATGACTTTACGGTTTTGGCGGCAACCTCCAGCCGGATTGCCGGCCGTAAAGAAGGTGAACTCAAAGTACTTGCTGCACTCCGAGGTCACCCGGTCGTTTACCTCGGCGAAGCCGGAGGCGCTCGTATGCCGGATATTATGGGGGCTGCGGGATTAGCCTCCTTTGGCGGTGGTGGATATAACACATATCTACAAATAATGAGCCGAGTGCGTCAAACCCCCATGGTGACAGCTATTCTCGGTGAATGTTACGGTATGCCGACCTGGATGGCGTGCCTATCTGATTTTGTGGTTCAGGTAAAAGGCAGTGCCATGGGTGTTTCCGGCCCCCGGGTGGTTGAACTTGCACTGGGCGAGATCGTTTCAGACGAAGAACTGGGCGGTTGGCAGGTGCATGCTGAAATTACGGGAAACATCGATCGCGTGGCCGAAGATGAGGAAGAATGCTTCCGCATTATACGTCAATATCTCTCATATATGCCATCTCATTGTGATGAACTTCCCCCGATTAAATCTGTTTCTGAAGGTTCGGGATCAGATATGGATCATATTTTAGATTTATTGCCTGAACAGCGCAATCGCGCGTATGATATGAATCGGATCCTAAACTGTATTGTGGACAACGGTAGCCTTTTTCCGATAAAACCGGCATTCGGGAAATCCGTCATCACAGTTCTGGCCCGGATCAACGGAAAGACAGTCGGTATCATTGCCAACCAGCCGATGTTTAATGCCGGCGCAATGGATACCGATGGAATCGACAAAGTCATCAGTTTTTTATGCCTCTGCGACTCGTTTAATATTGCCCTGCTATTTTTTCATGACATTCCGGGTTTTCTGGTGGGCAAGGATGCCGAACGCAAGCGTGTGGCTGCCAAGGTGATGAATTACATGAATGCCCTAGGTCTATTGACGGTGCCGAAAATATCCGTTATCGTGAGAAAAACATACGGAATGGCGTTTTGGAATATGTGCGGTTCGGGATGCGCAACCGATTTTCTGGTCGCCTGGCCTTCTGCTGAAATGAGCTTTGTGGACCCGGCGATTGCGGCCAATGTGGTCTATGGCGGGAAGGCTTCCGCATCTGATAAAAATTCGGAGGAATGGCAATCCTTGCTTCAAAAAATGGTTGATGATGCCTCTCCATATGGCGCCGCCGGAAAACATTACATCCATGACGTTATCGACCCGCGCGAAACCAGGAATTATATTATTAAGGCATTGGATATATGCCATAATTCACGCACGAAAGGAATTAGTGAACATAAGCTGGCAAATTGGCCAACCAAATTTTAGAATTGGCTTCAAAAACACGTCTAATACCCGAATTCTGCGTTGCAAGCCGACTCAAAATACTCACATACTATCGTGTATGCTCCGTTTTTGAGCCCGCTTGCGCCTTGTCTTCGAACATGATCCGCGATTTTGAAGTCAATTCGAATCACTTTATTTTTTTTGCTACGGACCACTGACAACTGACAACAGACAAATTGAATTTTAATTCAATTTAGGGAGGAAAAAATGGGAAAGAAAGTATTACGGACGAAACTTTGTGAGATGCTGGGGATTGAATATCCGGTTTTAAGTGCCGGGATGGGACCCACCCTCATTGGTGAAAGTACCGGTGCCACGGTAGATCTGGTTGTGGCTGTTTCAGAGGCCGGTGGAATGGGGGTGCTCGGTGGAGCCGGATTTACAGTTGACGAACTTCAAAAATCCATTAGAGAAATAAAGGCTCAGACGGACAAACCATTTGGGGTCGATCTGCTGCTGCCAAAACACCTCGATTTAGGTGGTGGTCTGGGAATGAAAGATGTTGATGAACTGCCGCTCAGCAAAGTTTTAGAGCGATTACCGCAAAAACATCTCGATTGGATGAATCAGATCAAAGAAGAAATGGAATTACCGGATGTGAATCTAAAGGTTCGCATGAATACCACCACAATGCGCCCGAAAGAATCGATTCAGGTATGCATTGAGGAGAAGGTCCCGCTATTTTGCGCCGGACTTGGTAACCCCGGTTTTATGGTGGAAGATGCCCATGCTGTCGGTATGAAAGTGCTTGGCATTACCGGAAATCAAAAAAATGCCAAGCGTATGGCCGAGTCGGGAATCGACTTGCTTGTTGCCCAGGGACACGAAGGTGGCGGTCACACGGGAAGAATCGGAACGATGGTTCTTGTGCCTGCCGCCATCGATGCCGCTTATCCCGTGCCGGTTTTGGCGGCAGGCGGAATCGGCGACGGACGAGGACTTGCCGCCGCATTGGCCATGGGCTGTGTCGGCGTTTGGGTCGGAACGCGATTTTTGGCCACAAAAGAAGGCGGTGCATTGGATATCAATAAACAAAAAATCGTTGAATCCAACGATGAGGGCACTCGTGTCAGCCGGGCATATACCGGAAAAACGTTGCGTGCAAGCTACAACCGGTTTCACGATCTTTGGGATGCTTCAAAGTTACGACCCCTGCCCTTCCCGACTCAAGTGTTGCTTTCTTCGGCGCTGCTGGCAAGCTTTATCGAGGCCAACAAAACGGGTTATGTTGGTGGCCTTGCCGGCCAGGTATCGGTGCTCATCGATGAAATCAAACCGGCAGGTCAAGTGCTTAAGGAAATGGTTGAAGAAGCGGTTGATATTTTAGCCAATAAACTACCCGAAAATGTAATTGTAAAATAAATTATCTGTTATGGATTAGTCCTTTTATATCTCAAATTTCTTTGCCCGATAGGCCATGAGATAATTTGCACAATACTCATCTTTGCCCATCAGTGCCTCGGCAGCAATTATGTTGGCCATCATTTTTTTATCCAACGGATTTACGATGGCCCCGTCTAAACCGTTGGCAATGGCCATGATCATAAAGGTCTGATTGAGAAATTTTCTTTCCGGTAATCCAAAGGATATATTGGACAAACCACAAAGGGTGTGAATTCCCTCAAAGGTCGTCATAACTTTTTCAATGGCCCTTAAAAATTCGAGGCCAAACTGGTTGTTGGTTGCCACTGGCTGCACCAGTGGATCAACATAGATGTTCTCAACGGGAACATTATTTTGCAATAATCCGTTAACCAATTTGTCGGCAATTTTCATTCGATCATCAACCGTTTCCGGCATACCTTCGTCACTCATACATAAGGCAACGACTTTCAGATCGGTGCCTGCAACAATCGGGAGAAGCGAATCGTAGCGTTCTTTCTCCAGGGATATTGAGTTTATCATGGCAGTGCCTTTGTGAAGCTGCAAAGCAGCTTCAATGGCTTTCGGATCCGGACTATCGATGCTGCAGGGAGCATCGACAACTGCCTGTACGGTGGAAACCAGCCACTTTAGATATTCTACTTCTTGGCCTACAAATACACCGGCATTTACATCAATGTAATCGGCACCGTTCTCATGCTGATCAGTGGCAACTTTTTGAATAGCCACAGTATCCTGTTTTTCGATGGCTTCTGCGATGGCTTTGCGGCTCGCATTGATAAGCTCTCCAACAATTATCATTATTTCCTCCTTTCATTAAATCATAATACAAACGAGATATTTTCCGCTATTTACTTGTCAGTCAGGGCAGCAACACCCGGTAGAATTTTACCTTCGATAAATTCCAACGACGCGCCGCCGCCGGTCGACACATGAGAGACTTTGTCAGCCACCCCGGCTTTTCTTACGGCAGAAGCCGAGTCACCCCCTCCGATTACTGTAGTCGCCCCTTTAGCGGTGGTTTCAGCCAATATATCTGCAATAGCGTATGTTCCCTTTGCCGTATCTTGTATTTCAAAAACACCCATAGGACCATTCCAAACCACTGTTTTTGCACGCATGAGAATATCGCGAAATTTCTCGACGGATTTGCTGCCGATATCTACACCAACCCAACCGGCGGGAATTGAATCGATATCCACCTCCTTCAATTGCCCGATCCTCCTGGCCTCAAAATTCAGCAAATCCGAAACAACACAATCAGCTGGAAGTTCAATTTTTTCAGCGCCTTTTTCCAATAGATCTTTGGCAAAATCAACTTTATCCTCTTCGAGCAGGGAATCGCCGATTTCCAAACCCAATGCTTTCAAAAAGGTATAAGTCATCCCCCCGCCGATAATGATTTTGTGCACCTTGGGCAATAAGTTGGTGATCACCTCGATTTTGCCCGATATTTTTGCGCCACCCAGAATAGCTATAAACGGCGCTTCCGGGTTTTCCATTACGCTGCCAAGATACGCCAGTTCTTTCATCATGAGATAACCGGCGGCACATTGTTTGAAATAGTGAGTGACACCTTCGGTTGAGGCATGGGCACGATGCGCGGTTCCGAATGCATCGTTGACATATATGTCTCCGAGTCGGGCAAGTTTGGCTGCAAATTCCGGATCGTTTTCGGTTTCTTCATTATAGTAGCGCAGATTTTCAAGCAGAAGTACTTCTCCATCACTCAGCCGTCCGACGACGGCTTCCACCGCAGCACCAAGGCAGTCGTCAACAAAAGCAACTTCTTTTCCGATCAGCGAACTCAGTACCGGCACACAGGGCTTTAACGACATTCCCGGAACCTTTTGTCCTTTTGGACGACCCAAATGAGACATCAGAATCAGCTTTCCACCGCTATCTAAAATGTGTGTAATCGTCGGCAAGGCTGCCTTGATTCTCTGATCATTGGCCACTTTACCGCCTTCCAAAGGCACGTTAAAATCAACGCGCATCAAAATGCGCTTGCCTTTAGGAGTTATATCTTCAACCGTAAGCTTTTTCATAATCGTCTCCTATGTTGATTGAAAAAAGATGCTTGGCATTTTCACCCAAAATAAGTGCCAACGTATCCTCGGGTAAGTTCAATTGGCACAGACGTTTAAGTTCTCTATCCCAGGCATACGGTATATTGGGAAAATCCGTTCCAAATATAATCCGATCCGCCCGCATTTGGGAGAGATCCGGAAAGTAATCCGTAGGCAGATACTCGGCCAACGTCATGGTCGTGTCCAGCCAGAGATTGTCATAGTGTTCCAGCATTCGCTCATAGGCCTCAAATTCATCGATTCCCATATGCGGCACGCAAATCCGAAGATGTGGATAGGATTGAATAACCTGTTCGAATTTTTCAGCGCTGCAAAGCACATGTGGATCACAATTATAACCGGGGCTTTTCGGCTCGCGCCCGGCATGGATGATCAAAGGTTTATTGTATTGCGTGCAAGCTTTATAGATTTGATGCATGGCTTCGCTGCCGAGATCAACGCATTGTACGTGAGAATGCAGTTTTACGCCGGCAAGTCCCAGCTGAAATGCTTCTTTTAAAATATCGGCCGCATTTTCTTCGCCCGGTAAAACGGTCGCTAAGCCGGTGATCCGGGAATTGGATCGGCAGAGATCCGCCATATAAGCATTTAGTTCTCGCGCAATACCGGGTTTATGGGCATAATGTAACGCCACAATGTGATCGATGCCGCGGGAAAGCAAAAAGTTTATGGCCGACTGCGATGTCATTTTATAGCGGATTGGCCAACCGAAATGCTCAAACCATTGCCAGATAGAGGCAAAAAGATGATCCGGAAATAGATGGACGTGTGCATCAACGATAGCAGGCAAAAATTCAGGCACATGCTCACCCTCTGGGTCATTTAGCATGGCAAGCGGTGTTTTCAACAGCCCCGATTTTTCCTGTTGATATCCTGTGCCGCTTTTATTCTGAATATTTCGGTATATACTCAATTTTTTTATCCGAATTGCTGCAGATCATGTATTTAGAATAAATAGTCGATAAAACCTTTCAAAATACATACATCGCTTTACATAGAAGGGATCTTATTAAATTACATTTAAAATATTCGCAAGTTTAAAAGCGTTTGCGAATAAAAATTGATTTTTCTGAAAGTTTGTGTGATATCGGACACACGTTTTTTGGGTTGATATTTCTTTGTCCGGACACTCAGAAGGATATTTAAATTATGAAAACGAGACATCGCATATATTTTGAAAATTCAAAAAATATGGCGGCCATCCCTTCCGACAGTGTCGATCTGGTAGTTACTTCACCGCCCTATCCGATGATTGAAATGTGGGATAGCATATTTGCCGTGCAACATCCGCAGATTCGCAATGCCTTGAAATCCAGGAAAAGTTTACTGGCCTTTGAGTTGATGCACAACCAACTGGATGAAGTCTGGCGTGAAATCCACCGCGTATTAAAGGAGGGCGGTATTGCCTGTATCAACATCGGTGACGCCGCCCGAAACATCAACGACAACTTTATGCTGTATCCGAATCACTCACGCATTTTGTCCTATCTGATAAAAGTCGGCTTCAATACCCTGCCCTTGATCTTATGGCGCAAGCAAACCAATGCACCCAATAAGTTTATGGGTTCGGGGATGCTTCCTTCCGGCGCCTATGTCACGCTTGAGCATGAATACATCCTCATTTTACGCAAGGGACCGAAAAGGGAATTTAGAACTGACGCAGAAAAAAAAATCCGAAGGGAAAGTGCGCTTTTTTGGGAAGAAAGAAATATCTGGTATTCGGATGTTTGGCTGGATCTCAAAGGGACCGTTCAAAAATTGGATAACTCCAGCAGTCGACTCAGAAGTGCGGCCTTTCCCTTTGACGTCCCCTATCGACTCATCAATATGTTTTCGGTCAAAGGAGACACGGTTTTAGACCCGTTTTTGGGAACCGGCACCTCCATGTGGGCGGCAATCGCGACTGCACGCAACAGCATTGGTTTTGAATTAGATCAAAGTTTTCGAAATGAGATATTGCCGGACACAGATGTTCTGGCAAAATTTGCAAATCAAAAAATTGGGGATCGAATCGAAAACCATCTTCAGTTCGTGCAAAAAAAATTAGAGACGAAAGGTCAGCTTAAATACATAAACAGATTCTACAAATTTCCGGTCATGACCCGTCAAGAAACCGAGCTCCTTTTAAATCCCTTGTTGACCATTACAGAATTTGGCGAAAACATCGTTGAAGCTGCTTACTCTTCCAAACTGCATTCGGATGGGGTCGAAGCGTGGAAAGAAGACTTCAAGCTGCAAGATAACATATCAAATCTCAAAAAAAGGCAATCAAAGAAAAAACCTCAGCGCCCGATTCAGCAAAAGTTGTTATAAGAATTTTTTTAGCCGTTGACGAACCCAGATCTGACCCATTTGACCCCACAAATTATATCCTATCAGCCCGACCGGCAGTAGCTTTTCAATCAACGGTGTCAAATAACACAGCCGGATGAGATTCAAATAAAGCACGTGGATGCCGGCGGCGGTTATGAAAATTTGGTTGTCCTCATACTCAAATCCCCACCGTTTTGAAATTTTTCGCGCCGTTTTTTGCCCATCTCGCATACGGGCAGTTGCTTGAAAAGGACCGATCGGTTGATAAGGTGCCGTTAAATCATTTTCAAGGGATTCGACCGCCGCACGGGCGAGTCCAGCTCTCCAGGAATGAGCGTCAAATTTCTCGGCTCCCATGGATTTATCTATCGGATGCACCCTGATATGGTTGATCTTTTCCTGCGCCTGATTACAGGCGACCGGGCAGCCGGAAAAAAATATCGGCCGAATGCCAAACGGCGACAGAGAGGCAGCAAAAAGCTCCACCTCGGCCATCGGCTTTGCATTTACCTGCAATTGTTCAATACGGGAGGTCAGAGTATGAGCTAAAAAACCGGGCGTACCGGAGGCGGCATGCATCCCCAAAAACATAACGGCCCGGGCATCACCCGGATCACCGATACCCAGCACCGGTTTGTGGCGATACCCGGATACGACCCGTATCCGTGAATCGATCAATTCAGAAAGCAGATTAAAACCGGTGCGATGAAAATCCTTTACCGTAATGTGTTCGACCCCGGCATTCAAAAGAGCCTTCCCGACGGCATTCACATCACGGGTCATTTCCAGGCACGCTTTTGACCATTCGTCCGTCAAAAAAGAGGATGCCTGATAGCTCCAGCAACCCGAACTGCCTTCTATATCTGAAATAATTAAGATGTTTTTATAACGCAAGCCCATTTTGTTTGGTGTAATGTATTATTTTGAGATAGCTGCTATTCTTTGCAAAACCGGAGGATGGGAATAATTTAAAAATACATAAAACGGGTGGGGCGTGAGATTCGTGAGATTGTGGGCGGACAGCTTTTTTAAGGCATCGATCATGGATTGGGAATCATTGGTGGTTTCAACTGCGAAACGGTCGGCTTCCGTTTCGTTTTTGCGTGAAACCATTTGCATCAGGAGGCCGATAAAAAAATCCAGCGGTGAATATAACATGGCAAAAAAGATCAAACCCGCATAGACTGAAATATTTTGCATGAAGAAGGCGTCGAAAAGACGTTGATAGGAAATAAACACAGACAGCAAAAAGAGCATCAGCCCCGTTTGAAGGATTCCAAGAAGGATGCCCAAAAGGATATGCTTCTTTTTAAAATGCCCCATTTCATGTGCCAATACGGCTAACAACTCCTTCACCGTATGCTGCTTGATAAGCGTATCAAATAAAGCGATACGCTTGTGTTTGCCGAATCCGGTGAAAAACGCATTGGATTTGCTTGAGCGCCGTGATCCGTCCATGACATAAACATTTTCTACCGGAAATTTTATCGAACGCGCATAGGACAGAATCGCCGATCTGAGCTCGCCGGCCTCCAGAGGGGTAAATTTATTAAAAAGCGGCATTATCCAGGTCGGGGCAATGAACTGAACAACAAGCATATACAATGTAACTGCTATCCAGCAATACCACCAGCCGTTGGCACCAGCATATTCGAAAAAGGCCAAAACACCTGCTAAAAGAGGGGTGCCCAATAGGATGGCAAGCGCCAAACCTTTGAATAAGTCCAGCACAAAGGTTGACCAGGTTGTTTTGTTGAATCCAAAACGTTCCTCGATCACAAAGGTGTCGTAGAGGCTGAATGGAATAGCTAAAATTGCTTTTAGCAACGCCAAAATACCAATGAACATAAGGCCGCTTACGATAGGTCCGAAATTCCATGATCGAACCCATTGGTCCAACCAAGGAAATCCTTTTCCAAACCAAAATGCTAAGATCAGAACCATATTGAATATGGCGGTGATCCATCCGAAGCGCGTATTCACCCTCAAGTATTCCTGAGATTTGCGGTACTGTTCCGGATCATAAACGTTTCGAAAAGGTTCCGGCAGATCGGGTCGCAGCATTTTGAGGTTAAAATAATCCGCCACTCCTTTCAAAATGAGATCAAAAACAATCGTTGCCAGAATGATGAGGGCAATAATGTTCATCGATGTAAACACCTCTCGGAAATTCTATAGTGCATGGCTCTAACACAAGGTGCTTGCCTCCACTTACCGATCCGCGTTTCGTCTGGTTATATGATTGGAATCCATGAACTTTGCAAGCACATTATAAGGCTGCGCACCGACTAAAGTTTGACGATTGATCATAAAGGTGGGCACGGCGGTAATACCCAATTGGTAAGACCGTGCCCAATCCGAATCAACGGCATCTTTATACGCGCGGGTGTCAAGCACCGTTCGCAAATTTTCCTCCGGCAGTCCTATTTTTTCCCCAATTTTAACCAGGGTTGAGATTTCGCCGATATTCAGCCCTTCTGCAAAATATGCCCTGAATACGGCATGATGGAATTCATCGCCTTTACCCTCGGATTCGGCCCATTTGCCCAATTCCTGAGCCAGGCGACTGTTGTATGTTTTTTCACGACTTCCGAACGGCAAACCGAGGTCGTTGGCCACCTGTTTCAGACGCGCGACCATATCTTCAATATTAATCGGCCGACCGGCAAACAAGTCCTCAAGGGTTCGCCCCTCCTGCGGGGTATCCGGATGGAGAGGAAAGGCCGTCCAGTGAACGCCGATTTTAAATTCCGCTTGTAATCGTTCAATACGCCCGGTAATGAAATAACACCAGGGTCAAATATAATCCGAAAATATTTCCAAAACGGCCGAATCCGTCATTGAACACCTCACACATAAAATCGATTACCTCAAGGTAATCCTCAAAAGATTTCAAATGCATCGATCATTTTCTGCCAGACTAAGACGATGTCTCGGTTTTGTCAATGTCCCAAAATTGGCGGTGAATGATCGTATCGGCAGGGTTTTATATCGTGCAACAAAAAGGGGTGATTCACATGAATCACCCTGCACACAGAGGAGATTGAAAGAGGTTCACAAGCAATCGCCTTACCAATAACATAAGATCCGCAAAATTTGATGTCAAGCCGGGTTAAAACATACTTTTTTGCATCAAATCCGGGAAATAAAGTGGGGTGACCTATGGGGGATAGGCCACCCCGGATAGAGGAAAGTGTTAAGGGTTAAGTTGAAAAGTTAACCGATTAACAACTTAGCAGCAATGCTGCATGGCCATAGTATAATACCACAGTGTATCATGTCAAGCGAAAAATCCAGCTACATTGTAAAAGAAAAATTAAGACCTTAATATAAGCTGAATACATTATCAGATAGTTAAAAGCAGGTATCTGAAGCACAAGCACCGGAGTATTCAAAAATACTTAGCGCTGGCTTTTGTTTTTGTATTTTTTCAGAAGATCCTGGATCGCCTCTTCAAGGAGATCATTTTGTCGTTTATCCAACTGTGCGGCAAGAATTCGAATTTCCTTGATCAGCTCAGCATCCAGAGTCGTGTTATACATCTTTCGTTTACCCATAATTAGTATATACCATGTAGAAATTAATAAATCAATATAAATAGATTTATTCTTTTGTTCCTATACGGGAATGCGAATGATAGTCGGCAATTCAGGTTTCTAGACGTAATCTCCGAAAAAATACCCGAATGATGATCAATTTCAAACCCTTACAGCTTCATCTCCATTACTCGCCAGATCGGTAAACCGCCGCTGCTGAACCTATTCGGTGATAATTATAGAACCACACAACATGGGTGGCACCGAATAGCAGCTTTTTCATTGGTTTAATTTGCTCAATCCTATCTGCTTATATTCATTCATTGATCGGCGAATCTAAGAATCATCTTTAATGAATATTGTAATATAAACAGGCGAGTATGTCAAAAAAATGAATCGTCAAACGATATAAACATCGGAATGGATGGGTTGATGATCGTCAATTGAAGTAAAAAATGAAGCTAAATAAGAGTGATAAGGGTATGATTTTGAATAGTGTCTTAAAATTGTTTAAGAAACTGGCCAATCGTCTTATGAACTCTTTGAGCGCCTTCACCCAAAAGAATCCCGTGGCGTTCGAAGTTGAAAAGAACATATTGCTTATCCGTTGAGCCGATAAGATCAAATATTTTCTTGGAGCCCCTCGGATCCACTACGGGATCTCCTTTTGATTGGACGACCAGCGCCGGCACGTTCAAACCGGGGAGTCTGGCTTCAAGATTATCCATGAGCCGTTCGAGTTCCACCACCCCGGAGATTGGATTGCGCAAATAGTTGATATGGGGGTTTTCCGGGTTATTTTCGACAAACTCTTTTTTTGCCCCTACCTGTCTGGCTCTTTCCATGATGCGGTTCCACATGTCCACCGCCGGAGCAAATCTTGAAGAGAAGTCTTTAAGTCTCATCGGAGCCGATACGGCAAAAACACCTATAACCGCTTTTACTCTGGCGGCCAGATCCAGCGCCAGCCCCGCACCGGTGGAAAATCCGCCGGCGACGACCCGTTTGCATATGCTGCTGATAATCGCATAACCTTGATCAACAGATGCGATCCAATCCTGGTATGTTCTGGTGGCAAGATCATCCGGGGAAGTTCCATGGCCTTTGAGACGGGGCACATAAACCCATAAACCCAAGCGACCCAGATAATCCGCCAATTCTTTAACCTCCTGAGGTGCCGCCATATAACCGTGAGATAAAACCACGCCGAGATTTTTGGATCGACCCTTGACCAGAAAGGGCATTCCGACATCGATGGGTTTGGATTCACCTTCTATATAAAAGGTTTCATAGTCTTTTTTATATTCCCGGACCGCTTGGTCCATCAAACGCCGGGCAACCTTTCTTTTGATCCAAAAGCCGGGTAAAATTGCCAGTCGGCCAACTTTGTTTTGAAGTTCCGACAAAGGTTCCACGGCGTTGGCCATCACCTCCACAGGGTTATCAATTCGTGCCCGGTGAAAGTCATACGGCGATGAAAATTTAGAGGCATCTTTTATGAATGTTTTTCCATCTTTTTTCAAAACACCTTTTTCGATAGCTATCGAGAGAAAATCCTGCACGCTTCCGAATCGATCATCAGTGAGCAAATGGAGTTGATCCTCTTGCAGGCCATGATGAAAGTATACGCCCGAGTTATTCCGAATTTGGTCGGCGGCAAGAAATACCCTTCTTCTTAAATCAGGTTCGTCTATTTTTTTAACCCGCATCGAATGAAGCATAGAGGCGAACAGATGATCATGGTTGACGGTGGTTAAGTTATAAATAGCCGCCATATAACGCTCCATTAATCGCAATGCTTCCTTTCGCAGCGTCGTTATGGAAGGAATCGGATCATCAAAGTTGATTCTTCGATTTGCCGATATATCCATGTCGATGGCAGAGTTTTTCAAAAACTCTATGATTTCAATAGGTTCTCCGAAACGTATATCGATATCCACCCCGGAAATGAGCATAGATCCCTCGGTCATAATTTCTTCTATGATTCGTTCCGAGATATCTTCCACCAGTCGACTCGCCAAGTTGCTTAAGATATTCTCACGGGCGCGAATCGGATAATAGGTCAAGTTTACAGGCACAATATAAGTATTTCGTTTTAAGACCGGCGCTAAAGAATCGATTTGAAATAGGCCCCTTAAGTAGTCGGCTTCAACCGGATTTTCCTCAGAAAGGCTGCGCAGTCGTTGGCGATAAAACTCCGTGCGAAGAGCCAGGGTTGCAGCTCCCGTATGGGGAGGATGTTTCCCCCCGGCCCATGAAATCATGAAGCGACCTTTTTCGATTATTTTCTTGTTTTTAACCATGCGGCCTTCCGGAAAAATGATCCAATTCGCTTCACCGGTGAGCAGGGTTTTAACGATTAGACGATCGCGGTCCGGATCTTTGGTGGAAACAGCTCCAACGCGTTCCAGATAAGACCCGAGCGGACCCTGAAATAATTCGTAAGCAGCCAAAGACCAGACAGGAATTTTTGTCAATTTAAACAAATGATAGGGCATCAGAAAGGTCTCAAGCCGGGTAAAATGATTGATAACAAATATAAGAGATCCCGCAGGGATTTTTTCAGTTCCGTGCAAATTTATTCTGGCTTTGGACAGATTTTCGATAGTTTTTATTGCAAAACCGGTTGTGCGATAGGCAAAACGATTCATGGCTTATAAATTTTTATGCTCTGTAATTTCAGAATCTTATAATTAAAGATAGATTTTTGTCAGCATTTCTTGTATAGGTTAGTCAATTAAAAAACTCATTTCTCATTATCAATTATAACGCTTACAATGGAAATTATAAAAGAAAAATCGCACCTGATCAACTTTAAGCAGATAGTTAGCGGCCGAAACCGGCTGCCGACTGGAATATCTGACAACGTAAGCAATTGATGTTATCAATATTATAGCTGAAGATCCTGCGATTGACAGGATTTTGAATATACATTAATCTGTCTTTCATTTTTTAATCATCAGCCAAATTTTGGGAGGTTTAACGTGTATTCCAAAATACTTGTTCTTCGGTTTCCAAAAACTGCGGCACAAAAACCGATCGTGTGTTACCTGACCAAGGATTATGACCTGCTCTTTAATATTCTGAATGCGACCATCCTTCCCCGTAAAGAAGGCGTTATGGTGCTCGAATTATCCGGGGCACGCAAAAACTTCAAAGAAGGTGTAAACTATCTTAAGGCGCAAGGCGTTCAGGTTCAAAGTGCCTCACAAGAAGTAAAGCGCAATCTTCGAAAATGCACCCATTGCGGTGCGTGCACGGCAGTGTGCCCCACAGGTGCCCTTGCTGTTTCACGACCTGAGATGAGTGTGGATTTTGATCAGAAAAAATGCAGCATCTGTGAATTGTGCGTACCCACCTGTCCAACTCGGGCCATGGAAGTCCGGCCAAAAAAAATCGACTTTGCCGGATGAAGCGTGCAACAGCAGTTGCTGTTAGCGGCGGCGGGCATTCGATGAAAGCCGCCTTACTCTTAAAGGCGCAGCGGCATCACGTCATCGGCATTCATTTCATCTGTCAAAGGAAATACTTTTTAAAAGTGCCTAAATACACCATTACAACCTTGGGCTGCAAGGTGAATCAATATGAATCGGAGGCGATTGCCCGCGAATTGGAAACTTCCGAATGGCATCCGGCCCAAAAGAATGAACCCGCCGATTTATGCATTGTCAACACCTGTACCGTGACCCAAAAGGCTTCCATGCAATCCCGACAGGCCGTGCGGCAAGCCATCCGCGCAAATCCCAACGCTCGCATCGTTGTTGCCGGCTGTTATGCCCAGACCGCAGCTGAAGAAATAAAAAAAATAGACGGTGTGCACGATGTCATCGGGCATGCACAAAAACATAAAATCGCAAGCATTTTTCGCTCTCCAAAACCAAATGAAACCCTACATCAAATTTCAGTCTGCTCAAATATCCGTAAGGAACATCAATTCCGCCGGTTTTCCGAAACCGTCTATGGAACGCGGACGCGTCCGTTTTTGAAAATTCAGGACGGTTGCGATTCATTTTGTGCCTATTGCATCGTTCCGTTTGCCCGGGGGCCGAGCCGCAGCATGTCTTTAACCGATGTCCTGGAAAATATCAAACAGCTTGGCGCGGTCGGATATCATGAGGTCGTTTTGACAGGGGTACATCTGGGCAATTACGGGCTTGATCTTGATCCCAAAACCAGTCTCAATGAATTGCTCAGTGCAATTGATGAATCGAATTTGATTAAACGTGTGCGACTCAGTTCAATAGAACCGCTCGAACTGACCGATGACATTATCGCATGTGTGGCAGAATCCCGCCGCTTTTGCCGGCACTTTCATATTCCTTTGCAAAGCGGCGATGATCAAATTTTAAAAAAAATGCATCGTCCCTATTCCGGCAGTTATTTTCGCGATCTGGTATTCAAAATCAACAAGCGCTTGCCGGATGCCGCCATTGGGGTGGATGTTCTGGTAGGATTTCCCGGCGAAACCGATAAAGCCTTTGAAAACACGTATAATTTAATCCAGGATTTATCGGTGGCATATCTTCACGTGTTTCCGTTTTCGTCGCGTGCCGGGACAGCCGCAAGCAAATTGGCTGATAAAATCCCCTCGGATGTAATTAAAGAAAGAGGTCAACGTATGCGAAAGCTCGGAGCGGATTACCGCTTGAGATTTTTTAACGGATTTATCGGGCAAACACTTGAGGTGCTCATCGAAGAAACAAGGGACAAAAAAAGCGGCTTATTGAAAGCAATATCTTCAAATTACATACCGGTTCTCATCGACGCTTCCGATGATTACATGAACCATATCGTTCAAGTGACAGTCGAAAAGCTTCTCAAAAACAACCGACCGTATGGAACCATCTTTTCTTCGGGATAATTAACGACTTCTTTATGAAGTAAGTTATTCTGATCTACGGTTCAAATGTTTATGTCTGACTTATTTTGGCAGATCGTGGATTACGCAACTTCACCGGCTTAAGGTGACGTTTGCGCATTTTCAGGTTCAGAATTTCGACGAACGTCGAAAATGCCATCGCAAAATAAATATAACCTTTGGGGATGTGTAGATCCAATCCTTCACCAACCAGCGAAAATCCAATTAATAGCAGGAAACTTAAAGCAAGAATTTTTATGGTTGGATGGTTCTCGACAAAGGCGCTGATTTTTCCAGCCAAAAAAATCATGAATATCACCGCGATTACAATGGCCGCAATCATGACTCCCAGTTGCTTTGCAAGACCAATCGCCGTAATCACAGAATCAATGGAGAAGACGATGTCCAGCAGCATGATCTGGATAATCACACTCGTAAATGTGACACCCTTCCGATGTATTTTCTCTCTGACCTGTGTTTCTTCTCCTTCAAGATTGCTGTGAATTTCAAGGGTGCTTTTGCCGAGCAGAAATAGTCCGCCGGCAATAAGGATGAGGTCACGCCCCGAAATTTCAGCCGTAAAGAGGGTAAAGAGCGGTTTGGTCAGTTTCATGATCAGCGTGATTGAGAACAGCAATGCAATGCGGGTCAGCATAGCCATCAAAAGACCGATGGTGCGCCCCCTGGCCTTCTGATGCTTTGGTAGTTTGTCAGCCAAAATCGCAATGAAAATAATATTATCAATTCCAAGCACAATCTCAATTGCGCTCAGTGTCAGTAAAGCAAACCAAACATTCGGATCCATCAACCCAATCATCTCATTAATCCTTTGTTCGTTATTATTTGCCAGTGAAAAGAGCTGCAATCTACTTAAAGCATAAAAAAAGCGCAATGTTGAAATTGCGCTTTTTATGTTTATTATTGATGGTGCCGAAGGCGAGACTCGCAATGTGGCTTCTGCCCCACCCTAACAACCTACCGTTTTATCAGCACTTTTTAAATCAATCCCATTCTGTGACACATCGAAAGTGTGTAAGACTGATGTGCTTAACATTTCAAATTCTCATCGAAAAATCAAGTTATAATTTCAAAGAATCTTTAAACATGGGGGGCGGTGCTACCCTGCCTCCAGCTAAATATTTGCTCACTCTATACAGGCCACTCATATAATACCGCACACCGGCTATATAGAATGTTAGACAAGAAGTAATCAAGGTAATATTCAGGCTGATAATACACAGGCTAATTGCAAAGACAGGCCTTAAAAAACAAAATATGGATGGCTCATAGTGAACCAGCCGGAAGGAAGGGAATTTAGAGCATAGCAATGTGCAGTAAATTTAACCCCACCGAAAATCGTAAAACAAATTGCGTTACCGTCACTATCGACAGGATGCCAAAATCGACTCAAGCAGCAATCTGCACGATCATGTTATGTTTCCGATGGTGGTGTAACTTTATCAGTTTCACAGCAAACTGGGCGGTTTCATCCTCAGATCCGGTAAAGTTGATTCCAGACTGATATATCCCCGGATCAGTTTCTTTACAATAGATTAACCTACCTTTCATCTCGATCAGGTTATTGTCTAAATCAACTGT
>Ga0209536_100006417_pt1 | contig 18005 bp, 16 predicted proteins | sample DeeMarSeWOR28_12_FD_187461 | JGI IMG/M metagenome (GOLD analysis project Ga0209536, IMG submission 187461) | Marine sediment microbial communities from White Oak River estuary, North Carolina - WOR-2-8_12 (SPAdes) (version 2) | ecosystem: Environmental > Aquatic > Marine > Intertidal zone >... | reverse complement strand
ATGAATTTGTTATAGCTTCGCAGTCCTGCTTCCACATGTGCGATGGGAATATGGAGCTTCGAAGCTGCGATAGAACCGCCTAACGTCGAATTGGTGTCGCCATAAACAAGAACGATATCGGGTTTCTCCTTGATCAATACTTCTTCAGTCCTTTGAATAATCTGTCCTGTCTGTTCACCGTGAGATCCAGATCCTACCTCAAGGTGATAATCAGGCTCCCGTATCCCGAATTCGTCAAAAAAAACTTTCGACATTTTATAGTCATAATGCTGGCCTGTATGTATAAGAATGTCTTTAATATCTGAAGTTATCCCTGTGTGCTTAGTCTCGATTGCCCTCGAAACAGGAAGGTACTTTATGAACTGAGGTCTGGCTCCTACTATGTTCGCTACTTTTATCATTGCAATGTTTCCGGGCACATAGAAAGCAGAATATGATGAATTTATTCCCGGTGATAACGATTTATACTGTGAGGATCTTAATTAAATATTTTGAGAGAGTCAATTTATTTGGTAAAAAACTTCCTTATAATATCTATAATTTTCTCTGTGTCTGCCATTGACTGGAGTGGTTCAACAGGTAAACTCAGTACATGTTCAGTCGCACTTTCTGAGTGCATAAGACTTCCAAAAGATTTGCTCCTGCCGCTTCCAAATACCTTCATTTTGTGCAGTGGATACGGATAATACACCATAGTGGAAATCCCTTTTTCTTTGAGATATTTTTGAAGTTCATTCCTTTTCCCGCGTAATACAGATATGGTGTACTGATGAAAAACATGTTCGTCAGGCATATTAACATTCTTAACGGGAAGAACCAATCCATCAACATCTGATAATTCTTTTGTATATATTTCAGCTATATTTCTTCTTTTTTCATTAAATTCATCTATATATTTCATTTTTGCAGAAACAATGGCAGCCTGGAGAGTATCTAATCTTCCATTGTAGCCAACGTGATCGACATTGTATTTGTCTTTCCCGCCGTGTCTGAGCAGCATCCTCACCATTTCCATTATTTCATCATCATCTGTTGCGACCATCCCGCCGTCACCAAAACCACCAAGATTTTTTGCAGGGAAAAAGCTGAAAGCGCCTGCAGTCCCTATAGAACCAAGCTTCTGTTCTTTCCACATGCCCCCATAGGCCTGGGCCACATCTTCAAGGATAAACAATTCATGTTCCCCTGCCAGCTTCATTATTTCGTCCATATTGCATGCCTGCCCGTACAGGTGCACCGGCACAATTCCCACTACATTTTTGGTCTTTGCAATACATTCTTCGATCTGGTGTATGTCAATATTAAAAGTCTCCGGGTCAATATCCACAAACACCGGTGTTGCACCCGCTCTGAGTATCGTATCCCCCGTAGCAGTAAACGTGAAGGAAGTAGTGATAATCTTATCATTATGATCAAAGAATTCCTGTTTCTTCCGTTTAATTGCCAACGCTCTGAGTGCCATCACCAATGCTTCTGTTCCTGAACAAGCTCCGATACAGTGTTTCGTGCCGAGATACAATGCCATTTTATCTTCAAGCTCCTTCACTTCAGGGCCCAGGATCCATCGCTGATGATTAAGACACTTCTTTATCGCGTTGTCAATATCTTCCTTCATATATTCATATTCAAGTCTCAAGTCAAGCATGGGAATTGTCTTCATTCAACAGTCTCCTCTTTGATTACAATAAACCGGTCATTCTCAAGAGAATAGTCGTTGCCGCAATTATTACAGCAAGCTCGTTTATCATTAAACTTCAGAGGCACTCCGCATCTGCATGCCCACCCGATCTGACTGGCCGGAACACCTGCGACAACCGCGTAATCCGGGACATCTGTCTTTACCACAGCCCCGGCGCCGATCAAAGAATACTTCCCTATTGTGATCCCGCAGACTATTGTCGAGTTTGCACCGATCGTAGCACCGGTCTTGACGAGCGATTCCTGAAATTCATGTTTTCTCTCAACAAATGCTCTCGGATTATACACATTCGTAAAGACACAGGAAGGACCACAAAATACGCCATCCTCCAGGGTGACGCCCTTGTAAATTGACACATTATTCTGTACCTTGCACCTGTTCCCGATCATGACGTGAGGACCTATTGAAACATTTTGTCCGATCGAGCAGTTTGCTCCAATTTTCGTATCATCAAGAATATGAGAGAAATGCCATATTTTCGTTCCGTCGCCAATGTGTACATTTTTATCCACATATGCGCTTTCATGCACAAAATAATTCATGGTCTGCTTATCAGAATTTTTCCGATGCCATTTTTTTGAAAGCCCCTCTTCAGCAAGCTCGAGAACCCTGAGCACTTTTAGTCCTTCATTGCCATCAGTCAGCGGCACTTTTCTCTCTTGTACACATTCTGCAAAATGCGCTAATTCTTCTTTCAGCGGTTCTTTTTTGTCAAAAGGAACCACTTGAAAATCCGCCTTTTGAGCAACCGGCACCTTTCCATTCTTCCATTCAATCTTGTGTGGATACATGAACAGCTTTTCTGCGCTCACATCATCAAAAACAGCCATCGCTTTTGATCCTACGACAACTAATTTCTGCTCTTTAAATGGATGAAGCCAGCTTACAAATATGTGACTCTTTACTCCATTTCTGAACTCCAGAGTCGTCATTGTTGTATCATAAATCCCATTATTAAGATAATCTCCTCCATGCGCCATGACTTTGACAGGGTCTTCTCCAAGAAGTGACAGAATCACAGATATGTCGTGTGGTGCAAAACTCCAGAGAATATTCTCTTCTGTTCTCAGTTTGCCAATGTTCAGCCTGTTGGAATATATATATTGAATTTTCCCGAGTTCTCCATTCATGATCAGCTCTTTGAGTTTAATGACTGCAGGGTGAAACTGTAAGATGTGTCCGACCATGATGATGCGGTTGAGGTTTGCAGCTGTTTGTATTAACTCTTCTCCTTCTTTGACGGTCAATGCAAGGGGTTTCTCTACGAACACGTCCTTTCCGGCCTGAAGCGATTCATTGACAAGTTTATAATGGAGTTCTGCCGGGGCAGCAATAGCCACTGCCCTGATATCATCATTTTCGAGTATATCATTAAAAAATAAAGTGTAATGTACATCCGGAAAGCTTTTTTTACGTTCTTCGATAATATTCCTGGATAAATCGCAGGCAGTATGGAGTATATCCAACTCATAGAGATTGCGAAGTATATTTTTCCCCCAGTAACCGAGCCCTATCTGACCGACAAATTTATTCTGCTTTTTCATACCATAATCTGGATATTTGAAGTGAGATACAAATAATATAATAGAATAATTGTGCGGAAGATTTTACCATTATTGAACTGATTAAGTCTAATCATTAAAAATTCATAAATATTAGATTAACTCTTGCTTTATATTTTCGATCTGGAGCAGGACGGGCAAATAACTGAAATGTACGATTATCATTCAGAATTGGTTTCAACCATCTCTTCTTCCGAATAATGCCTCACGTATTTTTTAAGCAACTTTTTAATACCCTGTTCATCACTCATGGGGAGTTCATCAAGCACCGAGTTAAATTTATCTATAATGACTTGCATCTCTTTTAATGTATATTTTTCACTATTTCTGGTAACGTAGACTCTTTCATGTTTTGTTGCTGCAGTTCCTTCTTCTGCTGTAAGAATTTCTTCGAAGAGTTTCTCACCTGGTCTTATACCGACAAACTCAATGCCTATGTCTTCATAAGGTTCCAGTCCATGCACCCTGATCAGGTCCTCTGCAAGACAGACAATACTGACGGGATCCCCCATATCCAGAATAAGCGTCTCTCCTCCCTTGCCGATAACAGCAGCTTCCAGAACAAGCGATACAGCTTCAGGGATGGTCATAAAGTATCTTTTCATATCTTTGTGCGTTATCGTGATAGGTCCCCCTGTCTTTAATTGATCCATAAACAGAGGCAAAACACTGCCTCTGCTGCCAAGCACATTCCCAAACCTTACGGAGACAAACTGGGTGGTAAAAGGCAATTTATAATTGTTAAAAGCCTTGCACACATATTCTGCTATTCTTTTTGTTGCCCCCATGATACTGTTTGGTCTTATGGCCTTGTCGGTTGAAATCAAAATAAATTTTTCAATATTGTGAGAAACAGCAGCCCTCGCTGTATTGTATGTTCCGAATATATTGCACTTCACCGCTTCCTTGGGGTTATACTCCATCATTGGCACATGCTTGTACGCCGCGGCATGAAATACAATTTGAGGAGAAAATTTCCGAAATACTTCATTAATCCTGCCTGTATCCCGAACATCACCTACCATAAAGTGCGTGTTATAGTAAAGCTCCGGAAAATCTCTCTTCAGTTTAATTGAGATATTATGAAGAGCAGTTTCATCCATATCAAAGAGGATCAGCATTTGAGGCTGAAAGGCGCAGACCTGCATGACTATTTCAGACCCGATGGATCCTCCTCCCCCTGTAACAAGAATGACCTTGCCACTTAACAGGTGTCCGATGTCTTCATAGTCTATTCTTATGGCCTGCCTTCCCAGGAGGTCTTCGACGCTTATATCTTCAAGGCTTTTCAGGTTTATGTCAGGCTTATGAAAATCATAAATTCTCGGCACAATCTTGATTGTTTCCACTTTTGACTGGGTCGCCATACTATATATATGACGGAGCATTTTAAAATTCAAAGACGGAATCGCGATAATAATAGCATCAGCTTTATATTTTCTGACCGCACCCTTCAGCTTTTCTGCAGGACCCAGTACTTTGACACCATGGATAAATGTCCCTATTTTTCTGGTATCGTCATCAAGAAATCCGACAGGATAAAACCCGGTAACCTTGCTTCGCATTATATCTCTCAGTGTCATCTCGCCCGTATTCCCCGCCCCTATTACAATTGTCCTTAGCCCGCTTTTTTTATGTCCTTTCCCATTGACAAGATCAAGATAGGCTCTTTTTGAAATTCTCAAGGCCGAAGTCAGTACCATAGATACAATGATGTCAATAATAAAGATGCTTCTCGGGAAGCCCTTAAACATGGATGGAGAAATAACCATGGGCAAGGGATAGTATGCAGATGTGAGAATCAAAACCATTAATAATAAGTTTGAGATAACAACTGCTTTTACGATATTGTATAGATCGTTGAGTCCCACATATCGCCAGGTAATCCTGTAGAGTTCGAAGAACCAGAAGGCGCATAATTTTACTATGATAAAAAATGGCAGGGCACTCAAAAAAAATCGACTGTTCAGTTCATCCAATACAAACTCAAAACGCAGAAAAAATGCGAGATAAAGAGACAAGGCAATTATAAAAATATCAGAGAGGACAAAAAAGAGATACCTTTTAAAGTTAGTTGGATATATAATTTTGGAAAAAAAATCTCGCATGTTACTTCACAACTCTCCATAATGATAAAAAAACCAGACGAACATCCGTAATGAATCCCTTATTTTTAATATATTTTTTATATAACTTTATTTTTATTGGTAAAACTTCCTTTATATACCCATCTTCATGATTCTCAAAGCTTTTTAATACTTCTTCCTCATCCCTGAATTCTATAGCTGCATAGTCTGTTATCCCCGGTTTCACCTTTAAAATGTCATTGTATTCTTCTTTAAACAGAAGGACATATTTTTCAACCTCCGGACGTGGACCAACAAAGCTCATGTCTCCTTTAATGACATTAATAAGCTGCGGCAGTTCATCCAGCTTTGTCTTTCTCAGGAATCTTCCGATTCCGGTAATCCTCGGATCTCCTTTCACGGTGAGCATTGATCCGAATTTGTCCGCATAGGCTACCATTGATCTGAATTTTATCAAATAAAAAGGTTTAAAGTTTTGCCCTGCTCTGATCTGTTTGTAAAAAACTGGTCCTGTATCTGTAAGTTTGATAGCAAGTCCTATGACAATAAAAAGCGGTGACAATAAAATCAACCCGGTCAGCCCCGCAATAAAATCAAAAAGCCTCTTGCCGTATGAAGAATAAAAACCGGAATGATTGCAGGCTTTCTGTTGCATGACAGAAATATTATCGTGCATGTTCCAGTACATTTTCAATAACAAAATCAATTTCTTCCACTGTCATACCCGGATAAATAGGAAGGGACAGCGATTGCTCATAGACACGGTTCGCAACCGGGAAGGCTTCATCCAGATACCGATACGTTGTTTTATAGTAGGGATGCTTGTGAACCGGGATAAAATGCACAGACGTTCCGATCCCTTCTGCCTTGAGTTTTTCTATGAGTTCGTCTCTGTTGTTAACCTTAATGACATATAAATGCCAGCTTGTTTCCCGATCGCTTTTTACGACAGGAAGTATGATGCACTTTTTCGTCCTGAACGCCCGGTTATATCTCTCGGCAATCCATGCCCTTCTCTCTCTCATCCAGTCAAGTTTTCTGAGCTGCGCAACTCCGAGCGCAGCGTTGATATCCGTGGTGTTGTATTTATTCCCGTTGTCAACGACTTCGTAATACCAGCTCCCATTCGCCGTATATCTCTTCCATGAATCGCTGCTGATGCCATGAAGTCGGTTGATTTTCATCTTTTCTGCATATTCCTGATTTGTGGTTGTAGCCATTCCACCCTCTCCCGTACAGAGGGTCTTGGTTGCATAAAAGCTGAATACAGTAATGTCGCCTACAGCACCTATCATTGTATTTTTATATCTGCTCGGCAGCGCGTGGGCTGCATCTTCTATCACTTTTAAATTATGGTTTTTTGCCATACCCATAATCTCGTCCATATCACAGGGCTGTCCGCCAAAGTGAACAGGAACAACAGCCCTGGTCTTTGCTGTAATCAGGTTTTCTATCTTAGACACATCCATGTTCCCGGTAGCTTCTTCGATATCACATAAAACAGGGAGCGCGTTAAAATAGGTAACCACCTCTGCCGTCGCAATAAAGGTATTGGTAGGCAGAATCACCTCGTCACCAGGCTGCAAGCCTGTTGCTTTCAATGCAAGATGAAGGGCCGCGGTCGCAGAATTGAGCGAAACAGCGAAGCGTCTGTCCTCCGGCACTTCAGAATCCTTATAGATATAATCCCTGAATCTTTTCTCAAATGCTATTGTCTTTGGTCCCATAGTAAGCCAGCCGGCTCGTATTGAGTCCACCACCTCGTTAATTTCATCATCGGTTATGTATGCTTTGTGAAAGGGTATCTGCATCGCTTTTTACTTATTTTCTTGCGACGATGAACGCAATATATTTCCATTCCTCGGGCAGATGTTTATCCAAAACCCTGTCCAGGGTAGCAAGAGCAGAACGAAAAAATTCAAAGTATCCAAAAGGAGCAAAAAAACCATATACCCTGAATTCTATTTCCTTAAAACCAGAATGGGTTAGTCCTCCTATAATTTCCTGCACAGAAGGATAATACCATCTCTGTGCCCACCTGACAAATGCTTTCCTGAAAACCTGATGAAGTCTGCTCGCCCTCAGATTTTCTGCAAACCATAATTCTCCACCGTAATGAAGCACCCTGTATATTTCTTTTAGAGACATTATTTGATTTTCATATAAGCCTAAAGAACCCAGTACAGATTTAAACGTAACAATATCAAAGCTTTCATCATGATACGGAATTTTTAAACAATCCACTGATTCATACAATATCCTTGCTTTCGCAAATGGATATTTTTCATGTACTTTTAATGCAATTTCCCGGGGATTCATTAAATCAGAACAGACAATCTTCTCACAACCCAGATATGCAAGAAGCAGGGATAAACATCCCTCTCGTGCGCCAATTTCCAAACATTTCTTATCACTTAAAGTATCATACTGTGTATGCGCCAGCCAGAAATAAATTGCATTGGACCAGTTTTTTGTATCCCAAAGGACTACATCGTTCAAAATCTCAGAATCCAGGCGGATGTCATTAATTGCCATTTACAATCATCTCGTACTTATCTGCAAGGCCTTCATATGAATGGTTTTCCAGAACATACTTTTTTCCGTTTTCACCCAATTGTTTCCTCTCTTCTGGGGACATATCATAAAGCTTCATAATGGCATCTGCTATTGTTTCAGAATTTTCATACTCAACAGAAATTCCACAGTTTGCTTCATTGATGATATCGCCGCTTCCACTATATGAATGAACTATGGGTTTGGCAGCATACGCATAGTCAAATATCTTATTAGCAGATATTCCATATTTGTATAAGCTTGATTTTCTCCAGCCAATATAGCAAACTTCAAACTTCTTCAGCACATTCTGAACCTGATTTTTGGGCACGGCATCAATAAACGTTACATTTTTCAGACCCTTGCGCTCCACACTATTAGTCAGTTTTTCTTTTTCCATGCCTTCGCCAACTATCACAAATACAATGTCTTTATGTTCTTTTAACAATTCAGCAGCGTCCACGAGATACTCAAGCGCATTGGCAAAGCCGATGGTCCCCGCGTATCCCACTACAAATTTGTCTTTGGGAATCTTATTCCCGGTCTGCGCATCCAGAGGCTGGACAGCCGATATTTCTTCCAGACATATGCCGTTGGGAATATACACAAATCTTTCCGGTTTCAGGCCGTGCTGTTTCATATGATCAATCGCGCGAGGCAACACCGATACCACATAATCGGCTTTCCTATACGCAGAATCCTCACACCACTGCATCAGTGCAATGAGAGGATGCAATTTTGAATACCCTCCCAGTTCAATAAGAGTCAACGGCCATATATCTTTCACTTCGTATATCAGTTTCGCATTGAATCTTTTTGCCAGTTTATACGCCGGAAGTATCGGGAAAGGCGCCATCGGAGACAGAATAAGGGCATGTGGCTCTTTCATTTTATGCACCGGCAATTTATATAACCTGAGTGTTAACGCCAGCCATTTCAGAACTCTCCTTTTATTATGCGCATGCCCGTACCGTGGAACTCTGATCCATATATAATGGATGCCGTCGATATGCTCAAAAGTAAATACACCTTTTTCTTCGGGAAGTTTTTTGAACAGGTGCGAATACGAGGCTGTTATTATATAAACCTTGTATCCCCTTTTTACCAGTTCCTTGCCAAGATAATAATGCCGGAACTCCATTCCATGGTATTTAGACCCTGCATATTCGTTTATAATCCAGATAGTCTTGTTCACTTACTGAAATACTCCGTCATACCAGGCACACTATAAAAAACATACATTATTATTGCTGATGCAATACTGCCCTGGTCATGCTACATGTCATCTTCATCCATGTCGCTGTCCAAGTCATCATCAATGCCACCCTGACGGGATTCTGCAAGGGGACTCCTGCTCAGGACATCCCTGATCACAGCTTCATTATTTCTGGCCCAGTCAGCTGATCCCAATCCAATAACGCTGGTTTCATTAATCACGGCGATGATATTTTCATTATAATTGCCGATAGATTTTGAATCTCCATTGTAAACTATCATCACTATCTTTCCTGAACAGAGGTGAAAGAAGAATTCCCGGGTTGCATGAGGAAGGATGCTGATAACGCTTTCTTCCAGCACAATCCACTGGTTGGCGGAACGAGCCGCAGCAAGCAGGGCGAGAGAGGTTGTCAGATCTGTTTCAATGTGTGCCCATGTTTCGGGCAAGACACTGGTCTCCAGATCCTGCGGGAAATACCTCCTGGCCCTTTCTATCAATCCTGCCTGGTTCATATCATTCACAAAGTCCGCCGATCCATAGCTGTCGGGGAATCCGAACGATTCCTTCAATGTCCCGGGAAGACACGTAAACCGTGACGTTATAAACCACATTGAGTTCAGGGCATGTCTTCCATCTTCCTGCGAATTTCCGAGAAGAGTATCGGTCAAATAGGAAATCGTATAACGATTAAGATCAACAGGACTGATCAGCCCGAGACGGCTGTTTGGAGATAATTCATATTGCTGAAGTGAACCCCCTATCATGTTTGTACACGTTATCACATACCTTGCAGGAAGAGTTTCTCCATCTCTCGACTGGGTCTTTGCATTTTCAAGGAACTGGAAGTATCTTTTCAGTTGAGGGAAAAACCGGTTAATACTGGTAAGTTTTGTAACAGACTGCTTTAAATTGACAAGCATGTACCGTAAGGCTACCAGGTAAATAATCAGGTCTCCCCACCCATGGCCTCCTGAAATAATACGCACTCCCATGCCAACGATGATTGCAAAAATGGCTACCGCAAGAAGCACATCACTGATAAGCCTGCTCTTCTCAATAACCGTTAGTCGTCCTTCGTATGCATCAAAAAAATGCTTCACTGCGCCATCATGAATTGCATTGTCAAGCCACTTATTTTTCTCATCATCAGACAGAGACGATTCTCTCTGTCTCTGAATAAAGTTGCGGTATACGAGCGATGCCCTTCCCGAGGCTTCCTCCATCAGAGTGGTGCTCTGTGCTCCCGACAGGCTGACCCTGTACTGAAAGGCCGCAGAAATTCCCATCAAGACAAGAATAAGCAGTGTCAGTAACACATTAATGTAAATAAGAGCACAGACAGATATGATAAGAGTAATCAGGGGTACGATTGCGCCCAGCAGTATACGTAACACCCTTCCGCAGTAACGTGCATCCGTACGGGCAAGCTTCATGACATGCAAATCGTTTCTCAAGAACTGCCCTGCAGGACTCCAGACTCTCAGGCTTGATCCGAATATCGCGAGAAGTCTTTTTGAACAGAACTCATCGTACTGTCTTGCCAGCTTCAGAATTCCGGAACGTGAATAATAAATCAACCATGCAGACAGTAATAGTGACGCAATCACTCCGATCCCGATAAGTGTGAGAAATGCCAGTGAAGACCTGACAGGGAATTCATATCCAACTATCTTTATTATGTCTCCTTCTGCCATGGAGCGGGCATAATAAACCGCCAGCCCGATGGCCTGAACCTGAAAGGTAACACCCAGGAATCCCGCACTAATAACGAGAAATGAACGCCCCTTGAACCGCCAGACAGAGTCACGGGCAAAGGTCCTGAATAACTTGAAATAGATATTTGCCTTTTCAGTAAAGTTCCTGTATTTCATTTCGGTTATGCTATGCCTCAAGATATCGTGTTAATAGAATAACATGTGAAAAAAAGGAAGCTGCTCATAAAGGGCAAGGCCTGCTGTCTCTGTCATGTATCTTTATAAACTCATGAACAAAGGCCCTACCACAATGGAGGATAGAATGATTCATGCGGCCAATATCATAACTGTTATGCAGGTGGACTTGAGCATACATGCTTACAGGCTTCCGCAATCTCTCAAACTTTCTGGTAATTTTATGTTCAAGGTAAATAATGCCCTGTTGGCCACATTGCCGTGAACTCCATACCGTAATGTCAATTCCTTAGTAAGGTTCACTGCGGCAAATCCAAGATCTTTAAATGTCTTAGACTGAATATTCAGGACCCTCTCAATATCGGCCTCGGATAACTCTGCCTGCTTGGGCACACCATTCCACGGAGCTATCCACGCCCAGCCCCCTGGACAGATGAGTTTTGCAATAGTCTTAATGTAATTTATATGACAAGTGTCATTATCGTAAAACCAGAAAGCGTTGATAGAAAACTTGCAAAAAACACCCTCAAAAAGGACATCATAATCTTCGCTCTTCAGATTCTGTAACTGGCCAAAACTCACATTATACCCTTTATAGCGCCCCAGCTCGATAACTGCGTTATCATTGTCAACGCCATATACAATAGCTCACCGCTCCCTGGCAAGCTCTCCAAAATCATATTGCCCCGGACCCAGATCCAGCACCCTCAATCCATTGAAATCTGATTTGCTAAAGAAGTCTTTAAAAATATGATGAAAATGTTCACGGGACCGATTTGGATCACGTACATTTTTTTGCCTGGCTATCGAAATAATCCTAATCTCTTCAGGATCAGTCAGCATCAGAACCTTTTAAATATCCAAACTCGATCATTGCATCCCTGGCCACTGAATAAAACTCTTCAATCTGCTTTTTCTTCAGGTCCTTTGTCCACCTGCCGACTTTTGAAGAATCTATAGGCTTTGATATTCTTTTCGCAGATAAATGACCGGATCTTTGAGCATAGATGGTAAGATCTTGCTTATGAAAATTAAGCATTGATTTATGAAATGGAACTCTCAAAAAATCACAGATATTATTTATCTCATCTTCAGGCTGACTCACAAGTTTCTCATAAAAAACTTCGTACGTATTTACATCGGGTCTTTCAACAAGTTTGCGGAATTTAAAATGAGTATTAACCCATCCTTTCCCGACTTCTTCCGGAGTTTTATTAAATGACCCTGTCTTCAGCTGGCTGGCCAGAACATCCCGTCCGTCCCTGATGACATTGATAAAATAGGCCCCCGGCCAGACGCTCACGTACTCATCGTACTGATTATTACACTTCAGACCCCATAATGATTTGTGTTCGTTATTCATTTTTTGCATACAGCATTTTTCGATGAATTTTAGTCTTCCTTGATCATTGGAAAAACTGTTGCCTTCTGCAAGATGTTTCTCAATCAATTGCGCAATGTCATGATTGTCCAGCCCTCCTCTCACACACCGCAGCACAAAATTACGGAAGCCTGCATCCTTAATCTTTTTGCCAGCAGACCTGATGTTCCTGGCCTTTTTTAGGGTTTGCCTCACATTATCCAGATTCATCTCCGAATCATTTAGGGATGTCAGGAGATTCGGATAAAGCTCATAAGACATGGCAATCTGCGGATGCGCATCCAATATTGTAACCATTAATGTGCCGCCCGACCTGCTGTAGCCCCTGACGAATATCGGGCTATTTTCTGACATAATTCCTCCTGATCATATTCTTGATAGAAAATATGGTTTGAGACATGCGCTCTCTCAAGGTTCGGTCTTCATCATCTAACTTTACGCCATCCCACGCACTTCCTGGTTTTCGGGAGGAATAGAAATCCAGCAATTCATCATACCACCGCGTACCTCTCATCCTCGGCGATGGTTTATACGGAGTATTATAATACTGGGGATGTATAAGTATACGGTACCTCTTTCCCCTCTGCCATTTCTTCACATAATCGCGTAAATCCCTGTCAGCGGGATTCCTCTTTGGTGAATTGATACCTCCATCGCTGTATTCTCCGTCAAAGCGCACCTTCTTCCTGTTGTGTACCCAGCGCAGAGAACTTTTCAATGAATCCGGTATTGTTAATATGTTGTTGCTCAGTCCCTCAGGGCTTCGGGCCCCTCCGTGAGGTGAAAAAAATTTGATAGTAAAGTTCTTCTGAAGTTCTTTTACATCGTCCTCAAAAATATTCATCGCCTTTCCCATATTAAAAAGTGCCTGATCAAAGGCATTAGAGTGATATCCAATCACAAAGCCGGACTCATCCTGTATCTTTCGCAGATACTTATAATCAAGTTCATAGTCAGTGTACATAAGCTCTCCGGTCCTTTGCAAGTAACGCCGGTTTATCCGTTGATTGAAAATCATCACATTCGACGGAATACCCAGTCTCTCCTCCTCCCGCAAAACCGTCATGGTTCTTTCAGGTGCGCTGTCTACATCATGCTGCAACAATACGTAAATCTTTCTTTTGTCCCTTTCGCCTTTGTTGAGCTGGTCTTTCCAGTTTTTATACTCCTGAGGATAGTTCCTCTCATAGTCATAGTCATCTCCCCAGGGAAGGTCATCATAGGTAATAATTTCGATAATATCATCATTGTTTTTCAAAAATTTCAAGAAATCTATGAAATATTCAAGCGGAAAATATCCATGGGAATGTTCATCGCTCATTTTCTCATTGTTACAGCTTTCAATGTCCATTTTTGTTTCCATCTTACCTGCAATGACTTTCTCTATTTTTAAAAGAATTTAATAAAATCCTAAGTATAAAGGTACCATCATCTACCTAATAACTACAACTTCTTACAGACCTCCAACCGTTTCGGTATTCTCAGATTAAGAGTAAATAAAGCCCTGTTTGCTGTTTTGCCATGAATACCATAGTGCTTCGATACATCCTCCGTCAGATCAAATGCATTAAAACCGAATCGTTTAAAGACCGCTGCTTGAACCGATAGGATTCTATGGATATCTGATGCAGACAGTCCTGTTTCTTCATAAGCTCCATTCCATGGAGCAATCCAGGCCCAGCCTCCTCGTCTGATCAGTTTTATTATCTCTAATATATGCTTTTCAAGACTCCTATGATCTATTGCAAACCAGAAAGCATCGATTGAATATTTACAGAAAACACCGTCTAAATCAGTATCGCACTCATCCGCCCTGATATTTTCCAGATTGCCATACGTTACGGGAAATCCCTTATAGCGACCAAGTTCTATAACGGCTGGATCGCTGTCAATCCCGTATACAAGTGCACCTCTTTGACTGGCCAGTACACCAAAATCATATTGACCGGGCCCAAGATCAAGGAATATTTTATCCTTAAAGTCCTTGTCCTCAAGAAAATCGAAAAATATCCGTAAGAAATGCTCACGGGAACGTTTTGGATCTTGAACATTTTTCTGGATCGCATTTGATATGATACGTATCTCTTCTGGATCCGTCAGCATTTTTTATCTTCCAAATATCCCATTTCAATCATAAGATCTTTTGCAATAGAATAAAATTCATCAAGGTGTGAGCTACTTACATCTCTGGTCCACCTGCCAATCATCGAAGAATCTATAGGTTTAGAGATCCTATCTAATGATAAATGTCCTGCGGGACCGGAATATATACTAAGATTCTGCTCATAAAATTTCAGCATTGACTTACTAAAAGATACTTTTAAAAAGTCACATATTTTTTTTATTTCCTCTTCTGGTTTATTCACAAGCTCTTCATAAAAGACTTCACATGCATTCACAGCCTTACTTTTCATAAACGATCGAAATCTGCTATGAGTTTCCACCCATTCCCGAGCGATTTTGGTTGGATTCCTATCGAAAGATCCTGTGTTTAACTGACTTGCCAACACATCTCTGCCGTCACGAACAATGTTAATAAAGAACGCATTTGGCCACATTTTTACATAGTCATCAAACGCACTCGAGCACTTGAGCCCCCACATAGACTTTTTCATTTTCTCCATTTTTGTAAGAGCACAACGCTCAATAAACATCAGTCGCGCCCTCATATCTGAAAAATCGTGCCCTTCATCAATGTGTTGCGTAAGAAGATTCGCAATGTCTTTACTTTTTAGACCCCCTCTCATACACCTGAGAAAAAATGTTCGCACGTTCCTGTCTTTGATCTTTTTGGCAACAGACTTAATGTCATCAGATTTATCGAACAATCTTATCAACCGGGGGATTCTCTTCTTGACAATTAATTTGGGCCATATTCTGCTCTCATGTAATGCAGATAACATATCAGGATACAATTCGTAACACATTGCAATTTCTGGATGAGCATCTAATATTGTAACTAAAAGTGTTCCTCCTGATCTGCTGTATCCACGCACAAAGATACACTTATTTCCAAACACAGCATTTCCTCACGAATTTCTTCAATGAATGTCTGAAAGAAAAATTTGGATTGATTTGAATGGGTTTAGAATTTGATAAATCTCCGGTCTCAGTCAGCACCACATCCTCCCATATTGAACCTCTATGTCCATCAGAATAAAATTCTAATAAATTATCATACCAATGTGTTCCTGTCATTCTTGGTGAAGGAATATATGAAGTATGATAATACTCTGGATGTATCAAGACACGGTATCTCTTCCCCGACTCCCACGTTTTGACAAAATCTTTCAAATCCCTCTCTTTCAGGCTTTTATATCCCGGCAAATTAATTCCTCCGTCGCTGTATTGACCGTCGAAACGCACCGTGTGTCTGTTTTGAACCCATCGAAGAGACCTCTTCAATGAACTAGGTATCGGTAATATATTGTTACTGAAACCATTTTCATTTCTCGCTCCCCCATGAGGAGAAATAAAAAAGATATTAAAATTCTTACGCAATGCCTCGACATCATTTTTAAAGATTTCAAAACCCTTTTTTTTATTGAAGAGTGCCTGCTCAAAAGCATTTGAATGATAACCTATAGTAAATCCTTTTTCTTTCTCAAGCCTGCGAAGATAATTATAGTCAAGATCGTAGTCAGTAAATACTAATTGTCCTGTCTTTTCATAATAATACCGATCCGTACGGCGTTTAAATATCATTACATTGGAAGGTATACCAAGACGTTCTTCTTCCCTTAATAGTGCGAGTGTTCTTTCGGGATAGCTATCCACATCATGCTGTATAAGAACATAAATGATATTCCTATCCTTCTTGCCCCAATTCAGTTGTCTTCTCCATCTAGCAAATTCTTTAGGATAATTATTTAAATAATCGAAATCATTTCTCCATGGTAGGTCTCTGTACGTAATAACCTTGATAATATCTTTATTTTTATTCAAAAACTCCAGAAAATCCAATAAATATTCAAATGGGAAATAGGCACCTACATTTTTTTTAAATTCTTTATAAGGCATTCTAAACGATCACCAAGTAGTAAAAATATCTATTATTCTCTCTGCTGTTTTGCCATCTCCGTAACAAGATTCTCTTCCAGAAAGTACATGTGAACCTGTATAGTTTTTATATAACACATTCCATCCGCTCTTGACAGTTTCAATCCACTCTGTTTCAATTCTTAAGGTAACGCAGGGTACCTTCATCCAGTAAGCTTCTTTTTGCAGTCCCCCAGAATCTGTAAAAACGATTGAACTGTTTTTCAGTGCCTTCAGCAAATCAAAATAGCCAAGGGGCTCAATAATAGATACATTGCTCCTCAACTTCCTATCAATATCGTAATATATTCTTTTCGCTCTTGGATGCATCGGGAATATGCACTCTCTGTTCCCGATGGTATCATTTAAAAAATCTACAATATTCTCGAAAGCTTTCTTGCAGTCCGTATTTTCAGCCCTGTGCAGTGTCAACAAACAGTAGTCTTTTCCTTTCAGGCCCAGTTTCTCAATGATGTTTGATTTCCTGTCAGCAATTTCAACTGCATGGAGCACTACATCAAACATTACATCCCCCACATTAATGACAACCGGATTATTAACATCAATATTCATCTTCATTCCATCGCGGGAAATCAATTCACCATCATTTAATATATTATTAAACCCCTCTTTTCCCAGATTATTTACTGCGGTCCTGCTCGGGCATAGAAGGAGAGAAGAAACGTGATCCGTCAATATACGATTTATCTCCTCAGGCATATACCTGTTAAAACTTCGGAGTCCTGCTTCGACATGCGCAACTGGAATGTGCATTTTTGTAGCTGCAAGGGCTCCGCCCAGAGTCGAATTTGTATCTCCATATACAATGACCGCATCAGATGATTCCTTTTGCAGAACCTCTTCAACCCGTTGCACAATCTGCCCTGTCTGTATTCCATGTGTACCCGAACCCACGTTCAAATGATAATCAGGCTCTCCTATCCCGAATTCATCAAAGAAAACCTTTGACATGGCATAGTCATAGTGCTGTCCCGTGTGAACCAGTACGTCTTTTATGCCATTACTGACATTTTTGTTTGCGCTCGCAATAGCCCTTGAGACAGGAAAATATTTAATGAATTGAGGACGGGCTCCAACGATATTAATGATCTTCATCATCATATTTGCACCAGTAAAACATAAGAGTATTTCCTTCGATAATGTCACCTCGTTATGCTAAATCTACACAACTACTAAAAAGAAGTAACTGATTGTAATTTAAAAAAATGTGCTATATATTGAAAGAAGCTTCTTACTTTCTTCCTCCCATGAATAATGGTGTGCATTATGGACTGCACCTCGTCTCATTTTTTCAACCAAATTATCGTCGCTAATCATTTTATTAAGGACATTAGCTATATCATCAGGATTAGAAGAATCGAAAAGCAATCCACAGTTTGTATGTTCAATAACTCTTCTCAATTCCGGAAAATCGCTCGCGGCAACCGGCAGGCCAGCCACCATAGACTCAAAGAGTTTGTTCGGAGAGCAGTAGTAATAACTTTTGCAGGCGTTCTGTATGGGAACAAGACCAATATCTGCTGATGCGGCATATTGCACTACCTCATGTGGAAGGA